>OGKU01000398.1_pt1 | contig 34244 bp, 28 predicted proteins | sample 1572611 | NCBI WGS metagenome assembly OGKU01 (sample SAMEA2581886, study PRJEB24529) | metagenome | biome: Human gut stool | place: China | collected 2011 | reverse complement strand
TTTGTTGCTCAGGTGCTTATAAAAAATATTAAATTATAGTGTTGCGGAAATTAGACTATTCTGTTTTTTACTTCTGCTGTGCAGGTCTCCACATTCTTGGTCCTGGTCTTCCATCCTTACCCATTCCCTTGCGAGAACCTCTCTGGGCAAAGCGCTTCATCATCTGTCGCTCCAGTTCGTAAACACGCTGAATCTGCTGCTGGCTCAGGAACTGCGAATACTTCTTGTAGTATTTCTGACGGATGTTGAGAATCTTCTCGCTCATCTCAAAACGCTGCTTGATTTCCTGTTCGGTTTGAGCATCCGTTTTCATTTCGCCCTTCTTATAACGAAGATGAGGACCTAAAGCCCATACCTCTTTCTGACAATCAGTATAGGTCTCGATAAACTTAGCGTTGGTCTTTTCATCAAGCCCCAAATTTCGAGAGATATACTGAGCCTGCTTTTCTGCCAACTGTTCACGACTGAGGCGCTGCTTCTGGTTAGGCGCCTGTGCACATACATTTGTAGTAACCGTCATCATGGCGATGACCATCATTAAAATACCAAAAAATCGTTTCATAACTCTATCATTTTAAAATATTATTGAATCGGTTTAATTGTTGAGGAACACATCCTCCTGATATACAGAGAGAAGATAAGCCTGATCGGCAGAAGACAGCTGAGCGAAAGCCTTATCAACCTCCTGTATTCCGTTATTCACCTGTGAAGGCTGGGAAGAAGAGGCTGAGAAATCGATGTTGAGTACCAGAAGTACTGCCACCGATGCAGCCACAGCTATTGCAGCCGTCCAAATCACCTTCCTCAGAGATCGTTTCTTCGGCTGTATCCTGACAGGTTGCGTTTTGTCATTCTTCACCTGCTCCAGGATATTGGCTTCCATCTCCTTGAAAAATCCTTCTGGCGTAGAATAAGGCATCCGCTTACCCACCTTGCTGAAGTCAAACTTCCCGGTTTTGTTGAAATCAAAATTTGTATCCATTTTCTTTTTCATTTTGAATAACCATTTAAAAACTCACAGAACTCTCACTTAATCGTTCGAATTCATGTACTTGATAATTTTCTCCTTGGCAACATGATAGCTTGCCTTGATACTGGCTGGCGTGGAATCAGCGACCTTCGCTATTTCGTCGAACCCGAGTTCATCGTAATATCTCATATTGAATGCCAGCTGCTGCTTAGGCGGAAGCGAGAGAATCGCTTTCTGCAGTTTTACCGCCACTTTATCATCGAAGTCAATATAATTATCGGCTGGGATGAGACTGACGCCCGTTGAATCTGATTCCAGAGAAACTTCTTCCTGTTTCCGTTTGCTGATGAGCCGCAAAGCCTCGTTGGTAGCGATGCGGTAAATCCAACTTCTCAGCGAGCAGTCGCCCCGATATTGATTGAACGAGCGATAGATTCTCACAAAAGTTTCCTGCGAAGCATCCTGTGCATCATCATGCGAAACCACCAATCGGCGTATGTGCCAGTAAACCGGTTCCTTATACTTCATCATCAGCATTTTGAATCCGTTCTCCGGACATTCCTTCAGCGTATCCACTATGCCTTTTTCATTTACACTCATATTCGTTTATTTTCATGAACGTTACGATTATATGACCTTAAGAAAAGGGAAAAGTAAAAAGCGGGATGCATTTTTTTTCGATACCTGCTTAATTTTTCCTCCTTTTTTCTCTTTTAATATCATAGAGAAGAGAAAAAAGGGAGCTATTCCTCCGCTTTCTCAAAGAAAAAGTATATATTTGCAAACGGATTTAGAATATCGAATCGATATGAAGAAAGAAAAGAATTTTTCAGAAACTGATTTCCACCGACAACCAGTTTGAGCACGATCTTTACCAGACGATAGAAGACATCGGCAATTTCTATTATGGCAGAGACAGCAAGAACAGCATTATTCTGAAGATGCTCTATATAGAGGGATTCCGGGGCGAGGACGTAGCCGCTCAGTTGGGCATATCCCATTCTGCCGTTACCCAGCGTTGTCAGAAGATGATGCACGATGTAGTGATTCCTTATTTCAAGAGATACTTCGATGCATCGGAATACGGAAGCTACCTGTCGTTCGCGGAGGAAGACACCTGTATCGAAAGTGCTCCGAAGATGTCGATGCCGAGAATGATGTCCGAGTGCATGCGCTGCGAGGAAGCGACTGATAATGGCAATAACATATTTAATAATAAGAAGAATATGGAAGATATGAAGAAGGGAAGAATCACTCCTAGCTGGATTGATTCATTAAAGGAGAACGAGATATTTGTGTTTGGCAGCAATCTGGCTGGCATGCATGGTGGTGGAGCAGCCCGCATTGCCCGCCTGCATTTCGGTGCCGTCATGGGCAAGGGTGTAGGCTTGCAAGGTCAGAGTTACGCCATCCCTACGATGCAGGGCGGCGTAGAAACCATCCGTCCATACGTGGATGATTTCATCGCCTATGCCAAGCATCATCAAGAGCTTCATTTCCTGGTAACCCCAATAGGTTGCGGCATCGCCGGTTTCGAAGCCGAAGACATTGCCCCTTTGTTCGAGAAGGCAAAGGAGATGAAGAACATCAGCTTGCCGGAGAGTTTCTGGGAGGTGATAGAATAAAGTTATAGAGAATTAGTAGCTTATGTTAGGAGCAATAATAGGAGATATTGCTGGCTCAAAATATGAGTTCAACAATACGTTAGATTATGATTTCGAGATGTTCGGCGAAGGATGCGATTTCACCGATGATACCATTTGTACGGTGGCGATAGCTGATGCGATACTGAACGGACGAAGCTATCAGGAAAGCCTGCTGGATTGGTGCCGCCGCTATCCTTCCCCGAAAGGAGCGTATGGCGGAAGATTCGCGGGGTGGATTCATTCTCTTGATCCGCAGCCATATAATAGTTTTGGCAATGGTTCGGCAATGCGAGTATCGCCAGTGGCTTGGCTATTCGATGACCTGTCGCAGGTTTTGGAAGAGGCAGAGAAGACGGCTCTTCCTACTCATAACCACCCCGAAGGAATCAAGGGAGCCAAAGCCGTGGCTCATGCCATCTGGCATTTCCGCAAGAGCAAGGAAAGCCATCTGCCAGATGATGAAGCAATGAAAGCCTTCAAGGATATCGCCCGCAGCTATTACGAGGATTTCGATACCCGAGATTATCCGAAAGGCAAGTTCGATGAAACCTGCATGGATGCCGTGCCATTATCCTTCTATCTCCTCTCGCAAACCTCATCCTTCGAGGATGCCATCCGCCTAGCCATATCTCATGGCGGCGATAGCGATACCATCGGAGCCATCGTTGGCAGTATCGCCGAAGCCCGATACGGTATTCCGCAAGATATGAAAGAGAAGGCAATCTCTTTTCTTCCGGATGATATGAGAGAAATATCGGCTAGAATAAAGTGTAGCAACTAGGCTCAGCAAAGCTGCTGACTAGGCTCGGCAGACCTGCTGAGCCTAGTGGCAACTGCTGAGAAGGTATCTTCTGGAACCCGAGGAGTAATGTCTTTCAACTCACGAAGACGCTTGCTTCAACCTATAGAGTTGACTCCTTTATCCCATCGAGCCGACTCCGTCATCCAGTAGAACCAACTCATTCTACTAAATCAATCCTATCTACAACCTTCTCCAGGCAGTTAATCATTATGATACTGCTTATCAGAAATCGTGGTCACAATAGCACTCAGCTTCTGCATTTTCTCCTCATTTATTTCCTGCACATAAAAGTTTTTTGTGTGAGAAAAGTATCAAAGTATCATTATTTAGAGAAAATAACATTCTAAACATCTGATACATTGCGACATACAAAAATGAGACTTTCGAAATATTTTACAGATAAGTATCATCGAAGTATCATAAAATTGCAAGAAGTATCATAAATTTCGGCTTTGAGGTAAATTAAAAGGCTAAAAAGAAATATCTACTATTCCAGTTTTATAAAATTAATAGCGTCTACTTTTTCAGAATGTAAAGAATGTCAATACAAACTAGGAATAAGAGAAAAGATTGACAACCAGAATTAGGAATAAAAGCACATAAAGTGGTCTGTAAGAGACCATCAAGTGGGCACTCAGGGACCAAGTGTCGGGCATTGAGAGAACAAGTAGCGGGCACTCATTGCCCATATAGTAGGCATCGAGTGCCCAAAATATCGGACGATTTTTGGGCACTTCTCGCAAGCCGGCGGCTTCGATATTATGCATGATGCTTTATGACGATTTTGTGATGGCTTGATGATGATTTGGTGATACTTCTATGGCAATTTCATGATACTTCTATCACATTCATGATACTTCGATGATACTTTTTGTAAAGTAATCCGAATAGCATCATTCTTGTATATTATTATATATCAGTTATTTATACCATTGCTTAACCCAAAAGATGATACTTTGAGACTTTTTTCATAAAAAAACTTTTCTCGTGTGCGTATAAACTCGACGCTAAATCTAAAAAGAATCTGATAGGATACCTTATAGATACCCCAAAAATTACGTCCCGATGTAGACTTTACTACATGGCGACGTAATCTTTCCTACGTCCCGACGCAGAGATTCCTACATCGCCATGTAATTTCAAGGACAACGGGAAATGAAAGATGTATTGAAACAATTTGCTGGTAAATGCGAAATAAAGCCCAAATAATTTGGTGTTATCGAAGAAAAACTATAACTTTGCCACCAATAGAATTTATCAAACAATATAATTTATGACAAACCATGATTTTTGGATGTCCATCAGCGACATAATCAATGAAGGATTTACATCTGAAGGTCTAGCAAAATTAGATGATTATGCAGAACAATTCAGTACTGGAAAGATCTTATATAAACGATTTTCACCGTCAGAGCAGCTTGGCTGCGTTAAAGGGGGAACAATACATGTTATTGCATCCTTACTCGCGGGAGCAGAAGTTGGCACAGATCAACTCTCTGCGCCAGAACAACAGAATCAAAAAGTAAGCTGAAAAGCAGTATGAAAAACACGCAACATACTGCTTTTCTCTATCCTTAGTTTATTTTAATATTTATCTTTTCGTAAATGTAAGTTCTGTATCACCCTCATCCATTAAGCATACAGTACAAATCATCGTATTACCTTTGATAGAAACAATCTTAAAGCGCTTGCAAGTTTGCCAATCAGTTTCATCCCCTGAAGAATAGGAATCCTTAATAATCAAAATGTTGGCATTCAATTCATATTTAGTAATTCCTGAATAAGATTTCCAAGTCCCTGCATCATAATCATACCAAATGCAACCACCATTAGCATTGAGAGAAAATCTAAATTTATCATCACTTTCAGGACTTTTATCTACAGTGATATGGCTTTCATCCTCATCATCAGCCCAATACCACCCCTTAATATGCGTAAGTTCCCATGTACCAACGATGTTGGTCTTAATATCACCAGAAGCTGGAGTGTCGTCATCATCCGAAGATGAACAAGCGGTGAAAGACACCATTGAAAACAAGGCGAAAAGAATCGCCATTAAAGAATAATGTAACTTTTTCATAAGTTGTGCCCGTTATGCCGATAGCTAAGCTTTTAATGTTATTAAATTAGTGAATCCGATAGATTATAATTGCGAAGCCATCGTTCTCTACATCACCTACGGATACAAAACACGTGGACGAAACTTGTCCACATTGCAGCCGTAGGAAAAGCTGAGGAAAACGACAAGTAACGCCCACGCTATAGCGGACGCTTACTATCTGCCGGTATTCCTGCCTTTTATTGAAGTTTCCTACGTTCCAATGTGCATGACCGAATAGCAAACGCTAATTTAACCATCAAAAAAATAGAAGTCAATCTCATGCGAGAATTCATTCTGATTGCAAAAGTACAAAAACTTTCTGAATAATCAGCATTTACCATTCACTTTTTTCAAAAAAATCTAGTATAAATCTGTCTTTTTACTACCTTATCATCGAAAAAATGTATGATTTAACATTCGTTATCATCGAAAAAGTGTATAATTTACTTGTTTTTATCATCGAAAAAGTGTATCTTTGCAACAGAAATATTTAAATTCCAGTCAGTTATGAAAAGAAAGATATACAAGCAACTCCTGAAATGGAAAGAAAGCAAGGACAGAAAGCCCTTGATGTTACTAGGTGCCAGACAAGTGGGTAAGACTTGGATTATGCAGCACTTTGGAAAAAAGGAATACAAAAACGTAGCATATATCAACTGTGACGATGAACCAAGAATGAAACAGCTCTTTGAGCTTGATTACAACATAGACAGAATCCTCATAACCATCCAAGCCATTACCGGTGTAAGGATTACTCCTGCTGCTACTCTCATCATCATGGATGAAATACAGGAGGTTCCGAGAGGACTCCATAGTTTGAAGTACTTTTGCGAAAAAGCTCCCGAATACCATATTATGGTAGCAGGTTCCCTCCTTGGGGTTACCCTGGGTAAAGGAGAGTCGTTTCCTGTAGGGAAAGTAGATATGCTTACCATGTACCCCATGGATTACGAGGAATATCTTGATGCAACCGGCAATGAAAATTGGATAGAATTACTCCATTCAAAAGACTGGGGACTTATCGACATCATGAAACCCAAGATGACGGAACTGCTCCGGCAATATTACTTTGTGGGCGGCATGCCAGGAGTGGTAAGCAAATTCATCGAAAATACAGACTTGCAGCAGGTTCGCACCCTGCAGCGTGATATTCTGGAAGCCTATCGCAGGGATATTTCCAAACATACTTCAGCTGCGGAATCTACAAGAATCCGGGAGGTGCTGGATTCTCTCCCTTCTCAACTGGCACGTGAAAACAAGAAGTTCATCTATGGAGCTGTGCGCAAAGGTAGCAGAGCCAAGGATTTTGAACTGGCCATACAATGGTTGGTAGATGCCGGCATTGTATATAAGGTGAGCCGCATCAAGGAACCTAAAATGCCGCTTAAATTTTATGAAGATAGGGATGCCTTTAAACTGTTCTTATTAGATTGTGGTCTCCTGGCATGCATGACAGATGCCTCAGCAGGCCAGATGCTGATAGGCGACAATGCATTCACTGAGTTCAAAGGTGCATTTACAGAACAGTATGTGCTACAGCAACTGTTGGCCTTGGGATTAAAGCCCTATTACTGGAGCAATACCAAGACTCCTTCGGAGATTGATTTCATCATTCAAGATAGCCAAAGGGTTATACCAGTAGAAGTGAAGGCAGAGGAAAACGTACGTGCGCGTTCCTTGGCACAATTCATCAAAGACAACCCAGGGTTGAAAGGGTTACGTATCTCCATGAAAGGATATGTAGACCAAGAATGGATGGAAAACATCCCTATCATAGCCATTGGCACATATTTTGAGAAATGATATGTAAAGGATTATACGGCTTTTCTGTCCGAGAGGAACAAACTTAAGATTGTTCTATCAGTTAGCACGGACTGAAAAGCCGTTCGAAAGAATTGCAGAACATACTCAAAGAGAATAGCGGCAAGGCTGATAGTATATACAAGGAAATATCATACAAGTTATTATATATTATACATTATAAATAAGGAGATAAGAAGATGAAAGAAGTATTGATAGTAAGCATTGGCAGCTTCTTCGGAGGCGGCATGAGATATTGGATTTCAAAGTTGGTGCAATCCTGCTCGGTGATTGCCTTTCCGTTCGGAACGATGGCAGTGAATGTGGCGGGATGCCTCATCATCGGGTTCCTCTCGGGATTGAACTGGCGGGAAGGGGGATGGATGTCGCCATCTGCCAAACTGCTGCTTACCACGGGATTCTGCGGAGGATTCACTACCTTCTCTACCTTTATGAACGAGGGAGCAGGACTGATGAAAGAAGAGAATTACCTCTATATGATGCTCTATCTCTTCGGAAGTCTGGCGCTGGGACTTATCGCCGTTCTCGCCGGACATTATCTGGCGAAGATTATCGCATAAAAGACTTCAGAAAATAGAAAGAAGAAGCCCCGGATTGACGAGAAAGAAGACCGGAGAACAGAAAGAAGAAGACCCTGGATTATCGCATAAAATACAGAAGATAGGATTCCATCAAATGAAGAAATGATGAAAATACTATCTTTTTTATTATTTTATATTTCCAAAATGCCTTAATTACGAAATTTATTCGTAAATTTGCAGAAATAATCTGCATTCGACAATTTGAAAGCAAGCTTTCATCATGCTCGTTTGCTTAATTTTTGCACCAATGAATACATTAGATACAAACAACATAAAATGGAGCGAGAATGTAATTATCGCTGATGCCGACTATATCGACCGAGTGGCTTTCGACCTGATAGTCAACTTCGAACGAATGATTAACCGTCGCATCCAACCAGCCGATATGGCACAATGGGCAGTCTGCATTGCCCTTGACGGAGGTCTGAGAGAGGGCGAGCACGAGACACAGGTTGTGCTTATCCACGACAAGCAGTCGATGGCGATGAAGAACTTCCGCCCTGCCAACTATGAGAAGGATCTGAACGCTCAGGCTTTCAAGGATGATAAGCTCGGAGAATTCATCATCTCTTCTTATCCTACAGAGGAGAAGATGGTAGGCAAGGATGACTTCCTCGTAGATGTGGCACGCACCGTATGCAACGCCAAGGAAGTGAAGCGAGTGATGGTAATCCCAAATTCTGAGGATGGAGATGCTTACGACCGACTCCGCGAGATACTCCGCAAGGTAGATGACGATGACAAGCGCATCACCCTCTTTGCCATGCAGCCCATGCCAGGCGGCAACTTCAGACAGGAGATTCTCGGTTATTCGCTCATGAATGCCCTGGGAATTTCGGCAAATGAAATAAAATAAACTTTAAAATAATAAACATAAAAAAACAAGATTATAAATGAGTAGAGTACTTATGATTGGCGCAGGTGGCGTGGCTACCGTGGCTGCCTTCAAGATCGTCCAGAACCAGGACGTTTTCACCGAGTTTATGATTGCTAGCCGTCGCAAGGAAAAATGCGATAAGCTGGTTAAGGATATCCATGCCAAGGGCTACAAGATGGATATTCAGACAGCTGAGGTGGATGCCGACGACGTTGAGCAGTTGAAGGCTCTCTTCAATAGCTACAAGCCTGAGCTTGTCATCAACCTAGCTTTGCCTTACCAGGATCTCACTATCATGGATGCCTGTCTGGCTTGCGGTTGCAACTACATGGATACCGCTAACTATGAGCCTAAGGACGAGGCTCACTTCGAATATTCATGGCAGTGGGCATACAAGGATAAGTTCGAACAGGCTGGTCTCTGCGCTATCCTCGGCTGCGGTTTCGACCCAGGTGTATCAGGCATCTTCACCGCTTATGCAGCCAAGCATCACTTCGATGAGATTGAGGTGCTCGACATCGTGGATTGCAACGCCGGTAACCACCACAAGGCTTTCGCAACCAACTTCAACCCAGAAATCAATATCCGCGAGATTACCCAGAAGGGACTCTGGTATAAGGATGGCGAATGGATTGAAACCGATCCATTGTCAATCCACAAGCCGCTCACCTACCCTAACATCGGTCCTCGCGAGAGCTATCTGATGCACCACGAGGAGTTGGAGAGTCTGGTGAAGAACTACCCTACCATCAAGGAGGCACGCTTCTGGATGACCTTCGGTCAGCAGTATCTCACCTACCTCGACTGCATCCAGAACCTCGGCATGAGCCGCATCGACGAAATCGAATACGAGGCTCCATTGGCAGACGGTTCTGGCAAGACAGCCAAGGTGAAGATTGTTCCTCTGCAGTTCCTCAAGGCCGTATTGCCTAACCCACAGGATCTCGGCGAGAACTATGACGGCGAAACATCTATCGGTTGCCGCATCCGTGGCAAGAAAGACGGCAAGGAGCGCACCTATTACGTATATAACAACTGCAAGCACCAGGAGGCTTACAACGAAACCGGTATGCAGGGCGTAAGCTACACCACTGGTGTGCCAGCCATGATTGGTGCCATGATGTTCCTCAAGGGCATCTGGAAGAAACCAGGCGTATGGAACGTAGAGGAGTTCGACCCAGATCCATTCATGGAGCAGTTGAACAAGCAGGGATTGCCATGGCACGAGGTGTTTGATGGCGATTTGGAAATCGACTAAACTTTAAACTAAATAAGATATGGCAAAAGAAATGCAAGAGGGAAAATTGAATCCCAATGAAGGCAAGCTGAAAGCTCTTCAGGCAGCCATGGCTAAGATAGAAAAGGACTTCGGTAAGGGCTCTATCATGAAACTCGGAGATGAGCACGTTGAGAACATCGAAGTTATCCCTACAGGCAGTATCGCTCTCGACAATGCACTGGGCGTAGGCGGTTATCCTAAGGGACGTATCATCGAAATTTACGGTCCGGAATCTTCTGGTAAAACAACATTGGCTATCCACGCCATCGCAGAGGCGCAGAAGGCTGGCGGTATCGCTGCTTTCATTGATGCAGAGCACGCTTTCGACCGTTTCTATGCGGCTAAATTGGGCGTTGATGTTGATAACTTGTGGATTTCACAACCAGATAATGGTGAGCAGGCGTTGCAGATTGCAGACCAGCTGATCAGTTCTGCTGCTGTAGACATCGTAGTTGTTGACTCTGTTGCCGCCTTGACTCCTAAGAAGGAAATCGAAGGCGATATGGGTGACAATGTAGTAGGTCTTCAGGCTCGATTGATGAGTCAGGCTCTCCGCAAGCTCACTTCTACTATCAGCAAGACCAACACTACCTGCATCTTCATCAACCAGTTGCGCGAGAAGATTGGTGTAATGTTCGGTAACCCAGAGACAACCACCGGTGGTAATGCTCTGAAGTTCTATGCATCTGTGCGTTTGGATATCCGCAAGGCTACAGCCATCAAGGACGGCGATGAGGTAATAGGTAATCTGGTTCGCGTAAAGGTGGTAAAGAACAAGGTGGCTCCTCCTTTCCGCAAGGCAGAGTTCGACATCATGTTTGGCGAAGGCATCAGCCGTGCCGGCGAGGTATTCGGTCTGGCTGTAGCCAACGATATCATCGAAAAGAGCGGCAGCTGGTATAGCTATGGCGGTTCTAAACTCGGACAGGGTGCCGATGCCTGCAAGGCATTGCTCAAGGATAACCCTGAACTTCTCGATGAACTGGAAGCTAAGGTTCGCGAAGCACTTGCTGCTAAGGAACAGAAATAAAGCCAGATAAGGTTTCACACCTTATTATTATATATAGGAGCTTTATCTGAAAAGAAAGATTTCTCAATCATATTACAGGAATCAAGATAGGGAGAATGCGACATTTTATCGCCTCCCATATCTTGATTCCTTTTATTTTGTCAGCATAATCTGACACCTTGTCAGCCACTTTAATTTTTGCAATCCCTTGGCACATGCTTTGTTATGACGGAAAGCGTGAACGCTGAATAGAGAGGTTCCCGACAGATGCATATCTTCAGCAGACTTCCATTAGCCAGCAGTTCATGAGATAAATAACATATTAATAACGATAAAAATAAAAAAAGATATAATTATGGGAAAAGTAATTGGAATTGACTTGGGTACCACAAACAGTTGTGTTGCCGTTTTCGAAGGTAGCGAACCAGTTGTAATCGCTAACAGTGAAGGTAAGCGTACTACTCCATCAGTAGTAGGTTTCGTTAAGGATGGTGACCGCAAGGTAGGTGATCCTGCTAAGCGTCAGGCCATCACAAACCCTAAGAACACAGTATATTCTATCAAGCGTTTCATGGGTGAGACATACGCTCAGAGCCAGAAAGAGGCTGAGGCAATGCCTTACACAGTAGTAAACGAGGGTGGTTATCCACGTGTTGAAATCGAGGGTCGCAAGTATACTCCACAGGAGATTTCTGCAATGGTTCTCCAGAAGATGAAGAAGACTGCAGAGGATTATCTCGGACAGGAGGTTACAGATGCTGTCATCACAGTTCCTGCTTACTTCTCTGACTCTCAGCGTCAGGCAACCAAGGAGGCAGGTCAGATTGCAGGTTTGAACGTTCAGCGTATCGTAAATGAGCCTACAGCCGCAGCTTTGGCTTACGGTGTTGACAAGGCTAACAAGGATATGAAGATTGCCGTATTCGACTTGGGTGGTGGTACATTCGATATCTCTATTCTGGAGTTCGGTGGCGGTGTATTCGAGGTACTTTCTACCAATGGTGATACTCACCTAGGTGGTGATGACTTCGACCAGGTAATCATCAACTGGTTGGCTGATGGTTTCAAGGCAGAGGAAGGTGTAGATCTCCGCAAGGATCCTATGGCTATGCAGCGTTTGAAGGAGGCAGCTGAGAAGGCTAAGATTGAGTTGTCAAGCTCTACATCTACCGAAATCAACTTGCCATACATCACAGCCGTTGACGGTATGCCAAAGCACTTGGTTAAGACTTTGACCCGTGCACAGTTCGAGCAGTTGGCTCACAACCTGATTCAGGCTTGCTTGGTACCTTGCCAGAATGCCGTTCGTGATGCTAAACTCTCTACATCAGATATCGACGAGGTTATCCTGGTTGGTGGTTCAAGCCGTATCCCAGCCGTTCAGACACTCGTTAAGAACTACTTCGGCAAGGAGCCTTCTAAGGGTGTTAACCCAGATGAGGTTGTTGCAGTAGGTGCAGCTATCCAGGGTGCCATCCTGAACAAGGAAGAGGGTGTTGGTGACATCGTATTGCTCGACGTTACTCCATTGACTCTCGGTATCGAGACTATGGGTGGTGTGATGACTAAGCTCATCGATGCCAATACAACTATCCCTTGCAAGAAGAGCGAGGTATTCTCTACAGCAGCTGATAACCAGACAGAGGTTACCATCCACGTATTGCAGGGTGAGCGTCCAATGGCAGCTCAGAACAAGAGTATCGGTCAGTTCAACCTGACAGGTATTGCTCCAGCTCGCCGTGGTGTTCCTCAGATTGAGGTTACCTTCGATATCGATGCCAACGGTATCTTGAACGTATCAGCTAAGGATAAGGCTACCGGTAAGGAGCAGAGCATCCGCATCGAGGCTTCATCTGGCTTGAGCGAGGACGAGATTAACCGCATGAAGGCTGAGGCAGAGCAGAACGCTGCTGCTGATAAGGCTGAGCGCGAGAAGATTGACAAGATGAACCAGGCTGACAGCATGATCTTCACCACCGAGAACTTCCTGAAGGATAACGGTGATAAGATTCCAGCTGACAAGAAGCCAGGTATCGAGCAGGCATTGCAGCAGTTGAAGGATGCTCACAAGGCAGGTGATGTTGCAGCTATCGATTCAGCTATGAACAACTTGAACACCGTCATGCAGGCTGCTTCTCAGCAGATGTATCAGGGCGGCCAGCAGGCAGGTCCTCAGGGTGCACAGGGTGGTCAGCAGGCACAGGGCGGCAATGATGGCGCTCAGGATGTACAAGACGCTGACTTCGAAGAAGTTAAGTAATACAGACTAATATTATAGTAAAGGCGTACAATGCTCAGAAATGAGTTTTGTACGCCTTTTTTGTTTCATTATGTTTTTTTATATCCCAATAGTTTGCTAATTCGCTGAAAATTATGTATATTTGCAAATTAAGGGGAAAATACATTCCCGAAAGAGATAGACAGTTTAGGGTAAATATAAAAGAAAGGAGAACGAGATATGGCAAAGAAGAGACCACAGGTAGCGCTGGTTTATGATTTCGACGGCACACTGTCGCCGGGCAATATGCAGGAGTTTGGATTCATACAGGCTACAGGCAAGACAAAAGACGAGTTCTGGGAGAAAAACAGAAAGTTTGCAGAGGGTAAGGATGCCAACGGCATTTTGACCTATATGTATCTGATGCTCGACGAAGCCAAGAAGAACAATATCTCGCTCACCCGGGAATCTTTTCAGAAATTCGGCAAGGATGTAGAACTGTTCCGCGGCGTAAAACAATGGTTTTCGCTCGTGAATGAATATGGCAACAGTATCGGACTGGACGTAAAGCACTACATCAACTCCTCGGGACTGAAGGAGATGATAGAGGGCACACCTATCGCCCAGGAATTTGAGAACATCTACGCCTGCTCCTTTCTCTACAATAAGAAGGGAATCGCCTATTGGCCAGCCGTAGCCGTAGACTATACTACCAAGACGCAATTCCTCTTCAAAATCAACAAGGGTATCAAACAGGTGAGCGACAACAGAAGAGTGAATCAGTATATCCCCGACGAAAAGCGACCTATCCCTTTCCCCCGAATGATATATTTCGGAGATGGAGAAACCGATGTGCCTTGCATGAAGATGGTAAAGGAACATGGCGGCCACTCGATTGCGGTATATGATAACGAGGATAAACAGAAGACTGCCTGCCAGCTTGTCAAGGAGGGACGGGTAAACTTCATGTGCTCTGCCAACTACAGCAAAGGAAGCGTGATGAATATCATCGTAAAGAGGATATTGGATAAAATCAAAGCCGACTTTGAATTCGACCGCCTGATAGAACTGAACCAGAAGAAGGCATGGAAGTGATTTAAAGGTAAAAGGGTAAAAAGGGCAAGAAAGTAAAGAAAGAAAGGGATTCTTTTGTGAATTCCTTGAAACTTTTCTTGGTTTTATCGAGGATTATGCTTAATTTTGCACGCAAAAATAATAATATCAAATCATATTAATGGGAAGAAACAAATACTCAGCAGGAGAAATCAAGGAAATCGGCAAGTTGCTGCGCCTCAAGAACGCAGGCAACCGTTTACAACAGAAAATGATACGCCACGACCTTCGCGTGGATTATGAATTCAATATCTCTGACTTCAATGAGCCTGGCAAGGCTTTCGGAGAAGAGGAGTTGCAGGCAGCCATCAAGCGTGGCGCCATTCAGATTCTCGACGATGCCACCATAGAGGCAATGAAGGCAAAACGTGCCCGAGATAAGGCTCGCGACGAGGCAGAGAGACAGAAAGAAGCCGTAGCCAGCGGTGAACAGACCGACTGGCAGGAGGCTATGAAGGAGTGGAATGAGTATTACGAAAAGTAAAAAGGTAAAAAAGTAAAAAGGTAAAAAGAACATACTGATTACGACATATACCGATTACGACATATACTGATTACGAAATATACCGAAAAAAAAATATACTGATTATAAATTATTATGGCTAAAGTATTGATAAAGACATCAGAGGGCGACATCAAGGTGCGCCTCTACGACGAGACACCTCAGCATCGTGACAACTTCTTGAAGTTGGCAAAGGAGGGATATTTCGATGGCACTCTCTTCCATCGTGTCATCAAGGATTTTATGATTCAAGGCGGCGATCCAGACAGCAAAGGCGCTCCTAAAGGCAAGATGCTGGGCACTGGTGGTCCTGACTATACCATCCCTGCCGAGTTCGTTTATCCACAACTTTTCCACAAGCGTGGTGCCTTGAGCGCAGCCCGTTTGGGAGATGAGGTAAACCCAGAACGAGAGAGCAGCGGTAGCCAGTTCTATATTGTATGGGGAAAGACCTACAAGCAGAATGAACTGAAGCAGATGGAAAAGCAGATGGGCATGCAGATGGAACAGAACATCTTCAACCAGCTTGCCAAAGAACATCATGATGAAATCATGAACTTCCGCCGCAACCGCGACCGTGAGGGGCTGATGAAACTCCAGGACGAACTGGTGGATGAAACCAAGAAGCGCTGCAAGGAGCAGGGCTATCCTAAGTTTACCGAAGAGCAGCAGAAGGCTTATACAGAAATAGGCGGAACACCTTTCCTCGATAACCAATACACCGTTTTCGGTGAAGTAGAGGAAGGACTTGACATCGTAGAAAAGATTCAGAACTGCGAAACATTGCGTGGCGATCGCCCAAAAGAGGATGTTTCTATGCAGATTTCAGTCATCGAAGAATAAGAAATCTCCATAACGCTCCGCCGGACAGTAAATCCGGCGGAACGCCTAATAAAAACCTAAACAAATATTATATAACTGAACTTTCAGGGCGTATGGGATGTGACTTATGACACACCCTCTTTTTATTCCTCCTTCGTCATTTTTTATTCCTCCTTCGTCATTCTATCCGCAATATACATACCTGCCAGAATGCAGCAGGCACCTGCCAGGAAGTAAGGAGTTATCTTTTCGTCTAATACCAGAGAGGCGAAAATCATTGTGGTGATAGGATTGAAATAAACCCAGTTGGTAGCTTTCACGGCACCCAACTTAGAGATACACCAGTTCCAGGTAAGGAAACATATCATGGATGCCAAACAGCCCAGGAACAAGAGATTACCCACCACCTGAGGCTTCATAAACACATCCCATGCCGGCCACCCAGGGATAATAAGATAATAAGGCAAGATGGTAAGCACACCATAGAAGAAGACCTTGCGGGTAATAAAAGCTGCGCCATAATCGCCCGATACCGATTTCATCAGGAGCGAATAGACAGCCCAGCTCATACATGCCGTAAAAGCCAAGGCATCACCTACAGGCGACAGATGCAGCACGAATCTGCCATTCAGCACCACGATAATCATACCTACAAAAGCAAGCAGAGAGCCCAACAGCTGTATCATGTTGATGCGCGAAGAATGGCGATAAACCAGACGAACCAGCAAGGTAGCAAAGAGCGGACAGGAACATACGATGAGCGAAGTATTGGTTGTTGTGGTATAATTCATCGCCTCGTTCTCGCTCAGAAAATAGAGTGAACCGCCCGTAATACCCAGCATCGCCATTTTAAACTCATCTTTCCAGCTATCAGCAAACATCCGCTTATGATTCACCATCAGCATCATCATGTATGCGATACTGAAACGGAGCGTAAAGATCTGTGCTGGCGAAAGTCCGTTCAGCATCAGCACCTTGGTAGATACAAAGGTGGTTCCCCAGATAGCTACGGTGACAAAAGCCACAAGATGATATAATAAATTACTATTATTCTGTTTCATTCTATTTTCCTGATTTTTGAAATTCAACTGCAAAATTATAACTTTTATTCGAAATGAGCAAATTGTAAGCAAGAAAAGCAGAAAAAGACAATAAAAAGCGAAATTGGAACAAAAGAAAAAGGTCTTAGGAGTAAGTGCAGATACGACTTATCCTAAGACCTTATTATTTATATAGTAAAAAAATCAAGCCTTATTTTTTCTGGAATACTCTCACGTAATCCACTTCCATCTGAACAGGGAGGGCGCTTTCGTCAACACCCTTCATGCCGCCCCAATCACCGCCCCAAGCCAGGTTGAGGATAACATAGAATGGTTTATTGAAAGGCCATGAACCCACATCATTTTTACCGTCATTGTTGAAATTGAGCAGTTCCTTACCATCCACATAGGTCTTGATATAATCAGGAGTCCACTCCAGGCGATAAACGTGGAAACCGTCTTCAGCACCCGCAGTCAGACGTTCCTTGGTAATCTGGGTTCCCATCACGTGATTAAACTTCTCTGTATGGAGCGAAGAAGAAGTATAGTTAGGATTAACGCCTACCTCTTCCATAATATCAATCTCGCCACATTTAGGCCAAGGATTTGCTCCGAAATCATTGTTGCAAGGCATCATCCAGAAAGCAGGCCATGTGCCCTTACCTTTAGGCAATTTGATGCGAGCTTCGAAGATACCGTAAAGCCAGCCCTGGGTTTCGTGAGCATATACGCGACCCGAATAAATCTTGCCGTTGCTGCCCTTGAAACAGTTGATATAAAGCCGGTTATCTGCAATTTCTGTTACACGCTTACCATCAGCAGAGCCGTTCGCATAATTCTGAAGTTCATTATTCACCCAGCCCGACTTCTGCACCTCATGACGCCAGTCGGTACTATTCAACTCAGAGCCTTCATTAAACTCATCATTCCAGACCAGTTTGTACCCCTCAGGAATCACCATTTCGCCCCCTTCAATAGGAGTGACCTGTTTTCCAGCCTGATGCACTGGCACCGATACCTTCTTATCCTCTAATGAAATCTCGACACTTCCGTCAAGAGCTACAGACGATTTATTCTCTTCCACATCTACAGTTACCATACCCATAGCTTTGTTATTACCGCTGGTACTCACTTTAAACCAAGGGTATACATTTGCCGTAGGACCTTCTCCAGGGAAGGATGCTCTCGCCTCCCAGCCTCCTTCAGAAGCCACAATCATGATTTTATAAGTACCGCCCTTAGCAGGAACATCTATGTTCGTAGGAGAGCAGGATATCGTCACCTCTCCATCGCCGTCAGAAGAGCTGCTGCTGCAAGAAAGCAGCATAAGCGAGAGAAGGAAGGAAAATATTTTCAAGAATTTCATGTCATTTAAAATTTAGAAAGGGAGCCACTCCTACTTATTCATAGGAGCAGCTCCTGTATAATTCTATATAAACCTATAAAACCTAAAGCCTATTTCACAATCAAAACGATATCGCTGACAGTTATTTCTGCATCAACAGGCGCGCCAGCGAAGTCCATAACAAGCTTCACTTTCTCCATATCACCTGCCTTACTACCTTGGATAGTCGCATTGTCATAACGAACCACATATTCACCATTAACGTTCTGATACATATCAGCAAACAAATAGCTGTCATCATTACCTGTGTCACACAACTTAAATGTTGCTAAAGGCAACTTAGCTGTAGTAGTAACCTTGCAAGAGAAATCCACCTTCTGACCCATCTTAATAGATATAGGAGCCTCTGTTAATGCCCACTGTGCATGCCATTGTTCAGCCGGAGTTTCAACTGGGATAACAATTGTATGCTTACTGCCCTTATGGGTGATAACCGGAGAACAATCTATAGCTCCCCAACCTGCATCGCCAAACCAATTGGTATTTACAAACAATTGAGCCTCATCCACAGCCTTCCAAAGATTTCCTGCTGTATTGTAATCGAAAGGCACCTTGATTTCCTCTGGTACTTCCGTTCCGTCATCATTGGCATGGTCTTTCAATACAAGGCTCTCTATCATGATTTCATCGCCAGCTTTGTTGCCACCAAAATCGAAGACAATCTTCAAGTTTGAGATGTCCACACCGTCGAGGTCAGAGCCGAAGAGACATTTTGGTTCACCTGCCTCCAACTTTATGTCTTTATCCATCAAGATAGCATCATCATCGTCTGTTTGGCAGAGCTTAACCTTCACACCACCATGACCCAAGTTTGATGTCAAGATGACAGAGAAATCGTAGTGCTTGTCAGCAGAAGTAGAGATACCTAAGTTGGTGAAAGGAACCTGAGCTTGCCAACGTTCGGTAGTTGCCTCAGGGAGCTTCAATGTATAGCATCCCTTGCTGTAGCTACAAACCGGGTCAGCAATTTGGCTCCATCCTGGAGCATAATAGCCAGCAGAAGGTTTTTCAGGGAAGGAAATTTTCTTGAAGAGATTAAACTCACTATCCTCTACGAAACCGGCGAAGCCATTCATCTTGGTTTTCTCCACCGTGAATTGCTTCTTGACGCTCTCCTTGCTAATACCATTGCGATTCTTCACAAAGCACTCCACATCGTATGTTCCCTTCTTACGATAGTACTTGCTCAATGTATAGTCTGAAGAATAAGCACCATCAATTACCCAAATTGGGGTGATGCCCTCTGTTGAGTTAAAACTGAAATTAGCTGTATTGATGTCTTGATCAACACTGATATTGAAGTTGTCAGCATAATCAGCAATGTTAGGCAATTCGCCATTGGCACCGCTAAAATCTTCTGGGGAGCATGCTCCTAGCAGAAAGGCTGCTAGGAATGCAAATGCTGAATGATATAATATCTTTTTCATAATCGTTACCATTTTAATGTATTAGTAATTGTTTTGTACCAATGCTGGGTCTGAGTCAAGCTCTGCCTGAGCAATTGGGATATACTTCTTAGATTCTGTCCAAGAATTGGTACGATAGCCATACTCATCTGGCACCAATACGCTGGCAGCCTTGCCTGTACGAACGAGGTCGAAGTAACGCTTACCCTCGCCTACAAACTCCAAGCGGCGCTCATTGATGACATCATCCAGAGTTACGGCTCCAAGCTCTGCGATTCCAGCACGACGACGGATTTTATTCACATAATCCTTTGCCAAGCCAGCATCACCACCAGTCTCAAGCAACAGTTCTGCAGCATTGAGATAAGCTTCAGCTACGCGATAAACACGGAGGTTATTGTTATAATTCAGGTTGTTATCAAAGCCTGCATCCGCATTATTTTCTGTGAATGGACGATATTTAGCCAGCCAGAGATGAGTATCCTGATAGCGCTCTGTATACTCTACACCACGAACATCCCAGATGGTTGCATCACGGCGCTTATCGCCAGTACCATACATATCGTAGGTTTCCTGTCTTACCGGCAAGAATCCCCAACCGTCACCGCCTTTGTCCCAACCATCGCCACCAGGCCAAGAGTTTGGAGAAATCAAGGTTGGCAATACGGTACCGCCGATAGCAAGAGGAGAATTCCAGCCGCGCTCGTTATTACCATCTTCGTAGTTCACTTCCCAGATGCTCTCCTTGCACCATTCGCCACTCTCCTTCCAGATAGAGGCAAAATCGTCTACGAGGTCATAATTGCCTGTATCGCCGATGATTTCCTGCATATATTGCAATGCCTTAGGATAGCGTGTCTTGTCATTCTGATACATCACCATCTCGGCATACATCATGTAACACATCGCCTGCGACATGCGACCGCAGTTCTTGTCATCCCAGCGCATAGGCAAGACCTTAGAATCGATTACGGATTCCAGCTCGACAATAAGCTGGCTGTAAACCTCATCAGCTTTCAACTGAGGAGCAGTATAAGGGCTTGAAAGGTTCTCAAGATAGAATGGTATATTGCCGAAGTAATGCCACAGGTTGTTGTAGAAGTATACACGCAGTGCTCTGCCCTGCATCTCATAAGATGCCTTGTTTCTCTCGGTCAAATTTGCCTCTGCCCAAGGAATATACTTCAAGAGGTCATTACAACGCTTGATACCTGAATAATCCACGGTCCAGAGTGAACTCAGCGTATTATTAGCATTTGCTTCATAATTGGCCAGCATGTGCCAGTTCTGCATATCGGTCTTGTTGGAACCGCCTACCCAGAAGTTATCGCCCATTATCTCGGCATCGATATTGAGAGCATTATACTGTCCCAATCCCCAGTCTGGCCAGTGGATAGGATCGTAAGCCGCATTCAGAGCCTCATTGATATGGGCATCTGTGGTATAATATTCTTCGAGGTTTTCACCTGATGGGTTCTCCACCTCTAGAAAACTGTCGCTGCAAGATGTGTTTACCAGTGTCATACTGGTTGCCAACACTCCTAAAGCTATATATTTTATTGTCTTCATAATAGTCTTTATTTTAAAGGTTCTTATTTTAGAATGAAAGGTTTACGCCGATGGTGTAGGTGCGAGCCTGTGGATATACACCATAGTCTACACCGAGAGAAGTACCACCTGATGAGATTTCAGGGTCGAAGCCCCAATACTTGGTCCAGGTAATCAGGTTCTCTGCCATCACGTAGAAACGCAAGTGACTGATAGACAACTTCTGTGTAAGCTGCTTTGGCAAGGTATAACCCAGTGAGAGGTTCTTTACACGGAGGTAAGAGCCATCGCAGATATAGAGGTCTGAAACCTGCCAGTTGGTAGCATCACCGTTCTTCAGGATAGGATACTTGTTGCTGGTACCCTCGCCCGTCCATCTGTCGAGCATCCAAGAAGGGAAGTTGCCAGAGAATACGTCTGTACGATAGGTAGCATCAAACACCTTATTGCCTGTTACACCCTGCAGGAAGAGGTTGAGGTCGAAGCCTTTCCACTCTGCATTGAGGTTGAAACCGAAGGTCCATTTTGGTGTACCGTTACCGATATTGGTGCGGTCGTCCGGACTGATTGCTCCATCTCCATCTACGTCTACGAAGCGTACATCACCCGGCTTGGCATTTGGCATAATCATCTCGCCGTCCTTGTTGACATAAGCCTGAACCTCTGCCATATTTTGGAAGACTCCGGCTGTTTTGTAACCATAGAAGTAAGGGAATGGCTGGCCGTTGCTACCGCGTGTACCACCGCCAAAGATGCCCTGGAAGGTGTCCAAATCTATGAAACCAGTATCATTACCCAAATTGGTCAGTTCGTTGTGCAGATAGGTAACATTTGCCTTTGCATGGAAGCGGGCATCTGATACATTCCACTTATAGCCGAGTTCGAATTCAAGACCCGAGTTCTTCATATCACCCACATTGCCGATAGGTTTTGTCTCGCCTACATAGCTAGGAATTGGCATCGTAATCAGCATTCCGTTGGTCTTCTTCACATAGTAATCGGCACTGAAGGTCAATGCACTGCCGAAGAATCCGAAGTCGAAACCGATATCAGTCTGCTCACTCTCCTCCCACTTCAAGTCTGGATTGGCTGTTGCATTCGCCTTAGAACCATTAAACTTGATGGCATCCTTACCGAAGAGCACGTTGTTGCCCATGGCTGTCAATACGGTATAGCGGAAGTCTCCGATATTATCATTACCATTCTTACCCCAGCTGGCACGGAACTTGAGGTTGCTCAACCAGTTGCGGGTGCCCTCCATAAACTTCTCGTTCATGATGTTCCAACCAACAGAAGCTGATGGGAAGGTACCATATTTATGAGATGGTCCGAAACGGCTTGAGCCATCTCGGCGGATTGTAGCCTGGAGCATATATTTCTCATCGTAATTGTAGCTCAAACGGCCAAAGAGTGAAGAGATGGCATGTACCACGTTGTTACCGCCCGATACGCTATGCTGAATCTGAGGCGCACCTACAGAGATGATCTTTCCGTCAGCATCCTTCACGATGGTCTGCTCGTAGTTGCCGGTAGCATAGTCGATAGAAGGCTTGTTTACATTCACAAGGTTCCAACGGCTACCATTCAGATAGTCGCTCTTGTTCTTCATCGCACTCTGGCCCAGCACTACAGCAAAGCTATGTTTGCCGATGGTCTTGTCATAGGTCAGGGTATTCTCCACCTGCCAGTTGATGCCCTTGTCCGAACTCTTATAGGCCTCAGTATGCTCTCGTTTATTATTGCCAGAGAGATAGTATTTGGAAGCCACATAACTGTCTGTTCCCCAGAAGCTGAGGTCGGCACTGTAAGTGAAGTGATACTTCAGATTATCCCACAATTGCAGGTCGATAGAGAACTTAGGCACAAACTTGTGCGACCAGTTCTTGGCAGCAGGAATGCTCAACATGGCCAGTGGGTTGTTCATCTCCTGATAGGTACCTCCCATACCAGGGATTGTATAATAATTGCCATTGGCATCACACAGCAATTCATAGGCATTGCGCTTGCCGGTAATATTTCCTTCTGCATCGTATGTATTAGGATCCTCATAGGTATCATAATACTTCTTAACCATTGCCGGGTCTGTCACCGTAGGAGCCAATGTAGGCGCCAGATAGAGCGAACTGCCGAGGATAGAACCATAGATAGAGTTGGCATCGATACCAGTACTCTTGACACGTGTATAGGCCATATTGACGTTTACATCGAGCTTGTTGAGGAAGTTGCGCTCCTTCGATGCATCCATCACATTATATATATTGTTAGAGCGGAGGGAGAGGCGCTCATAGTTGCTCTGTCCGTAGTTACCGCCTACGATACCCTCCTGCTTATAATAGCCCATAGAGAGATAGTAGTTGATTTTTTCTGATGCACCACTGATAGATACCTCATGATTCTGCACTGGCGCATTGTCATTGAAAACCAGGTCCTGCCAATCGGTACCAAAGCCCTTGATAGGTTTTCCGTTGCTATCGGTCAGGTTGTAAGGATCGGCATAGATAGGAGCCTGACCGCCGTTTAAGGCACGCTCATTCTGAAGGATTGCATAATCGGTAGCGCTGGTTACATCGCGCTTCTTCCATGCACTCTGCCAGCCGTAAGAGAAATTGTAGTTGATCTGTGCCTTGCCCATCTTACCCTTCTTGGTGGTAACAAGTACTACACCATTGGCAGCACGGGCTCCATAGATAGCACCTGATGCGGCATCCTTCAACACCTCTATACTCTCAATGTCGCTTGGGTTCAAGTAATCCAAACCACCCTCGATAGGCATACCGTCCACGATATAGAGAGGATCTGAATTGTTGATAGTACCTGTACCGCGAATACGAACTTTAGGAGATGCGCCAGGCTGACCCGATGAAGAGGTTACGTTGACACCGGCTGCCAGACCCTTCAATGCGTTATCAACACGCACTGGGCTCTTGCCAGCCAAATCTTCGGTGCTCACTTTGGCGATGGCAGCTGTTACCACGCTCTTCTTCTGAACACCGTAACCTACAACAACCACTTCATCCAAAGCCTTGTCGTCTTGTTTAAGAGTAATCTTCATGTTGGCTGAAGGACGGATCTCTGCATCCTTGTAGCCAATGTAGGTAATAAGCAAGGTCTGGTTAGCATCTGCATCGATGACGAAGTTACCATCAAGGTCGGTAATTGCACCGGCTCCCTTGACGCCTTTTACCTGAATGGTGGCTCCGATAACGGGTTCACCCAGGTCATCCAACACGACACCCTTGAAGGTGTTTTTCTGTGCGAACGCTGACGTCGACATCAATAATGCGGTCGCCAGCAATAGACTTTTTGTTTTCATATTCGATTATTAGTTTAGAAAAATATCTGTTTGTTAGTTCACTCTATTATAATAATGTTTAAGACTGTGCGGCTGTGCATTTCCTAAAATGCGTTAAGCCGTGTTTTCGTTTGCAAATATAATATGTTTTTTTGATAAATCCTAGCACCTTCAACAGATAAGTGGAAAGAAAACTTTTCTAAAACAGTCTATACTATTAATTTTCAGACACTTACCAATTTTTAGCAACTATATGAAAGTGGATGGATTAAAATTAAGAAAATGAGGCTGGAACACCCTTAAAAAGTTACATCAGTATTTTTCAGTGTTCACACTCTGCCACTTTTCATTCGCACTACAACACATTTATTTCCCTAACTATCAGCGGTTTACAAAAGTTCTATTTTTACACCCATCCACTTTTCACTTATCACCCGTCATTTTTTCATTATTTATTTAGTAATTTTGCAGATGAATGAGCATATACGCTTAAACGCACAAAAAAAACGTGAGAAGCGTTGTGCATAACACCAACAACTGCAAGAATAAACAAAAACATAATAAATATTCATTACTTATGAAACAGTTCATTTTATCATGTGTCCTGTCGGTTGCAGCCATCGCTCCATCTCAGGCACAGCAGACTACCAAACGATTGCCAGTCTATCTCGACCAGACCAAGCCGGTAGAGCAGCGCATCGATGATGCCATCTCCCGCATGACGCTGGCAGAGAAGATACGCATCATCCATGCTCAGAGCAAGTTTTCATCAGCCGGTGTACCACGCTTGGGATTTCCTGACTTCTGGACGGATGACGGACCTCACGGAGTGCGTCCTGACGTATTGTGGGATGAGTGGGAACAGGCTGGCCAGACCAACGACTCCTGTGTAGCCTTCCCTGCCCTCACCTGTCTTGCCGCATCATGGAATCCGCAGATGAGCCGCATCTATGGCGAAGCATTGGGCGAAGAAGCCCTGTATCGCGGCAAGGACATGATTCTGGGTCCTGGCGTCAACATCTACCGCACGCCTCTCAACGGCCGCAACTTCGAGTATATGGGCGAAGATCCGTTCCTGGCAAGCATCATGGTAGTACCGTATATCCAGGGATTGCAGTCTAAGGGCGTATCAGCCTGCGTAAAGCACTATTGCCTGAACAACGATGAGGAATACCGCCATCAGGTCAACGTAATCGTCAGCGACCGTGCTCTCCATGAAATCTATCTCCCTGCTTTCAAGGCGGCTGTTGAGAAGGGTAAGACATGGGGTATCATGGGAGCCTACAACCTATATAAGAATGAGCACAACTGCCACAACCAGTGGACCCTGAACAAGATTCTGAAGGGCGACTGGAAGTATGATGGTGTCGTGGTGAGCGACTGGGGCGGTGCCCACGACCTGGAGCAGTCTGTAAAGAACGGGCTGGATATGGAGTTCGGCACCTGGACAGACGGTCTTACGATGGGCGCTACCAATGCCTACGACAACTATTATCTCTCCATGCCTTACATGAAGGCCATACAGGAAGGCAAGTTCACCCAGAAGGAGCTGGACGATAAGGTGCGCCGCGTATTGCGCCTCTTCTATCGCACCACGATGAATCCGAACCGCCCTCATGGTTTCCTCTGTTCCGAGAGCCATTATGCAGCAGCCAGACAGATCGCTGAGGAAGGCATCGTATTGCTCCAGAACAGGAACAATGTGCTCCCTATCAACACCCAGAAGGCTAAGCGCGTGCTAGTAGTGGGCGAGAATGCCATCAAGATGATGACCGTAGGCGGAGGCTCTTCTTCGCTCAAGGTACAGCGCGAGATTTCGCCTCTCGATGGTCTGAAGACACGCTTGGGCAAGGACGGCATCGAGGTAGATTATGCCCGCGGATATGTGGGCGATGTAACGGGCAACTACAATGGCGTTACAACCGGCCAGAACCTGGAAGACAAGCGCAGTGAGGCTGAACTGATAGCCGAAGCCGTAGAGAAAGCCAAGACAGCCGACTATGTCATCATGTTTGGTGGTCTGAACAAGAGCGATTTCCAAGACTGCGAGGGTCACGACCGCAAGCATTATGAGTTGCCATACCATCAGGATAAGCTGATCGAGGCTTTGGCTAAGGCAAACAGAAACTTCGTTTATGTCAACATCTCGGGCAATGCGGTAGCTATGCCTTGGAAGGCTAAGGTTGCCGGCATCGTACAGGGCTGGTTCATCGGTTCGGAGAGCGGCGAAGCCCTTGCAAGCATCCTTACAGGCGATGCAAACCCTAGCGGCAAGTTGCCGTTTACATGGGTCAACTCGCTGAAGGAAACAGGTGCTCATGCACTCAATACCTATCCGGGAACCTGGCGTCAGAAAGGTGGAGCCAGCACGAAGGGCAACATCATTGATGAGGAATATAAGGAAGGCATCTATGTAGGTTACCGCTGGACCGATAAGGAGCGCATCAAGCCTACCTTTGCATTCGGTCACGGCTTGAGCTACACCCAGTTTGCCATCTCTAATCTGCGCAGCGACAAGATACAGATGAAGCAGGACGGCACAATCACCTTTACCGTAAACGTAAAGAATACAGGTAAGCGTGCCGGAGCCGAGACGGTTCAGCTCTATATCCACGACGTCAAGGCATCGGTAGATCGCCCTCAGAAGGAGCTGAAGGGATTCCAGAAGGTTTATCTCCAGCCAGATGAGAGCAAGGATATCAGCATCACCATCAGCAAAGAGGCCCTCAGTTTCTACGATGAGGCATCTTCATCCTGGAAGGCTGAAGCCGGAAAGTTTGAGGCTCTTGTTGGTAATGCAGCCGATAACCTGAAGCTCAAGAAAGCCTTCGAGCTCTTTTAAAAGAATGATTCGATTCTGAGAAATTGAACGGAGGGAAGAAATAAATATAACGCATAAAAGTTTGTTACGGTGAAACGCCGTAACAAACTTTTATTGTATTCCCCTGCTTTTCATCCTATCGACAAACTCGTAGAAACAGGGATACACAAACATCAATATTTTGATTATCAAATGACTACCCATGTGTCGTGAAACACGACACATGGGTAGCTGAAGTTTTTACTCATTTCCTAAAAACAACCAACACGCTGATTATCGGTTAGTTAACCCACATGACACCTTAAAACAAGGGGCATGGGTACCCCGAAGCGTTTACTCTTCCGAAAAATAATCAACACCCCAATTATCGGACGTTTTACCCATACGCCCTAAAACAGGGCGCATGGGTATCTGCAGCATTTACTCCTGAATTTTCGCAAGTTTGCGCCATACGCCCTGAAAGGAACTTTGGATTTTCAGGCGTCGAGGTTCTATACTCTCAAAAAAACTTGACATATCATTTCTAGCAACAAGATTTCAGATGATCTTCGGGGAAAAAGAGCAAAGCATTAAAGCGTGACAGTTGTGACAGTTGTGACAGTTTTCAGCGGAGGGGTACATGCATTTCCCCTACTTTCAATCTGTAAGTATTATATATATACTTATATATTTATATATAAATATAAATATATAAGTAACTTCTAAATAGAGAAAAAGGGAGGGGTACCCCTGAAAACTGTCACAACTGTCACAACTGTCACACTGTAACGATTAGGTCTACCTGATGAAACCCAATACGTCCATCAGCAAACCTATCTTCTCTTCCGGTAAAACTTATTGATATCTGCTCGCCTACTCATAGTTTCTCTCCTGCTAAAACTACGAGTAGGCTTTGTTGGCTCGGAAAAATGCGAGTGTTAAATCCGTTTAACAGAACTCTGCAGCGCGATTTTTGGCAGTAACAGAAATATGTTGTACCTTTGCAGCACATTTCACCCATCACGCCCAAAAAGGCTTATTTCATGCCAATCTGCTTCACACGCTGCTCGAACTCTTCCCTGTCACAGATGGCACTATTCTTGATTTTGGCGCGATAATTATAGATAGTGTTCACAGAATAGTGAAGGAACTCGGCAATCTTAGAACTGTCCTCGATGCCCAGACGGATAAGGGCAAAGATACGGAGGGTGGTAGAAAGACGGCTGTCATCTTCGAGCACGATACGCTCTTCAGGCTTCAAGAGGGCATTGAACTCCTCAACAAAGTCAGGGAAGAGCTTCAGGAAGGCGGAATCGAAATACTCATACAGCTCGCCCATGTAAGCCTCGCCAGCCTGCATCTGCTCCAGCAACTTGTTGAGTTCTCTTGCCTTCACCAGTTTCACTACTCGCTTGCGCATGGTCTCTATCTTGTCGACATAGATGGCACAAAGGCGCAGGAATCGACCAATATATACTTCCTTCATCTTGTTACTCTCATTGAGTGACTGGTTCATCTCGTTGAGCGACTGGTTCATCTCGTTAAGACGCTCATTTGCCAACTGCAAGGCATGGTTGGTTTCCTTCAGCTTATGATGGGCCGCAGCAATGCGCTTGCGCTGCTTGTTGACATAGTAGAGCAAGAGCATAACCACAAAGAGAAGCAAGGCTGAACACGCTACCATGAGCCGCAGATGCTGGTTGCTCGAAGAAAGCTCTTTCTGATATCCCTCCTCAATATGCGTGAGCACAGGCATGATCTGGCGGCTGCGGATAGGCGTATTGAAAACGGTAGCCGACTTCCAGGCAAACTTGATATACTCGTGAGAGCGCTTCTGCTCGCCCAGTTCGGCATTGAGCAGATTGGCGAGTTCCCAGAGCGACCCCTGGTCCATCACAGCCAACTGGACATCGCAGATAGCAGAACGCAAGAGGCAGCTGAGAAACTGCTCTTCATCGCCAAACTGATTGTAGGTCAAGCCGCGATAAAACTGTACAATGGCATACTGATGGGTGCCCGGTTTCGTCATCGCCAGCCGTTTATCGCTCAATCGCAAAGCCTCCTTCATATTGCCTGCATCGCGTACCCTCACCTCCTGCATCTGCAGATAAAGGTCATCATCATGGCTGAATGTGCTGTCTATTGCAGCCTGATAGGCATTATGCTTGCCGGCATAATATTTCTTCAAGGAAGGAACGTTGGAATAATATGCCATCTCGCCATACAGGTGCTGGCAAGCCCAGAGGTAGTTGCGTTTGCCCTCAGCATCAAGATCAGCGATATTGACAGACTTCAGCAGGTCGTACGATTCGGCATAATCGCCCGTGGTAGATTCCTGGAAAGCAAGCAGCGCCTTGGCATTTCCCACCTTCTTTTTATCGCCCATTCTGAAGGCAAGTTCCATACACTGGTTGATGTATTTCAGCGCCATGTCATTCTTGTAGGAGCGATATTCCTCAAAGAGCGCAAAGCAGGCATCATACTTACTGCTTAGCCGCCTGGCGGTCTTCAGTTTCTGCTCCCAATCGCGAATTCGGGTTTCACGTACCTTCACATAATCAGCCGAATGGGCAATGGCGTTGTCCAGACTATGAAGAAGCTGCTCTATATTATCTGTTGTTTTTGCTGCAAGAGAAAGAGGCATCAAGACAAAGAGCAGGAAGAAGAATGCCTTTCTCCATAATTCATTTACGCGATACATCAACTTGATTCCGTTTAAGATTGATTGATTTTCATGAGGTTTCATGTGCAAAAGTAATAAAAAAATCGGAAACGACAAAATCGATATAGAAGAAATGTAGATTTCTTCGCATTTTTCGTCTATACCGTATCCACTTTTTATATATTCTTCATTTTTCTTATCCATCTCATTATCAGATACATTTCTATCTAAAAAAGAAAAGTTTATCCACATTTTAACATTTCTATCGCGCATCGTATCATCTTTTTTATTATCTTTGCATGGTCTTAATAGAAGATAAGTACCAAAAATAACAATTAACATAATAAACAATGAGAACAGCACTTTTATCACTCACATTTCTTTTGGCTGGTTCTATGGCAGCACCTGCTTTCGCCCATACCGCAGCCCCTAAGAAAAAAGTAACTGCCACAACCAAGAAAGGCAAGATTCTACCCATGAAGGAGTATATCGACCAACTGATGGCGAAGATGACGCTACAGGAGAAGATTGGTCAGCTGAACCTGATGGTAGCTGGCGACATCACCACCGGCGGCGCACTTGATACTCAGGTAGGCAGCGATATCGCCCAGGGCAACATGGGCGGAGTTTTCAATATTAAAGGGCTCAACAAGATCAAGGCTCTGCAGGAAATAGCCATCAAGAACAGCCGTCTGGGCATTCCGCTGCTCGTAGGTATGGACGTGATTCACGGTTACGAAACGATGTTCCCCATCCCTCTCGCCCTCTCCTGCTCATGGGATACCGAGGCGATGAAGAAGGTAGGCGAAGTATCGGCCAAGGAAGCAAGTGCCGACGGCATCAACTGGACATTCTCTCCTATGGTAGACATTGCACTCGATGCCCGCTGGGGACGAATAAGCGAAGGAAATGGCGAGGATCCTTATCTGAGCGGCGTGATGGGAGCAGCGATGACTCAGGGCTACCAGGGCGTAGATATGCGCACAGAAGAGATTCTGAGAGCCAACCGCATCATGGCCTGTCTGAAGCATTTTGCCCTGTACGGAGGCGTTGAGAGCGGTAAGGAATATAACACGGTAGATATGAGCCGCGTGCGCATGATGAACCAGTATCTGCCACCTTACGAGGCAGTGGTGAAGGCTGGCGTAGGCAGCGTGATGTCTTCATTCAATCTCATCGACTACATACCTGCTACAGCCAACAAATGGATGATGACCGATGTATTGAGAAAGCAGTGGGGATTCAACGGTTTCGTGGTTACCGATTACGCTTCTATCGCCGAGATTCTGCAGCACGGAACGGCAAAAGACATCCAGGAGGCTTCGGAACAGGCACTGAAGGCGGGTACCGATATGGACATGTGTTCCAACGCCTTCGTAAAGCATCTGGCTAAGAGCATAGCAGAAGGAAAGGTGAGCGAGGAAGATGTGAACATCGCCTGCCGCCGCATTCTGGAAGCGAAATATAAACTGGGCCTGTTCAGCGACCCTTACCGCTACTGCAACACCAAGCGCAGCAAGAGCGAGATTTATACCGCAGAGAACCGTCAGGCAGCCCGCGATGTAGCAGCAGAGACCTTCGTGCTCCTGAAGAACGAAGGCAATATCCTGCCACTGAAGAAGGAAGGAAAGATAGCCCTGATAGGTCCGCTTGCCGACACCCGAAACAACATTGCCGGTACATGGAGCGTGGCTCAGGAACCATCTAAATATACCACCATTAAGGAGGCAATGGAGCATGCACTTGCCGGAAAAGCCACCTTATTATATGCCCAGGGAAGCAATATCTGGCGCAATCAGGAACTGCAGAAAAACGGCGAATCCGGTAAACCAATCAACTGGGGCAACGAGGCTGAAATGAAGGCTGAAGCGCTGAAGATTGCGAAAGAGGCGGATGTGATAGTATGTGCTATGGGCGAAAGTGCCGAGATGAGCGGCGAATGCGGTAGCCGTACCAACCTGGAGATGCCGGACGTACAGCGCGAACTGCTTGCCGAACTTCTGAAGACGGGCAAGCCAGTAGTGCTCCTCAACTTTGCGGGCCGTCCTACGGTTCTTACTTGGGAGAAAGCCCATGTACCAGCCATCATGAATGTATGGTTTGGAGGCTCAGAGATGGGCGATGCACTCTGCGATGTTATCTTTGGCGACAAATCGCCATCGGGTAAGCTTACTACTTCTATGCCTAAGACTACCGGTCAGGAGCCTCTCTACTACAACCATCAGAACACCGGTCGCCCTGTAGCAGACGATAATGAGAAGTTTGCCAAGTTTGCCAGCAACTGCCTGGATGTAAGCAATGGTCCGCTCTATCCTTTCGGTTACGGCTTGAGCTATACCTACTTTTCGTACAGCAACTTCCGCCTGAGCAGCCAGGAGGCCGGCATCAGCAATGAGGAGGCTACCGAATGGAAGGATGGCAAGAAGATTACAGCTAGCGTCACCGTTAAGAACAATGGCTCCCGCGATGCCGACGAGATTGTGCAGCTCTACATCCGTGACATGGTAGCCAGCATCTCCCGTCCTGTAAAGGAACTGAAAGGTTTCCAGCGCATCCATCTGGCAGCAGGTGAGAGCAAGGAGGTAAGCTTTGATATCACCCCAGAGATGCTCAAGTTCTACAACGCAGATCTGAAGCACGTGATAGAACCTGGCGACTTCCAGATTATGATAGGAACCAACAGCAAGGATGTAAAGACAATGAAACTGAGCGTGAAATAAACAAGAAAAATCGCCCTGCAAAGAGCAAAGCATAGCTTGAAAGATGCTTTACTTCTTACAGGGCGATTATCATCTACTGAGCCCACTCCAACAGAAGGCTCAGTAATGGATTCTATCCTTCAGGATTACTTAGTCATCTCGAAACCTACACGCATACCATCGTAATTATTGGCGATAGTACCGAGAGCGCTGAGCGTAGAATTACCCTTGAGGGAACCGATGGTCTTGATGAGGTTGAGCAACTTCTTCTGGTCGAAGAGCAGGCTGATGCCATTGGCAGTCTTCGTAGCATAACCCGACATACTCAAGATTAATCCCTTCATCTGAATGGCGTGAGTCTTCTCATCAAAAGTATAATTGCCCTGCCATGACTTGCCATCTATCTTGGCAGCGAAAGTTCCATCAGTTTTGAAGGTGAAATAGGTGTTTGAACTACTGAAGCCAAACTTGCTGTAATACTCACTCAACTTCTCCTCTACCTTGTTGGCAGCAATCTCACCGCCAGCCTGTGCCAGGAGATTCTCAGAGGTAAAGGCGCATCCCGGCTTGCTGTACTTCCAGGTATGGGCACAGAGATCCTGCTTACTGAAGGTACCTGAACCGATTACATTATTCAGAATGCCATTGATAATACTGCTACCTGCAGAACTGCTGCTGTTAGAGTTTCCGCCCAGTACAGCACCCAAGATACCTGCAACGGCTGAGCCTGCATTGCTGGTTGCACTGGTAGAAGCGACGGCATTGCTGGTTATTGCAGAAGTTGTAGTTGCAGAAGTTGTAGTTGTTGCTGCTGTAGTGCTAGATGCTGCTGAAGTTGTTTTCTTTGTAGAAGTCTTCTTGGTCGTAGTCTTCTTAGAAGTCTTCTTTGTTGTCTTCTTAGCCGTTTTCTTAACCGGCATCATCTCAGACATTGAGGCATTGAGCGCTGCCTCGTTCATTGCGCTTGCGTTGCTGCCAGCTGTGCATGCGAGCACGAGGGCAGCCAAAAGAAATACCTTTTTCATTGCTTTCTATATATTTATTTTATCACTCTTATTTATATATACCCAATACTTCCTATTGTTCTTTCGGGTGCAAAGTTCGCAAAAAAAATCGGAAATACGATAAGAAAAATCCCTATTTCTCGGTATGAATCTCCCTAAAAACTCAGCATTTCTGCTCTTTCTACGCTATTATAGACGAATATTATGACAATTCGTTTAAAAGACTATGAAAATATCGTTCAGGAAATGATAATTATCGGTCTAAAGGAGGGGAAACTGTTCAATCGTTTGCACTTTTTTTTGACATACATCAAAAAATAACGAATAAAACACGTATTTTCATGCATTTTATACCTAGAAATAGGTAGAAACCCCTATCTTTGCAAGCGGTTAACAAATATCAATAGGTTATGAATGATTTAATTAAGGTAAATTCAGAAAATCAGAATCAGGCTATCGATAGATGCCAACAGATTCTTCAGGATCGCCGCGAGGCTCTTGCCTCTAAGGCAAAGAGAAGAGGTTAATACTCTTCAGAAACATGACGTAAAGGAGGAAAGATGATGCTCTTATACATATAATAAGGACGCATGGGGGTGTAATTTAAACTGTGTCAAGGCTTGTTCTTAACTTTCATTCCCACTCCC
>OGKU01000384.1_pt1 | contig 35572 bp, 36 predicted proteins | sample 1572611 | NCBI WGS metagenome assembly OGKU01 (sample SAMEA2581886, study PRJEB24529) | metagenome | biome: Human gut stool | place: China | collected 2011 | reverse complement strand
CTTATATTTGTCGTCCGTTCGTCACCAACTAATATTCAATTAAACAACAATATTCACTTTATTCGTAAATATCAATATTCCCCATATTAACCTTAGCCGTAATCATTTTTTCAGCACCTGTGTTATATGAGCAGTTTCTTTTATAGTTTGTGCCATATAGATTTACGTTGCCCATATCAGTTTCAAGATTATAGCCGTATGCATCAGAGCGTGGGAGTTGAACAGAAGCGTTACCCATATCAACGTCAAGCTGCATAGTGTCAAAGGAACATCTGCTGATGTCTATATTTCCCATATTAGTATCAATATTATACTGACTAAAGCTGCAGTCTGATAATGTAAGATTTCCCATATCAACATGAGATGTAATATCAGAACCCTTGATACCGGTTAACTCAGAGTTGCCCAAATTGATATCACAGTTTACAGTTGTAAGAGTAACATCTGATGGAATAGTGATAGTCAGTTCAGATTTAACATTTTTTAAATGAATATTTTTAATAATTTTGTTGCCTGAATCAGGCTGTGTTATCTTTAATGTACTGCTGTTTACTGAATATTCGGGACAATATGAGGCATTTCCTTTATATTCGATACTAAAAGAGGTTCCATTTACCACATTTACATTTCCTAAAGAGGTATCAATATCAAGATTATCAAAGGCTTCAAGATTCTCTGTATAAGTTATATATTTTTTACTTTTAAAAGAATCAGATATCCATGATAATGAAGGTATATCCCATACATTTATAATAATTCCAATAATTATGCATATAGCTGTTATGCTGTATATGATGCCTAAATATATTCGTTTTCCCATATTATTAATCTCCATTTCTCTTCGATTTTGGTGATATAAGTGCATTGTAGATAATAGCTACACATTTACTATACATTTACTTACATAAAAAACTTTTAAGTACGTTGTAGATAAGAGCAGCAACAAGCCATATTATCCATGTCACATGCCAATCAAAAGTCAGGAAGCTTATACACAGATATAAGCATGAAACAGTAGGCCAGAATACGGACATGACAGAGGCTGCTGTTGGATTGATATATTCAAAATTTTTATAATCTTTACTTGAATTTATACTTGTATCTGTATTTGTATATGTACCAGATGTTGTAGTTATGCCGTTAAGTGATAGAAGCCTTCTGTATGAAGCGGCTGCATTTGCCTGAAAGACAATGAGCATTACGCCGGCAGAGCAGATGGCTAGAACAAGAGCTCCGGAAATATCTTCAAGTATGCCAATGTTAAAGCTATCCATAATAATAGGTGGTATAACGCATACTATACACAGCAGGACACCAATCGCGAGACATATGCTATATACAGGTTTCATGCGTTCTTTTTCATTCTGGACATATTGGGATGCCTGATAGTCAAGAACGCATGTATGTTTCATTATGTAAGCGTAATCTTTAAGAAATGTGGAAGCAAAAATAAACATGGCAACTGCAACTGCAATAGTTACGAACATAAGAGATATCATGATATTTTCTACTATCAATATATCTATCATGTCGCCTATTATAGGAAATATTGGTGAAATTATGCATAGCATAACACCAAGGGCAATAAGTAAGCTTCTTTTGGAGCAGGTGCGTATGTAATGTCTGGTCTCATCAAGTGTCAGTATTCTTTTATCAGGTGTGGCAGTTTTGCTGGAATCCTCATGGCTGTTGGCATTAAGACCAAGAGTGTCGGCAAGCTCATCAAGATTACCGAATTCAGATATAACTGTTCCAACAGCTTCATTTTCACTTTTTCCTTCGGAAATAAGTTCGTTGTACTTATCCTCCATCATTCCAAAAAGTTCAGACTTAGCTCTGATAACCTCAGGAGTGTCTGGCATATTGGCAAACATGGTTTCAAGATAGCTTTTAATAGTTTCCATAAAATCCTCCTCATATATATGTGGTGTTATTATTTACGTATAAAATGTTCTATAACCTCTTTAGTTAAAGTCCATTCGTCACATCGCGCTTTATAGTATTCGCGCCCAGCATCAGTTATGCTGTAATATGTACGCTTTTTCCCTCCATTCTCGCCAACACCTGGAAAAGAGGTTATATATCCGTTTTTTTCCATACGTGTAAATGCAGAATAAAGAGTAGTTTCTTTCATAATGTATTTTTCATCTGATAGTGCTTTAATCTGCTTGGATATCTCATAACCATAAGATGGTTTGTCAAGCAGAAGATATAGAATTATAGTGTCATTGTATCCTCTTATGATATCGCTGCTGATGCCAGCCATATATCAAGACCTCCTTATATTATTATTCTTTATGCTATAGAGCAGTTGTTTTTAATGATGTGAGTGTAAAAGTAAATTTTGCAGCTCACTGATAATTGTATGCATATACTGCGTCTATCGTACTACGACAGGCATAGTATATCTGTCGTAGTATATATAACATATGATATATAATATGTCAATATTTCAGGCGTGTTTATGGATTGAATTATTTAATGGAAAAAATGTTATAAAATCGGATATGTTAAAAGAAATGGATACAGATATATCAGGAACAATCAAATGGAAGAAGGGACAGAGCTCATTAAAGCGTGTAAGGGATATTGTCAAGAAAGAGTATGATGGTGTAGAATTTAATATATTAGGAATAGAAATACAGGATAAAGTACATTATGCTATGCCACTTAGAACGATGATATATGATGGACTTGGATATCTGAAAGAGTATAATGAACTTAAAGGCAAGAACAGATATACATCAGGAATGACATCAGATGAATTTCTGTCTGGCATGAAAAAGGATGATAGACTTCATCCTATAATAACAATTGTGCTATACTATTCAGAGATGCCATGGGACGGTCCTGTCAGTATAAAAGATATGATGATACATATGAGACCAGAGATAGAAAATATATTTACAGATTATAAAATGAATCTTGTACAGGTGAGGGATTCAGACAGGTATAAGTTTAAGAATAAAGACGTAAAGATGGTATTTGAGATTACAAAGTCCATTTATGAGGAAAACTTCAATAATATATATGATAAATATAATCATAGAAATATACCAATAGAAGTATTAAGAATGATTAGTGTAATGACTGATGCTCCATATCTAATGGATATAACTGATAATAATAGAAGGGGGAAGGTAAATATGTGTAATGCTTTAAAGAAATTGCAGGATGAAAGTAAATTGCTTGGCCGCCAGGAGGGATTAGAAGCAGGTCGCCAGGAGGGATTAGAAGCAGGCCGTCAAGAAGGGCTAGAAGCAGGACGCCAGGAAGGATTAGAAACTGGCCGCAGTGAGGAAAGAATAAAAGCAATAGTATCTATGCTGGAATTAGGGCTTACAAAGGAGCAGATAACTACAAAGTATTCAGAAGAGGAATACGAAAAGGCAGAAGCGGAATATAAAAGAGCACAAGAGCTGCTTCGTGCATCACAAGCTGCTGACAGGTTATATGAGTTTATAATGGAATCAGAAAATATAGTATTTTTTGGTGGAGCTGGTGTGTCAACAGAATCAGGAATACCTGACTTCAGAAGTAAAGACGGCTTGTACAACCAGCATGACGTTGAATTCGATAAGTATGAACCAGAATATCTTCTTAGTGCAGAATGCCTTCATCATAAACCTAAAGTGTTCTTTGAATTCTACAGACAGAAGATGGATGCAAGAGGAATTCAGCCCAATATAACACATAAAGTACTGGCTGAGCTTGAAAAAATGGGAAAACTGAAAGCTGTGATTACGCAGAACATAGACGGACTTCATCAGTTGGCTGGCAGTAAAAATGTTATAGAACTTCATGGTGCTACAACAAGAAACTATTGTGAGAAATGCAGAAAGAAATATCCATCAGATTATATATATGAAAGTAAAGAAGCAGTACCGCACTGTACAGTATGTGGTGGAACAGTCCGCCCTGATGTAACACTATATGGTGAGCAGCTGCCAGCAGGTGCATACGAGAGTGCAGTTAAAGCTATAAAAGAGGCAGATATGTTTATAGTGGCCGGAACATCACTTAAGGTATATCCGGCGGCAGGACTTGTATGGGATTTTAAAGGAAATCATCTGGTTGTACTTAACAGAGAACCTCTTGACTTTAAGCTGGATGCACAAAACGATATAGAATACACTGGCTCCATGGGAGATGTGTTTGCAAAGCTTGATAATATGCTTTATATGGGATGACAGTAGATCTGGAAGCAAATGCGGACACTATATCTACAACGATGTATCCGGATGGATTAGGCGGTAAGGCAGTAAAATCTGAAAGAAAGAAATATCCTAACGATCCATGTCCATGTGGTTCAGGAAAGAAATATAAAAAGTGCTGCGGAAAAAAGTAGAAAATATATAAATACAGTAAAGTAATACAATACCCCATAAGAAAACGCTTGGGAGGACGTTTTCTTATGGGGTATTGTGCTTAAGGAGAAAGTGCGAGAAAAATTTGAAGCTGGATAGAATATAAGTAATAGACACAATATAAGCATATCTTGCACAAAATAGATATAAGATTATAAAGTGTTAATATGGTTGGAAAAATTTTAAAATATAGTAATATAAGATTGGAAAAATTGAAAAATATACTAATATATGGTTGGAAAAATTGAAAAATAAAGCGGTATGAGGTTTGAAAATAATAAAAAAACACAATATTAAGATTGGAAAAATAAATAAAATATAGTAATATAAGGTTGGAAAATTAGAAAAATGTAGTGCAGCAACAGAAATAATTAGTAGATTATATATAAAGGTGGTGTGACATTATGTTAGACAGAACAGTTAAGGGCATAATTAAAGATTGGATTGATACAGGAAAAGAAGCCTGCCTTGTGACGGGAGCCAGACAAATAGGCAAGACATATCTCATAAGAGAATGCCTTAAAGAATCGGGCGTATCATATGTTGAACTGAATTTTATTGAAAGACCTGAACTTGTCAGGTTATTTGAAGGAGCAAAAGATGCCAAAGAACTTATTATGAGGCTTAGTATTGTTGTAGATAAACCGCTTGAAAAAGGCCGCACAATTATTTTCCTCGATGAAATACAGGAATTTAAAGATATAATCACAAGAATAAAATTTCTGGTTGATGAGGGAAGTTATAGATATATCATGAGTGGTTCTCTTCTTGGAGTAGAGTTAAATGACATAAGATCTGCGCCTGTTGGATATCTGAAAATATATGATATGTACCCTTTAAGCTTTAAAGAGTTCAGCAAAGCATTGGGGATAAATGATAGAATATTTGATGAATTAAAACAAAATTTTAATGAACGTAAAAAGGTAGATGAATTCATACACTCAAAGATGATGGATGTCTTTTATCTTTATCTTATAATAGGAGGTATGCCAGAGGCGGTTGATGTATATCTGAAAACAAATGATCTTGCGAAGGTTGCAGAGGTTCACGAAAAAATTATAAGATTGTATAAAACAGATTTTAGTAAATATGAGATAAGATATAAACTGAAGCTGCAGGAAATATATGATGCCATGCCAGGACAGTTGGATCAGAAAAATAAAAGATTCCAGTTAAACTGTATAGGAAAAGGCATGTCATATGACAGAGTGGCAAATGATTTTTTATGGCTTAAGGATGCAGGAGTGGTTATACCTGTATATAATATTAATGAGCCGAAGTTACCACTTGTGATAAGTGAAAACAGAAATCTGTTCAAGCTATTCAGCTCAGATGTAGGACTGCTTACAAGCCGTTATTCCAACCAGGTAAAAATAGCTATTCTTAATAAGGATAAAGCTATTAATAATGGAGCACTTTTTGAAAATGCAGCGGCACAGGAGCTCATGGCGAAGGGATTAAAAGAATATTATTTTAATAGTAAAAAACAGGGAGAACTAGACTTTGTTATTGAACTTGATGGCAGAGTCGTTCCTTTAGAAATCAAATCAGGTAAAGATTATAAGAAACATTCAGCACTTAATAACGTGCTGTGCAATGAAGAATATAATATTAAAGAGGCATATATATTCTCAGACAGAAACATAGAGGTGGATGGTAAACGCGTGTATATGCCAATATATATGATAATGTTCCTGGAAAATGAACAACTTAAAGATAACATATACAGGCTTGATCTTAGCAGACTTCAATAATAGTATATATAAAATATACAATAAGTAGTATTGAAAAATAATAACAATTGGAAATGTAATAATAAATTAACAATACCCCATAAGAAAACGTTTGGGAGGACGTTTTCTTATGGGGTATTGTGCTTAAGGAGAAAGTGATACTTGTTAAGTATAGGGAGGTTTAACAAGTAATCGTTTATGAAAAAGTATTATTAAATACAATCGTTGAAAGATATAGGAACATATATTAGTCAGCAACCTTATGTCATGTAGCAGTTCTTATGTCCTTCAACAATTGTTATATTAGAGGAAAAATGTGACAGGGATATGGAAAAAGTGTGAGGAAATTGTGAAGAGATAAAAAAATCCCATTAACATCATACGTGATACATAAAAGAATATATATCATGTGAAATACACATTATAATAAAACAGTTCATATATGTACCTGTGAATATGTCAGCATAATATGGGCAGAATCAAGTATTAAATGTGTAAGTAAATGGAGTGAAAATGGAAAAATGGGAAAAAACGGAAATCGAGAATATTTGGAGAAAAGAAGCTTGAAAAATACTGTATTTAAAGGGACAGGTGGAGCAGAAAAAACAGAAGAAACAGAAAAGAGAATAATAAATACTGAATCAATAGAATATTTTAAAAGGGTACTTATAAGAAATGAAAAAAGTATACAGACAATAGAAAAGTATATAAGAGATATAAAAAAGTTGATGATATATGCACACGGGCAAAGCATAAGTAAGGAAATGCTTCTTGAATACAAGGAATATCTTGAAAAATGTGGCGGGTACAAGATATCAAGCATAAACTCATACCTTGCTGCAGCGAATCATTTCTGCGAAGTGATGGGCTGGATAGATATAAGAGTAAAGATGATAAAGGTGCAGAGAGCTGTTTTCATACCAGAAAATAAAGAAATAACAATGAACGAATACGAAAAGCTTGTAAAGACAGCATATAAAAAAGGTGATGACAGGCTTGCACTTATAATAGAAACACTTGGAAGCACAGGAATAAGGATAAGCGAACTAAGATATATAACAGTAGAATCCCTTAAATATGGCATGGCAGATATTCATAACAAAGGAAAAGCAAGAAGAATACTGTATCCTGGCGAGCTGCTTAAGCTTCTAAAAGAGTATGTCAGAAAAAAACATATTACACATGGAAGCATATTCATAACATCCAGTGGCAATCCAGTAAACAGAAGCAATGTATGGCGGATGATGAAAAACATATGCAGGCTGGCAGGTGTCAGTGCTGATAAAGTATTTCCACACAACATGCGACATCTTTTTGCCAGAACCTTCTATAAGATAAAGAATGACATAGCGAAGCTTGCAGATGTCTTAGGTCACAGCAGTATCGATACAACAAGAATATATATAAAGTCAACAGGAAGGGAACATAAAAGACAACTGGATAAAATGAATATGATAATAGGTACTAGATATAAACAAAGACAGGTAGATATAGGATGGTGAATACTAAATAATGAGCAAAAAATGAACAAAATAAATAGAAAGGGTGGATAACATAATAAATATTATGTTGTATTATCACAGAATCTTCACAGATGATAGCACATCATTAATGATATGGCAAGTAAATAATACATATTTCACATAAAAATACAATATTTCGACATTATTAAGATATTAAATCCACATTATTACAGACTATATTTTGTATATTATATGAGTTCTTTCATATTAATAATGAACTACTTATATATAAATATGTCTGTTCTTACGCCATCTCAGGCGGTTAATCCATATAAGCAATCACAATAAACAACATAATATTTATTACGTTGTATCGACAATAAGCTAAACAGCACCCAATAAGCTGCAAGCGGTCAGGCAGAATCAAAAATTGTAATTGAGGCAGTGTGAAGAATTCACACTATGTATATGTGTCTGCGCTGGTCTGACACAAGCAAATATAGCAAAAAAGGCGCAGAAATGAGGAATATTATGCAAATCAACAGAGAAGATTACATAATCGAACGCGATTACAGAAAGAAAAGGCTCGAAGAGTTCCAGGAGGCTATCCAGGAAAACTTAAAAGGATTATCTACAGAGATCATAAATGAGCTTGTAGATGAAAGAGAGCGTCAGAATCTTACACAGAAGGATGTAGCAGATATAACAGGCATACTTCCTTACAATCTAGCAAGATTCGAGACAGGAACACGTATTCCAACACTTATGGTGCTTGAAAAGTATGCTTCGGCACTAGATAAGCACATAGAGATAAGACTGTGCGATAACGTAAAAAAGTAAAACAAACATGAAGCTTTATCTGATGGCACGTTGCTTTGTCACGGCAGCAGGATGGGTGGACATAGTATCGGAAGAAATTCAGGGTGATGAGGCATAAGACATATCTTAAAAGATGTGTGTTAAAAGCCTATTTGCCGTGAAATGGCGAAGCCAACCCTAAAACTATGATAAAGGGAATTATACATAGTATAAGCCATGCATATGAGATGTTACAAAAAATATGTAAATGAAAATGTGGGTATAGATAAAGGCAAAGAGAGGGATGAGTAGCAGATATGTGGTATGCAGTGCAGGTGGCAACTGGTAGGGAAGAAACAGCCAGAGATATGTGCAGAAAACTTTTAAACAAAGAATCATATACAGACATCTTCATAATCAGATTCGACAGAGCCAAAAGATACTATGTAGCCTGGCATAAGGAAAAGAAAATCATGTTTCCAGGATATATGTTTATCGACACAGACAATCCCAGTGATATATACGAACAACTAAAGAATGTACCAGAGCTTACTAAGATACTTGGCAGGGAAGGAAAAGACTTCATATCTATAGAGCCAGGCAAGGAAGCTATGTTTAAGGCTATGGTTAATGAAGCTTACGAGATACCTGTATCAACAGGAATAATCGAAGGCAACCGAGTAATAGTCAAAGACGGGCCACTTGTGGGAATGGAAGCTTATATAAAGAAGATAGACAGACACAAGAGGATAGCAGTACTTAATGCAGAGATGTTCGATCAGGAGATAAATGTGAGTGTGGGGTTGGAGATAGTGCAGAAGATGTAGATTGATAAATAACATAAAGAGTTAGGATGGGAATAGAGGAATGGATTCAAACAAAGATGTACAGCATGTGTATCTTGTAGGTGCAAAATCTTTAGGAGCCTACGGAGGCTATGAAACTTTTGTTTATAAGCTGACAGAATATCATCAAAATAAAGAAAATATTAAATATCATGTTGCATGTAAGGCTAATGGTGACGGATGCATGGATGAAAGCAAATTTGAGGGTGTAACTAAAATTAATGATCATGAATTTGAATTACATAATGCTCATTGTTTCAAGATAAACATTCCTCAGATTGGATCTGCACAGGCAATTTATTATGATGTTGCTGCACTAAAGGCATGTTATGAACATATTCAAAAGAATCACATTCAACATCCTATCGTTTATATAATGGCATGTCGTATCGGACCTTTTGCCAGCCATTTTTATAAAAAAATTCACAGATTGGGTGGCATAGTTTATCTAAACCCGGATGGGCATGAGTGGATGAGAGCTAAATGGCCAGCACCGATTCGAAAGTACTGGAAGATTTCTGAGCAGATGATGATTAAATATTGTGATCTTGCAATCTGTGATTCTGTGAATATCGAAAAGTATATTCATAAATGTTATGACGGAAAAGGAATCAAAGGTAGAAATCCCCAAACTACATTCATTGCTTATGGTGCAGATTTGACACTCAGCAAGCTGGCTGATGATGACGAAAAGTTGGTGAATTGGTACAAGGAAAAAGGTCTGAAAAAGAAGGATTATTACCTTGTTGTAGGTCGCTTTGTGCCAGAGAACTCTTTTGAGGTTATGATTAGGGAATTCATGAAAAGCAAGAGTGAAAAAGACTTTGCTATTATCACAAATGTAAATGACAAATTTTTAAATGAGTTGGAAGAAAAACTTCATTTTAAGAGTGATAAGAGAATTAAGTTCGTTGGTACAGTTTATGATCAGGAGTTACTGAAAAAGATTCGTGAAAATGCTTATGCGTATTTCCACGGTCACACAGTTGGTGGAACTAATCCATCACTTATAGAAGCTCTTGGAAGTACTGATTTGAATTTATTGGTTGATGTTGGCTTCAACAAAGAAGTAGCAGATGATTGTGCTTTGTATTGGAGCCGCAATTCTGGTTGTCTTGCAAAACTCATTGATAAAGCGGATCAGATGAGTATAGATGAAATTACAGAAATGGGTCGAAAGGCTAAAAAGCGCGTAGCAGAAGAGTATACGTGGGATAAGATTTGTGGACAGTATGAAGATGTGTTCTTGAATAACATAGAGTTATATTAAATAATCTAACGGAAAAATGAAATATGCAGACTAAAAAAAAGAATATGAATAAACAATTTGAATATATAAGAGCATTTGCAATCGTTGCAGTTATTACTATACATACATTTTATTCAGCATTATTACAGTTTGGAAATACGGCTACTATAGTTGAAAATATATTTTATAGAATTGTGATGAATTTAATGTGGTGGGCAGTACCGTGTTTTTTGATGATGACAGGCTCATTGTTATTGAATCCTAATAGGGAAATATCAATAAAGAAATTGTACAAAAAATATATCAGTAGAATGTTAGTAGTATTATTTACGTTTGGTTTTATTTTTTCATGGGTAGAGTGTTTTTTTAATTCTAGAACAATTACAATAATGCAAATACCACATGCATTATTAAATGTTTTTACAGGGGATACATGGGCACATATGTGGTATATTTATTGTCTTATAGGACTTTATGTATTATTACCTATATATAAAATTATAGCTAATTATGCTTCTGATGTACAAGTTAGATACATACTTTTTGTTTTGTTTTTATTTGAAGCTGTATTTAAATTGACAAAAATTGTAGGGATAGATTTGGGATTTTATTGTCATATTAATACAATTTATCCATTTTGGTTATTGATGGGAGTAGCATGGAATCGAGGAATGCTTAGAAAAAATATAAAATTTAATATAATTTTGTTAATAGTTTCATCATCAATTTTGATTATTGCAACTGTAGTATGGGCTCAATTAGAAATTCCACTAAATGTTTTATTTGGATATGATTCAGTGATTGTTATAGCACAAGTATTTTCAATATTTTCCTTATTGAATATGATTAGTACGGATATAAAATTTAATAAGATTTTATTAGAGATTGGAGATAAGTCATTTGGAATATATATAGTTCATATGGTCTTTATTAATATGGTATATAAATTTTTGAAATTCAATCCGTTTACTAAAAAATTTGTTCTAACCGGAATAATGCTTGTATTTATTAATTTAGTATTTTCTTATGTAGTAACTAAAATAATGAAACATTTGCCAGTATTAAAAAAAATTATATAAAAGGAAATAACATGGAGATGAATAAAATTATAAGTATTATTATTCCAGTATATAATGTTGAACGATATTTAGAAACATGTATGGAAAGTATTTTAAAGCAAACTTATAAAAATATTGAGATTATTTTAGTAGACGATGGTTCAACAGATTTTAGTGGAAAAATGTGTGATCACTATGCAGAAATTGATAAGAGAGTGAAAGTGATTCATAAGGAAAATGGAGGACTTTCAGATGCAAGAAATAAAGGAATTTTGCAAGCAAGTGGTGAATACATAATGTTTGTTGATAGTGATGATATGGTTAGCTATGATTTTGTAGAGTATTTGTTGAATTTGCTTAAAGATAATTCTGCGGATATTGCAATATGTGATCCTGTTCATTGTTATCCTGACAAAAAATGTTATTTTGAGGAAGAAACATTTAGAAAAGTATTCGAACCTGAGGAAGCAATTGTTGAAATGTTATATCAAAAATCTTTTTTAGTAGCAGCATGGGGGAAATTATATAAAAGAGAATGTTTTAATGATATTTCTTTTCCATATGGGATGCTTTTTGAAGATAGTGCCATAATGTATAAGGTTTTTGATAAAACAAAAAAAATCGTATATGGAAATGCAAAATTATATGGGTATATGCATAGAGAGGGAAGTATTACAACAAAGAGTTTTTCAAAAAAAGATTGCGATATTTTAATAATTTGTAATCAGTTATCAGAATATATGTCTGTTAGAAGTGAAAAATTACAAAATGCATCTAGATCTTATCAAGCAGCAGCAGCATTTAGAATTTATATGAACGCACCAAGAAATGGAATGTTTAAATCTGAAATTAAAGAAAGTAAGCTATTATTAAAATCAAATTGGAAATTTCTTATGAGAGATTCATATATAAGAAAAAAAATGAAAGTGGCTCTATTTATGTATAAATTTGCAAGACCGATAATGCCTATTGTATATAAAAAAATTAATAGATGGAAGTAAAATTAATAATAATAAAATTGGAGAAATATAAATCATGAAAATAATCGCTTTTTATTTACCACAGTTTCATAATATTCCAGAAAATGATGAATGGTGGGGAGATGGATTTACAGAATGGGTTAATGTAAAAAAATCACAGCCATTATATGAAGGACATTATCAGCCGCGTGTTCCATTAGGCAATAATTATTATAATTTATTGGACGATAATGTAAAAAAATGGCAAGTAAATCTTGCAAAAAAATATGGTATATATGGCTTTTGTTACTATCATTATTGGTTTAGTGGACATATGTTATTAGAAAAACCTATGGAACAAATGCTTGAAAATAAGGAAATTGATTTACCTTTTTGTGTTTGTTGGGCAAATGAGCCATGGACAAAAGCTTGGGTTGGAGATGCAAAAAAAGTTTTGATTCCACAAAATTATGGTAGAGAAAAAGAGTGGAAAGAACATTTTGATTATTTATTACCTTTTTTCAAAGATGAACGTTATATAATGGTAGATGGTAGACCATTGTTTGTTTTGTATAGACCAGAAATTGTAGGATGTTTAAATGAAATGTTGGATTATTGGAATAAGCTCGCTAAAGAAGAGGGGTTTAAGAAAGGTTTTTGTTTTGCATATCAAAACATTGATTTTGATTTACAAAAAGATAAAGATGACAGTCGTTTTGATATGAATATTGAGTTTGAACCACTCTATGCATACAGAGATATGTATGCAAATCAACATAAGTATTTGAAAGCTATTCGTAGAAACATTTCAAATTGGGTGGGTAAACATTTTGGTATAGATTTATTGCATTATGGTGAAAACTTTTTTAATAAAAATAAACCACTTAGTTATGACAAAGCATGGGAAGCAATATTAAAAAGAAAACCAGAAAGTAAAAAAAATGTGCCGGGTGCTTTCGTAGGTTTTGACAATTCACCTAGAAGAGGTAGTCAAGCTAAAATTTATGATGGTGCAACTCCTGAAAAATTTGAAAAGTATATGATACAGCAGGTAAAGAGAGCTAGAAATATATATAATTCAGATTTTCTTTTTGTAACAGCTTGGAATGAATGGGCTGAATGTGGATATCTTGAACCTGATGAAAAATATCAATATGGATATTTAGAGGCAATTAAGAATGCTTTATTAGCAAATGGAGAGTTGGAGAAATAAGAAAAATAAAATGCGAGTAGTTAAGGAAAGTATAAAGTTTACAAGAGATATTTTAGTATCACTACATACATTGTTTTTAATATTAGTATTTAGATGTAAAAAAAAGCAGAATACTTGTATCCTTGTGACAAATGGTATGGGGTATGGGGGTGCACCATTAGTGCTTTTGGAAGCAGCCAAGATTTATAAAAAAAAGGGTTATAATGTAGTTATATATACAGAATTTTATGGGGATTTGGTTAAGGTTTGTAAAAATGAAAATCTTGACGTTTGGATTTCTCCAAGAAATTGTAAAATGTTTTCAAAACTAATATTTAAATGTAATTTTAAATTTGCACTTGTAAATACAGCCGTTATGTATAAATGGATACAAAAATTTGAAATGCATAATATTCCAACAATTTGGTGGCTTCATGAAGCTGATTCTTATATTGCTCCAATTGCACAGGATATGCCAAGTAAGTTGTCATCTAATATAATGGTTTTAACAGTGAGCGATAGAACAGTTGCTACATTAAAAAAATATAAAATTCAATATGATTCACGAATGCTTTATTATGGTATAGATGATATGAATGAAAATGATAATTCTTTTATAGATAAAAAAAACGGAGAAGAATATGTTTTTTTGGTAATGGGAGCTATATGTAGTCGTAAAAACCAAATATTTGCTATTAAAGCTTATAATCAATTATCAGAAAATATAAGAAAAAAAAGTAAGATGTTATTTGTTGGAGAACCATTAAATAAAGATGATTCTTATTATGTAGAATTTATAAATGAAGTAAAAAAATATCCTAATATAAAATATATTCCTCGTGTTGAACGAAAAAATATTCCTATGTTATATAGACAAATTGATGCTTTGATTTGTTGTTCTATTGATGACCCATTGCCAGTAGTAGTAACAGAATGTCTTATGTTTAAAAAAAATGTAATTGTAAGCTCAGGAACAGGACAATATTATATGATAAAAGATGGATACAATGGGTATTCGTATCTAGAATCTGACATAGATTCATTATGCGAAAAAATGGAACAGTCTTGGAAGAATAAAAACAATAAAACATTAAATAAAAATGCAAGGAAATTGTATATAGATAATTTCACAAAAAAAGTATTTGAAAAAAATATAATGTTATATACGAGAGAATTATTGAATGAGCAAAAAAATAGTGACAGGAAAGGTATGTAGATGATAGAAAAAAAAATTAGACTATCGTATATTCAAATATTTTTTATACTTTCTATTATTTTGACTTTTTTACCTAATGGTCTAATTTATAGAAGTAATCATGTAGCACAGCTTATACACATAATATACATAGCACAATTTATTATTTATATTGTAACAATTTTGCTTTGCATAAGAAAAGGTTTTGATTTAGTTACTGCTCCTATTATTAGTTATATAATATGGGGAGTTATTTTGCTTTTTTCTACATTTAAGTATTCAAAGGATATAACAAGAATGTTTCGTTCAGTCGTGTACTTGTTAGGAATATTGACAATTTTTTTTGCAGTGAAATATATGTTTAAGTATAAAAATCAAAAATTATTTTCAACAATTTATGTTTTGTTTACATTTTTTTCTTGTGTCAATTTTATCACAGTAATTGTAGCACCTAATGGATTATATAATCAAGGGTGGCAAGGTGCTACTTATTGGTTTGGTGGAAAATTTATTACTTTTTATATGTTTTATACTTGGTTGTGTTTATATGTTATAAGAAAACAAAAAAGGCGTATAATAGCTTTTCTATTTCCATTTATGATTGGAATATATATATGCATAAGAGTAAATTGTTCGACGGGTATTGCGTGTATATTTATATCAGCAATTTTAATTGCATGTAGAAAAATTGTTATAAAAGTTAAACCATGGATGTTAATTACAATTGTATTAGTAATTACATGTATAATGATATTTTCAAATGTTTTATTTAATAATTCATTTGTTCAATATTTTGTTACTAATGTATTACATCGCTCAAGTATGATGACAGGACGTGTTGAAATATACAGTTCTTTTCTAAAAATAATGAGAAGTGATATTTGGCTTGGGCAAGGATATGATAATTCAATTATAATGAGAAATACTAGGCTGGGATATTTGAATGCACAAAATGGTATTCTAGATGTAATTACTCAAACAGGACTAATTGGCTTAATTCCATATATATTTATGTTATATAGTTTTTGGAAAGATGGAAGCACTTATTTTAATAATATAGAAAATCAATTAGTTGCTGTTTTTTTAATGGGATTTTTCTTTTGCTCATTTGCAGAGATTAGTTTTAATTCATATTTCTTTTTATTAATAGCTTTGATTAGTGGAGACTTATCAAGTATAACTAAAAAAAAGAGAACTTTATTTCTAAAAAAATGAAAGGAAAAGAAGATTAATGAAAGTATTATTATCGGCATTTGAATGTAATCCATTATTAGGTTCAGATCCATATGTTGGTTGGTCATGGGTAAGTAATATGGCTAAGATTAATCAGGTCTATGTGTTACTTCGTATTGATCATAAAGCATATATTGATAAATATTTTTTGGAAAATACCATAGATGGATATAATAATATTCATTTTATATATATACAAAGTTCTCAGTTTTTCGGAAAGATTGTTTATAGATTTAATAGACAATTAGCAGTTGTTGGTCAATATTTTATATGGCAAAGGGCTGCATATAAAAAAGCAAAAAAATTGCATAAATTAGTAAAATTTGATGTTGTACATGTAGTTTCGATTGCCGATTTTAGATTTCCAGGATATCTTTGGAAATTAAAACTTCCATTTATTTTTGGGCCAGTTGGAGGAGCACAAGAAACTCCAAAATGTTTATTAAATTATATTAAGGGTCATGAGAAAAATGAAAAACTACGTTCTATAATGAATCAATGTTTGATTTTGTTGCCAAGTTATAAAAAGGCATTAGCACATGCGGATTTAATTTATTGTTCCAATATTGAAACAGAGAATGTAATTAAGAGGCACATTAATAAGAAAGAATTTTACAAAATTCATAAATTAACAGAATTAGGAATAAATGATTCATATTTAAACGAAAGAAAAACACTTTCTCATGGGAATTCGAAAGTGGTACATGTTTTGATTTCTGGAAGGTTAATTTATAGAAAAGGAGTTGAACTTTTAATTGATTCGGTTAGTCAATTAAATACAGAATCTCCATATATTATTGATATTTATGGAGATGGAGAGCAGAGGCATATGTTAGAAAAAAAAGTGAAAACATATCAACTTGAGAATAGAATCGTTTTTCATGGTAATATTTCGTTTACAGAAATGCAAAAACAGTATGAAAAGGCGGATATATATTGCTTACCATCATTGAGAGAGACAACAGGAACAGCTGTGTTTGAAGCTATGGCTAATAAATTGCCTATAATAGCTTTAAAACAAAATGGTGTTAAAGATATAGTAAAAAATGACTGTGGAATTTTGGTTGATATTAAATCAAAAGATCAGGTTGTTTATGATTTTTCGATAGCTTTGAAAATGCTTATAGAAAATGAATCTATGAGATTAGATATGGGGGAAAAAGCATTTGATAAAATTAGAAACAGTTATACATGGTCAAAACGTGTTTCTGACATGAATGAAATTTACCAGGAGTTGGTTATTAAATATGCAAAAAAAATATAATTCATTAAATGGAATGAGAGCATATGCAGCGATTGCAATTTTAGCAATGCATGTGTTAGAAAATTCACATTACATAAAAATAGATAATGTTGTTTATATTAGAATAGGAGCATTAAAATGGTTGGTGTATTTATTTATGATTATAAGTGGATTTTCTTTGTGTTGTGGTTACTATGACAAAATTTTACAACAAAAAATTTCAATTGTAGAATTTTATAAAAAAAGATATAGGAAAATACTACCTTTTTTCACTTTAATGGTTTTAATGGATTGTATAGCTAACTTTAACATTAATTCTATTATTGAAGCTATTGCAGATATTTCACTTGCTTTTGCATTATTGCCGAATGCGAGTATTTCAGTAGTGGGGGTAGGCTGGTTTTTAGGAATTGTTTTTTTGTTTTATATGTTGTTTCCTTTTTTTTGTTTTTTAATTAGAAATAAAAAAAGTGCATGGATAACATTAGGTATTTGTATTTTTTATAACTTAAGTGAACAGTTTTATTTTTTGAATTTTAATCATGTTATAGAAGGATACCAAAAACATACTAATTTTTTGTTTTGTTCTATGTTTTTTTGCATTGGTGGTTTAATTTATCTTTATAGATATGAAATAACTGAAATTATAAAAAATATAAAAAATATTTATTTAATATTCATTTTGATAATAACAATAATAGTTTTAATTAATTGGTCGGAAATAACGAATTGGGCACAACCTTTCATATGTTTAAGTCTTTATTGTATGTGGATACTTTATGCAATTAGTGTTGAAAGTATTATATTGAATAATAAAGTTTTAAATTTTATTGCTGAAATATCTTTAGAAATATATTTATGTCATATGTTTGTATATAGAATTATTGAAAAATTAAATGGTATATATATATTAGGATATGGATATACATCATATATTTTAACGGTATTTTTAACATTTATCGGTTCAATTATAGTTAGTTTGTTAGCAAAAAAAATATTTAAATTTTCAAGGGGAACTCTAAAACAAGTACAAAAAAAATATCTTAAAATATATTATGAAGAAAGAATAAGAAGGAAAAATAATGGCTAATTATAGATATTTGGCAAAGAATATTGGTGTTTTAGCAATTAGTAATTTTGCAACAAAAATACTGAGCTTTTTTTTGGTACCTCTATACACCAGTATATTATCTACATCAGAATATGGAACATATGATTTATTTAATACAACGGTCTATTTATTAATACCTATTCTAACTTTAAATATTCAAGATGCTACAATTCGTTTTTCATTAGATGAAAATTATGATAAAAAGAAAATTGTTACGATTAGTTTAAATGTTTTTGTAAAGGGCTTATTATTATTATTAGTGTTTTCAGGTGCGAATTTAATATTTAATATATTTCCAATATTTAATGAATATATAGTCGTTTTTATTTTTATGTATATTTTTCAAGCACTTGTTGGGATTATGACATCATTTGCACGTGGATGTGAAAAAATAACTGAGATATCTATAGCAAGTGTATTAGGATCTGTTATTTTTATTGGGTTAAATATATTATTTTTGGTTGTTTTTAAATTTGGCTTGATGGGGTATTTTTTATCTAGTATTATAGGGAATTTGTCTCAAGTATTATATTTAATATATGTGACAAAAATATATAATTATCTGAAAAAACAAAAAGATAATAAAGACACGCAGACAGAAATGCTTCAATATAGTTGCCCTTTAATAGCAAATACTATCGCTTGGTGGATTACTAATGCCTCAGATCGTTATATTGTAACATGGTTATGTGGCACATCAGCCAATGGAATTTATTCAGTTGCATATAAAATCCCCTCTGTTTTAAATATTTTGCAATCTATTTTTACACAAGCATGGACGTTATCAGCTGTTAAAGAATTTGATTCAGATGATAAAGATGGATTTTTTTCTAATATGTATAATGGTTATAATTGTTTGATGGTAGTTGCTTGTAGTTTTTTTATTTTTAGTGATAAATTTTTTGCTAGAATTTTATATTCCAATGATTTTTATAAAGCATGGAAATATGTTCCTTTTTTATTAATATCAATTGTATTTGGAGCTAATTCCAGCTATATAGGGGGAATATTTTCTGCATTAAAAAAAGCAAAAATTTTAGCCCAATCGACAACAGTTGGTGCAGTTATTAATATTATATTAAATGTTATTTTAGTTTATATATGGGGACCAATTGGTGCAGCAGTTTCGACTGCAATTTCTTATATTATTGTTTGGATAATCCGTTTATTTTATATGAATAAATATCTACATATAGAGTTACATTTAAAACGAGATATAATATCTTATACTATACTTTTTTTTCAGACATTTGTAATTTTAAGTGTTCAGACAGGTTTTATAATGTATTTGATTGAAATAATATTTTTTGCAATTTTAATATTGCTATATTATAAGGAAATTATGTTGCCTATAAAAAGTTTAAAACAAAAATTATGTCGAAAATAAAATATAGATTTTATTAAGAGTAGTAATAATGGAGGATAGAAAATGAGAGAAATTTTATTAGACGAATTAAAAAAAACGCAAATTGAAATTTTAGATGTTGTAGATACATTTTGTAGGAAAAATAATATTAATTATTGGTTGGATAGCGGTACATTGTTAGGAGCTATAAGGCATGGTGGATATATTCCTTGGGATGATGATATTGATATTGGAATGTTAAGAAAAGACTATGATATTTTTTTGAAGAAATTTAATGAGAAAAATGAGAGATATAAGGTATATTCGATAGAGAATAATAAAAATTTCCCATATCCTTTTGGTAAAGTATTAGATACACATACAATTTTATATGAGCCTAATGAACAAGGAGTAAAGTTGTCTGTAAATATAGATGTGTTTATATATGATAATGCACCGAATGATGATAAAATAATAAATAAAATGTATAAAAAAAGAGATTTTTATAATAAAATTTATCATTTTCTATTATATAAAACAAAATTATATAATGTAGATAAATTAAATCCTGTAAAAAATACTATTAAAAAAATATGTTCAAAAATATCACCTTGTTTTTTTTGTAGAAAAATTGTTAAAAATTCGAAAAAATACATGTATAAAGAAACAGATTGGGTAGGGAATTTTTTATGTGTTACAAAAATTAAAGCTCCTAAAGAAATATTTGATGAATATGTAGAAGTGAATTTTGAAGGGAAAAATTATAAGGCTCCTATTGGTTGGGATAGATGGTTGACTTGTTTTTATCAAAATTATATGGAATTACCGCCAATAGACAAGCGTGTTTCTCATCATTTATTTAAGGCATATATTGATGAAAATTTATAATTATTAATGCATAATACATGTTTGTACTTAGTATGTTATTATTGAATTGTTTTACAGATGATGAACTTAATGATACATATTATATTACATAAATTTTAAGTATAAATATAAATTTTCTATAGAAAAAGTTTTATTATAAATTCAGGATATAATCTCCAAATTTGATTTCGTAAATGATAGATGTCAAATTAATAGTATTATGTCATAAGATAAAAATGTAAAATAGATTTATTAAGATAACTTATAGTAGAAATTTCGAAATATTATAAATAACTTATTGTAAAAATTCGAAGAAAGCAGCAATTGTGTGAAGCCACAGATTGCTGCTTTTTTTAAGGATATATTTTATTTGTCGCTTACGTTTTAGGCTAAAAGATTAAAATAAAAAAATAGAAAGATTTTATAATTAATAGTTATTTTATTACAGGAGATTATTATAGGAAGGATAGGTAAATGAAAAAATATCATATTGGTTACACATGCGGTGTTTTTGATTTATTTCATGTTGGACACTTAAATTTATTAGAGAGATGTAAAGAAATGTGTGATATTCTTATTGTCGGAGTTTGTGATGATAAGTATGTTACTGAAATTAAAAAGAAACAACCGGTGTATTCAGAAGACCAAAGAGTGCGGATTATTAATGCATTGAAAGTTGTAGACACTGCGGAATTAGTTTCGATTGAAGAAACAAATGATAAAATATTGGCTCTTAAAAAATTTAAGTTTGATGTTTTATTTTCAGGTGATGATTGGAAAGGATCAGAAAGATATTTGAAAACTGAAAAACAGTTTGCTGAATATGGGGCATCAATTGAATATTTACCATATACAAAAGGTATTAGTACGACTCAAATAAAAAATAAAATGAAAGATAATTAGATTTATTTAATAATATGGATTTACTGTAAATAATTACTGTAAACATATCATTTAACTTGATGTAATAAACGTAAGCGATAAATAAAATATAGCCTTAAAAAGTAGTAAACTGCGATTTACAAAATTTCTACTCTTGTATATTTACTATGAGCTTGATTATATACAGGAAGGCGATAAAAAGTGGGATGAAGTTGTGTGTTTAAAGTACAGTCACCCCAAAATTAAGGAGCATGGAGTTTTATGAATATTAAAATAGTAGAGCCCTTTTTGGTTAAATCTAAAAATTGGTCAATTTTACAAAGACTCATTTAACTTGTCAATTAATATTTGCCTTTTAAAAGTATTTATATATTTTGCTCTGAGTTTTTTCTACCAGTTATAATATACTGATTTTTGGATATGGTGTTTATGCAAATGTCAATATAAAAATGTAGCTTTTTTATTATATAAGAATGTAGAAAAACCTACACGCTTATATGATATTTTTTGTATTTTAATTTTCCTCAATCATGTATTGCATCTGATCCTTTAGTCTGTATGATGGTCCATTTATGTTTATCACAGAACAGTGGTGCAGCAGTCTGTCAAGCAAAGCGTTAGTCAGTACTGGCTCCTGAAATATATCAGACCACTTTGAAAATGGACTGTTTGTTGTTATTACTGTTGACAGCTTTTCGTATCGTTTTGCTATGAGATTAAAGAACAGATTGGCTGAATTGACATCCATCTTCTGATAACCAAGTTCATCTATTATCAGCAGCTTGTATCTGCAGAACCACTTGATTCTTGTCTCAAGTCTGTTTTCTAAAGTTGCTTTTTTCATTTGTGATATTAAATCCTGAAATGTTATAAAATATACACAGTATCTGTGCTTTGCAGCTTCTATTCCGATGGATACCGCAAGATTGGTTTTGCCTACTCCTGGAGTTCCGCAGAATATGATATTCTCAGCATTTTCTATAAATCGCAGTGTCATAAGATCCATGATTTTGGACTTATCCAGTGATGGCTGGAAACTGAAATCAAATTCACTAATCTCCTTTAAAAATGGGAAATTAGCTACCTTTACACAGCCTGTTATTGCCTGCTGTTTTCTAAAATCAATTTCACTGTCTGTAAGCTCACATAAAGCATCCAGAGCTGTTTTTTCTCCATCTGCAATCATATCCAGATATGTGTCTATATTTTCCTTGAATCTTAATAATTCCAGTTTCTCAAGATTATTTATTAAATTGTTATATGTATTCATCAATTCTCCTTGTCTGTATCGAATGGTAATTCAGTGGTTGTGGAGACGTTCATATCTGGTTTATGAGAATCTTCGGGAAGTATAGTTTCTCTCCGATCATCTAATCCCCAGTCTTTTGCCATTTGTGCCCTATCCTTATATATCTTGTCTTTGTACTTATCATAAAGAAACTCAAATCCATCTTTGCAAAGAATTGATGGTGAATTATCCATACGCATGCAGTCTTCCATAACACAGTCATATGCAAGATTTCTGCACATATCTGATTTCATGGAATATTTGATGTGTGATATGAATAGTTCCCAGTCAGCAATGTAGGGAAGCACTTCATTTATGCCTTTTCTGAAAGTTACTTTATCTGTGTCTGACAAATGTGCATAACTATTTATAATCCATCTCCCATAATCACTCTGGTTAATATAGGCTATAAGTGCTTCCTTAGATTTTACTGCATCTTTTTCAGTCACAGTGACTTTCCGGCTATCTAATAATCTGTCCATCATCTTTAGATTTCCTGTAACTACTGTTTCCATGTCTGCATCATTAATTTTGCCTTTCATCAGCTGCTCATAATGGTACTTTTTATAATTGTGAATAATACGCAGTTGAAAAACCTCTTATACGGACGAGCGATACCGCTCGTCCGCTCATATGATATCAGCTATCCGCTAAAAAATACCGCATCATATGCTTGTATGACTTGATATAAATCCATGCATATTCATAGAACTAACATTTATATTTTTGAATTATGTACTATTCTGTCCATGATGGCATCGGCTAACACTCCGCCTCCTAGATGGTAACAGCTAAATAAATCCACTATTTTATTTAGCAGTTACAACAATACGGGAGATTTACCGCCAATTTGAAAATATACAGCAGTTTCCTTAAATTGGTGCAGACTTGTCTAAACGTGTGAGTTTTAAGACGGATTATAAATATGTAGTGTGGGAAGATTACGTTGTGTTATATAAGGTTAGTAAAGATGCAGTGGAGATTTATCGGGTGGTAAACCGATATCAGGATGTTACGAAGGTGTTTGAATAGCGTAAATACTATATCGCTTTGTAATTAATTGAAAATGTATGTTTTCGTTGAAGTTTCAAAATAAATGAAATTTATAAAATGTATATATGATATTTCTTTTAAAGTGTTAGGAAAAGTTATAGCAAATATTTTCTGACCATTTAAATTATAAATGTATAATTGTTTGCCTAAGATAGTGTATGATAGTATAATTGAATAAGCAGATGAACATAGAAAGATATTATTTAGGAATACAGTACAATTATTAAGTTTTATAAATTGATAATGTTCGCTAGGAACTGGATAAAATGTATATGTTTTCATGATATGAGTATATGTTTCTTATTGATAAAATATACGGAGGAGAATGCAGATGGCAAAAGTTTTTTTATCACATAGTAGTGAGGATAAGGAATGGTATGTAAACATTGTATATAAGAAATTGATAAAGGCTCTAGGAGAAGATAGTGTTGTGATTGATAATGTGGTATTTCAAGAAGGCAGAAAAACTATTGAAGAGATATATTATCAATTAGGAGTAACAGATTTGTTTGTGATTTTTTTGTCTGACAAAGCCCTGGCCTCACAATGGGTACAAGATGAACTAAAAAAGGTTGAGGATATAGCTGAAGAAAAGAAAAGATATCAGATTTGTCCAATTATTATAGATACAATTGTGAAATATGACGATGATAGAATTCCCACATGGATGCGACAAGAATATAATATTCAGAGAATATGTAGCCAAACAAAAGCGTCTAATGTCATTAGACAACGTATGATAGAGATTTCTTATGAAAAACATCCTAAGCTAAAAGAAAGGGATTTGCTTTTTGTTGGACGTAATGAATATTTACGAAATTTTGAAGAAAGAATGGATGATTTTGATAAAGAAACACCAGTGGCAATCATTGCATCGGGACTTGAAGGAATTGGAAGAAGAACCTTCTTGAAACACAGTTTGTATAAAAGTAATATTGTAAAGGAAACTTTTCCATTTTCGTATATTGTATTAAGATCTGATGAAAGTATTGAAGATTGTATTTTGAAATTGTATGATCTTGGATTTATTACTGATATTGAAATTACAATTGAATTAGTAGCAAGCATGGATATGAAGTCTAAAGTATCTCTTTTAAGAGATATGATTATTCAACTGCAAAAAAATAGGGAATTGGTATTTGTTATTGATAATGGATGTATTGTGAATCATGAGGGAGAAATGGCAAAATGGTTTGATGATGCCATTCAAGATTCGGATGTTGAAAGTAAAATTACATTTTTATTGGTTTGTAAATTTAGATATTTTGTTAAGGGATTAGGATCGGAGCGAGTATACGATATTGCCTTGCCGGAATTGGATATTAAGGAAAGAAATGGATTATTAAAAAGATATCTTGAGTTAGAAAATGTGAATTTGGACACAGATAATACGAAAATAGTAAGTAATCTTTTGACAGGTTTGCCAGAGCAAGTCTTTTTTGCTGTTTCAATGATTAAAAATCAAGGATGGCAATATTTCTACAATAATATTAATGATGTTATATATTTCAGTAACCGAAAAGCGGCAATTATGTTGCAAGATGTGAGAGAAAATGAGGAGTTGATGGAATTTTTAGCCTTAATTGGATCTTTTGATTATATCAGTATTAGCTATTTAATGTCTATTGTATCATATTCCTTTAAGTATATGCATTATATTGATGAATTATATTATCGAGGAATATGTGAATATGTAGGTGTATTACGTGAATATATTAGGGTAAATGATACAATAAGAGATTATCTTCAGCGGAGTGAATACAAAATCTCTAAAGCACATGAGAAAAGGCTTAAAGAAAATGTACATGATTTTGTAAATAACATTGACGATAGAGATTATGATGTCCCAGAGATATTGCATAGTTTGAAAACTTCATTGATTGAAGGAATTGATATTGATGATAAATATATTATTCCATCAATTTATTTAAAAATAATGAATGATTTATATAATTCTGGTAAAAATAATGAGGTTGTTCAATTTGCTGATAAGGCATTGCAAGGTTCTTCATTTATGGACCAACGAATTATTTTTGAAATAAGATATTTATTGTGCTCAGCATTAGCAAAACTTAGAAAAGATCGGTTTAAGGATGAAGTTATGAAGATAGAAGGTGCTGATCATGAATTTTTATTTGGATTTTATTATAGACAGATTGGAAGATTTGATAAAGCTCTAGAACGAATCAATAATAGTTTAAGTTTAAGGGAGAATTTTTCTAAAGCTAAACGAGAGAAGGTACAGATATATATAGGAATGCAAGATTATGAATCGGCATTGGAATTAGCACGATTAAATTATGAAAATTATAAGGATAATCCATATCATATACAGGCATATTTTACTTGTATAATTAAATCCGATAATGTTGATAATAAAAAGAAGATTTTGCAAGAATTAATTGAGAACATGGAAAGTATTGGGAGTAAAATATCGGAAGAATTAACACTTAGATTTAAAGCACAATATACTGCCTTCATAGAGAATGATTATGATGTAGCAATTGGATATATAAATCGGGCAATAGAAATGAATGAAAATATTCATTATGCAAGATTGGTTAAATTTGATATTGCAGAGAAATTTGGTGATATTATAACCATGCAAGATATTGCTGATTATTTCAAAAAGGTTGAATTAAGGCAGAGATATAATGATAACATTGTTTGCATGGATTCTTTGATTAAAGCAAAAAAAGGTGATTGTATTGGTGCTATTGAGTATTTTAAGATGCATATTAAAAACTATACAGATGAGGCAAAAGATCGTTTTATTATACGGTTAAATAAATATGTTTCGTAAGTCGTTGATTGGTACAATTTGGGTACAGCAGCTTTGTAACCATATTAACAAAATGAAAAAATACATTAAAATGATATGGCATTGAAATGCAATAACAATAAAACAACATCGAAAAATGCCCTACAAAAAAGAGTTTGAATAATGTACATGAGCCAAGAAGTGCCGAATTTACGGTGTTTCCTGGCTCGTTTTTGGTTGCGTGACAATAAGTTTGGAAATAATGTAACCGCTCCAACCCATGTACCTTGACTTTTAAAAGACCGCTAACCACGGTCTTTTTGTTTTCTGATATATTCTGGCAGCTTTGGTGACCATGGAAGAAGATCTTCCCGAAATGAGCGGTCTGTATCGTCCATATGTGCCGGTATCTGGGTCAGTAGATATTCAAAGTACTCATAAGGTTTTAAGTTATTAGCTTTAGCTGTCTCTGCTATGCTATATATTATTGCTGAGGATGTAGCTCCATTGATTGTATCTATCATTTCCCAGTTCTTTCTTTTATGTTCTTAAGCACATAAAAGAAATTATGTGTTTAATCAAGTTATGTGCTCATAGAGTCTAATTGAACTTATTATTTATAATGCAGATTACTTTCTATGAGTACATAATTTTTTATCATAATGAATTCAAAAAGTTCATGATATCTGCAGATGGCTTGTATTTATAAGAACTGTTACCGTCACTTCCCACTTTTTCCATAGCTTTACGTTTAAGCTCCATATCGGCAATCATATATTTATGAGTTGTTTCTATACTTGAATGTCCCAACCATATGGCTATTGTCGATATGTCAACACCCGATATCAACAAATTCATTGCAACAGAATGTCGGAATGTATGTGGTGTAACTGTTTTCTCGCGTAGGCTTGGAACTTGAGCTGTTGCTTGAGATACAAGTTTATTAATGCGTGTTCGTACACCAGAACGTGTTAATTCATCACCGTTTTTGTTTATAAAAAGATAATCGGTGCATTCAGCAGGGGAGGTTTTTAAATACTTATTTATATATTTACAGTAATTTTCCATAATGGAACTTCTCGTTGTTTACGACCTTTACCATGAATGATCACACTTGCATGATTAATATAGTCTGCGCCATGAATATCTGATATTTTAATTTCAAGAAGTTCTGACACTCTAACACCCGTGTTGTACATAAGCAAAAGCATCAATTTATCACGTGCTCCTATAAATGTATTTGCATCACAGACTTTGATTAAGGCATTAAATTCCGCTTTCGTTATAAAACTCATAATCGGTAATTTGTAAATGTCAATATAAAAATGTAGCTTTTTTATCATATAAGAATGTAGGAAAACCTACATTCTTATATTAGCATTTGCACACATCATCTTTTTTGAATGGAAATCAAGAAGTCCAATCGTATATTTTAAGTCTCGAAAAGCACTTTCAATTTCCCATAAAGTAGATAGAATAAGTTTATAATCGATGAAAATAAAAGACTTCCAAGCTAAGATTTTCCGTATATTTTTGCAATTGTATTTTCCCCATTAATCAGCTATACTACTGATAAAGAGCTTATATAAGTGATGGTTTTGTAAAGGGGATAAATATATTATGAAGAATCTAAAGCTTCCGGTAGGAATTGAAGATTTTCGGGAAATCCGCAGGGATGGTTTTTACTATATTGATAAAACGAGACTGATCGAACAGCTTCTTGACAGCTGGGGAAAGGTGAATCTTTTTACAAGACCCCGCCGTTTTGGCAAAAGCTTAAATATGAGTATGCTCCGGTACTTTTTTGAAATCGGAACAGATATGACATTATTTAATGGACTTCACATTATGCAAAGAAAAGATCTTTGTGATGAATATATGGGAAGATTTCCAGTTGTGTTTCTTACGCTTAAAGGTGTTGATGGGCTGACGTTTGAAAAAGCAACGAACAAATTAATAAAGATTGTCGCACTTGAAGCAGAACGATTCATTTTTCTGAAGAATAGCGATAAGCTAACTGACAACGAAAAACAAAGATACTGTGCTCTTGTTAAGATGCAGGATGGAAAATATGCAATGAATGAGGATACATTGGAATCAGCACTTCAGACATTGTCGGAGTTGTTGTACCGCCACTATGGACAGAAGGTAGTCATCCTTGTTGATGAGTATGATGTTCCTTTAGACAAAGCATATCAAAATGGATACTATAAAGAGATGGTATCAATGATTCGTTCACTGTTTGGAGAAGCTCTGAAAACAAACGAATTTTTGCAGTTTGCTGTTTTGACGGGTTGTCTGCGTGTTTCGAGAGAAAGCATTTTTACAGGTTTGAACAATTTTAAGATTTTTTCTATAACAGATGCAAGATTTGATGAACAGTTTGGTTTTACAGAAGATGAGGTCGGAAAGATGCTGAAAGATTACCATTTGGAAGAGCATCTGGCAGAAATGAAGGAATGGTATGATGGATATCATTTTGGAGATGCTGATATTTACTGCCCTTGGGATGTGATTAATAGAGTAGATGATCTTTGTGATACACCAGAAGCAAAGCCTAAATGTTATTGGATAAATAGCAGTGGCAATGCTTTAGTTAAACGATTTGTTTCCATAGCAAACAGAACGACACAGGATGAAATTGAGCACCTGATTGCAGGTGAACCGATTGAAAAGTCTGTCCGGCTTGATTTGACATATGATGAGATTGATAAGAGCATAGATAATATCTGGAGTGTTCTTTTTACGACTGGATATTTGACACAGGCTGATATGACGGAACAAGGAGCATATAAGCTGGTTATTCCCAATAAAGAAGTTAGAACTGTTTACATTTCACAGATACAGGAATGGTTTAAGCAAAAAATTGCTGATAATACTGAACAGATGGCATATTTCTGGAAAGCTATTGAAGATGGAAATGCAGAGATAATAGAACAGTATTTAAACCAAACACTAAGTAATACAATCAGTGTTTTTGATACAAAAGCACCTGAAATGGAAAAGGAAAACTCATATTATACTTTTCTTGCAGGGATGTTGACGGGAAACACAGATTGGGTGGTAAAGTCAAATGTAGAAGCTGGAGAAGGGTTTGCAGATATTATCATTAAACCGCAGAATCCGGACGATGGTATTATCTTTGAACTTAAGTGTTCTAAGGAGGCTTCAGGGTTAGATAAAGCCTGTGAAAGAGCAATTAAACAAATCAGAGATCGAAGATATTTAGAGTATCTTAAAAATGATGGTCGTCACAATATGATATTTTACGGCATTGCTTTTTACAAAAAGAGATGTAAGGTAGTAGTCGAGAAACTGAATTAAAATAAGGAACAGAAATAATGAATACAGATAATAGCTTGAATAATATGTGTTACAGTACATCTGGCAACAGTATCTGTGTTGAAGCCAAAGGTGGCATATGTACTCCTATGGTTCATATAAGAACTGCTCTAGTGGATGATGCTAAAGAGCTTCTTTCCATATATGCACCGTATGTCATGAATACTGCGATAACATTTGAATATGATGTGCCATCGTTAGAGGAGTTTCAAGGGCGTATAGAAGCTACATTAAAGAAGTATCCTTATATAGTGGCGTTATATAACGAAAGAATCGTCGGGTATGCGTATGCCGGAATGTTTCATGAAAGAAAAGCCTATGACAGATGTGTAGAGACTTCTATATATGTGGATAAGGATATGAGGCATATGGGTATAGGGCGAATTCTTCATGACGAGCTTGAAAGAGAGCTTAAGGACAGAGGTATTCTTAACATGTATGCATGTATAGCATATCCTAAAGAGGATGATGAATATCTTGATAAGAACAGTGCCATGTTTCATGCACATCTTGGTTACAGACTCGTAGGTGAGTTCTATGACTGTGGTTATAAGTTTGGCAGATGGTATAACATGGTGTGGATGGAGAAGCTTATAGGTGAGCATATTTAGTATAGCGCGTTAGGCGGTGTTATAAGTGGCATGTATAATAGTATAATGGAATTATATGGAGAATCGAAGGTGGCAGAAACAGTGAATATACAGAATAGCAGCGGGAATGATAATATTACAGACAATAATATTATAAATAATAATGATAAAAAGAATAATCATAATAATGAGTTAAAAGACAATGAACTTACAGGCAATGAACTCATAGAAAATGCCATAGAAGCTTTACAGAAGGAACCATCAGAGGAGATGTTAGCACACACTCTTACTGTTATAAGAAGACGTATGAATGATAATGGTCAGCTCATAATAGCGGTTGAACCACCTATGCCAGGACAGCCATCAGAGCATGGTAAAATCAGCAGTCAGCAAGGTTATGGACTTAAGTTAAAAGCAGTGAAGACGGCGGATGAAAAGCTATGGTGGACAGCGTTTACAAGCTTTGATGAGGAAGTGAAGGGCGCAGACAGTGTAATGTCAACATTTATGACAGATATAAGAAAGCTTTTTGATGCGGCGTTGAAGGTGGATGAAATAGAAGGTATAATACTTAATCCATGGAACAGGACAATTATGCTTGATAAGAAGCTTATAAAGATAATCATCGGAGCATAAGATGTTTAAAAATCTGTATATTAGAAGCTGACACAAAGGATGAGTTTTATTGAGTTTCATGGCAGTTGTTATTGACAAATATAAAATCATCTGTTAACATTACAAGGCAATTAAAGATATACGTAATTAAAGATAGACAGTTCGTTTGTACCATCCTGTCTCTAAATAAAACCAGGACTATTATATTTATTACAATAGCTTATATATTTAGAACGATTATATCAAGGCATGGGTACGCAGTATCTATGCCTTTTTTTGCGTATATGATGGTTTATTATGGAATTATTGCAAGCAATGATAAAGCAATGATAAAAGTATAATAAAACCATAATAAAAAAATTAATAAAAGAGGATTATTTATATGTATATTTTAAAAACAGAAGCAAGCTTTGATTCAGCACATTTTCTTTCTGGATATGATGGAAAATGTAGTAATCTTCATGGACACAGATGGAGAATTGTTTTAGAAGTGCAGACAGATGAGCTTAAGGATGATTTGCAGCATAAAGGCATGTATGTTGATTTTGGGGAACTGAAAAAGGATTTAAGGGATATAGCAGATTCTATGGATCATGCACTTATTATTGAGAAGAATTCACTTAAGAAAACAACACTTGAGGCCTTAAAGAGTGAGAATTTCAGGATTATTGAGCTTGATTTCAGACCCACAGCGGAGAATATGGCAAAGTATTTTTATGAAAAGATAAAAGAGCTTGGATATAGCATGAAATCTGTAACTGTGTATGAAACTCCAGCCAATAGTGCAGCTTATATGGAATGATTACAGAAATCATGCTGAATTATAAAAGAATTAGATACGATTAAAGAATTGTGGAGGCGTATATGAGTGTATTAGAAGTCGTTGAAAAGTTCGTAAGCATCAATGGTGAGGGCACTAAGGCCGGGCAGCTTGCGGTATTTATACGTTTTAAGGGATGTAATCTTAACTGTAAATATTGTGATACAAAGTGGGCTAATGAGGCTGATGCCACAGCACAGCAGATGACTAAAGAGGATATCCTTGAATATGTTCTATCTACAGGGGTTAAGAATGTCACTCTTACAGGTGGAGAACCACTGTTAAGGGATGGGATTGAAGATGTTATTGAATGTCTTGCAGATAACAACCTGAATGTTGAGATAGAAACTAATGGAAGTATTCCGCTTGATAATATCCGTAAGCTTCATAAAGATAATGTAACATTTACGATGGATTATAAGCTTTCATGCAGTGGCATGGAGCAGGCTATGAGGCTGGAGAATTTCAGTGTATTAAACAAAAATGATACTGTCAAATTCGTTGCAGGCTGCCATGAGGATTTAGTAAGGACGAAGCAGATCATAGAAAAATATAACCTGTATGGAAAGTGCAATCTTTACATAAGTCCGGTATTTGGCACGATAGAGCCAGAAGAAATCGTTGATTTTATGAAGGATAATACTATGAACGATGTTAATATGCAGATCCAGCTGCATAAAATAATATGGGCACCGGATAAAAGAGGAGTTTAGTGTATTAATGTATACAAAGGGCTGATGCAGACTTTTATACAGGTTAGCAGGATGCAGAAATGAGGATTTTATGGAAAAACACAAAAAAATAGATACTAATGCAATCAAATATCATATAGCTGGTATTCTCAAAGCACTAGGTGATGATCCTGAGCGTGAGGGATTAAAAGATACACCTGAAAGAGTTGCAAAAATGTATGAAGAAGTGTTTGAGGGAATGAATTATACCAATGAAGAGATAGCTGAAATGTTCAATAAAACATTTGCACTTGATAAACATGCTGATAAGGAATGTGCTACTGATGGTGGTGCTTCAGATATGGTAGTTGTAAAGGACATAGATATTTTCAGTTATTGTGAGCACCATCTTGCACTTATGTATGATATGAAGGTCACGGTCGCATATATTCCAAAAGACCGTGTGATAGGACTTAGCAAAATAGCGCGTATAGCAGATATGGTTTCTAAAAGACTGCAGCTGCAGGAAAGAATCGGAAGCGATATTGCTGATATTATCCAGATGGTTACAGGGACAGATGATGTTGCGGTGCTTATTGAAGGCTGTCATAGCTGTATGACTGCAAGAGGAATAAGGAAGGCTGACACAAAAACATATACACAGACATTAAGAGGGAGATTTAACAATGAAAGCAATGGTTTTATTCAGTGGTGGAATAGATAGTACAACATGTCTTGGAATGGCAGTTGATAAGTATGGTGCAGAAAATGTTATAGCATTATCTATATCATATGGTCAGAAGCATACAAAGGAGATAGAGGCATCAGATAAGATAGTAAAGTATTATAATGTAGAGCACATTTATCTTGACCTTGCAAAAATATTCCAGTATAGCGACTGTTCTCTTTTATCACATTCTGATAAGGAGATACCTAAGGAATCATATGATGCACAGATTAAGGATACCGATGGAAAGCCGGTATCTACATATGTTCCGTTCAGGAACGGTTTGTTTTTATCAAGTGCTGCCAGCATAGCATTATCAAAGGGCTGTAGTGAAATATATTATGGTGCTCATGCAGATGATGCAGCAGGAAGTGCATATCCTGACTGCAGCAGTGAGTTTAATGCTGCTATAAATGATGCCATATATCTTGGAAGTGGAAAGCAGATAAAGGTTGTGGCTCCATTTATCAATGCATCGAAAGCGCAGGTAGTAAAAAAAGGACTTGAGCTTAATGTTCCTTATAAATATACATGGAGCTGTTATGAAGGTGGTGAAAAGCCATGTGGAAGATGCGGAACATGTATAGACAGAGCCAGGGCATTTGAATTAAATGGAATAAAAGACCCGGCTATGGAATAAAAGCATAGCATAAAGTGAAATAACAGACAGATAGATTCATATATATTAGGAGATGGAATATGACAGGAAGAAGTAAGGAAGAAACAGAAAACATTACATTATTAGGTAACCAGAAAACAAAGTATCCAGATGATTATGCTCCGGACGTTCTTGAAACATTCATAAATAAGCACCAGGATAATGATTATTTCGTTAAGTTTAACTGTCCTGAATTCACAAGTCTGTGCCCTATAACAGGACAGCCAGACTTTGCCACTATAACTATATCTTATGTACCTGATATAAGAATGGTGGAAAGTAAATCATTGAAGCTTTATTTATTCAGCTTCAGAAACCATGGTGATTTCCATGAGGACTGTGTGAATATCATCATGAAAGATCTTATAAAGCTCATGGAGCCTAAGTATATTGAAGTATGGGGAAAGTTCACACCAAGAGGTGGTATTTCAATAGACCCTTACTGTAATTATGGAAAACCAGGAACTAAGTGGGAAGAGATTGCATTTAAAAGACTGGCTGAGCATGATATGTATCCGGAAAAGGTAGATAACAGGTAGATAAAAGACCGCATATAATTATTGTAGATAACAGGCTGTAGAAGCAAGTAGTTAAATGTTTGCATAAAATTTAAAAAATGTATATAATTATCTTTATATGCCTGTAAAGTTGGACTATTATAAATGTCAGGTGATATTGTAGCAGGAAGGATAGTTATATTATGAAGCAGATGATTAATACAGTGGTGACGGACATGCTTACGGCATTGTATCAGCCTTTTATGTTTGCTGTGGTCTTAGCAGGATTTTTTATGTTTTTATATATGTATGCCAATTGTCCCAAAGAAGCTGGCAGAGGCTACAAGGCAGCTATAGTGTCATGGTTAAGGCAGTTTAAAAATTCGAGTTTTTTTAGAAGACTGTTTGTGCTTGTGCTTTATACATCACTTGTGCTTTTCAGGACATTCTTCAACAGAAATCTATGGCTTAATCCATTGTCAGATGTATGTGGTGGATGGAGAATATGGACTTACAATGCCAATGGTGTCCGTGTATACATTACAGATAGTATTGAGAATATTATAATGCTTTTTCCTTTTATTATATTGCTTATGTGGGCGGCTAAGGATAAGCTGTTAAAAAATGTGACATTTCATGGCATTGTCGGTAAGTCACTTCAGGTTTCCTTTTTATTTTCACTGTCGATAGAACTTTTTCAGTTGTTTTTCAGGGTTGGAACATTCCAGCTTTCCGATCTTTTTTATAACACATTGGGTGGTGTCATGGGCGGTATAGTATATGCAATCATATGGAGAACTGGAAGCCATAATTCTTAAAATAAAGTCTTGTTTTCTGCGTAAAGTTATGATTATGTCACACAAGATTGTACAAGATTATAAAATATTAAAATATGAGAATAATATAGATTATGTATATCAGTTATGCTATCATATGCTTTGGTATAAAATGCATACAGAAATGAGGATTAGTGTGAAAAATAAGATTTTTCACACGCAAGATTTGTGCTT
>OGKU01000380.1_pt1 | contig 35826 bp, 26 predicted proteins | sample 1572611 | NCBI WGS metagenome assembly OGKU01 (sample SAMEA2581886, study PRJEB24529) | metagenome | biome: Human gut stool | place: China | collected 2011 | reverse complement strand
GGGGCCGCGGGCGGCGCGGGCGCCGGGACGCACGGCCCATGCTGTACCAGAACATATTGTTGCCGAAGCTGCTGCCGCCGCCACCGCCGCGCGGGGGGCGCGGGCCGCGGGGGCGCATCAGGTAGGTGATGAGCCAGATGACCAGCAGCACCGCCACAACCAGCAGAACAAAGCCCATAACATTGGGCCCTCCTCTATCGGGGGCGCTTGTATCGGTATAGCTGCTGTTCAGCGTTACGCCGTAGATGCTGCACAGCCGGTTGGCCAGCGCCTGCACGGTCTTTTGGGTGCCGGTGTCGTAATCACCGTTGACCCAATAGGGTTCCATGTACTCGTCCAGCAGCGACCCCAGTGTGCTGAACGACAGCTGGCTTTCCAGCCCGTCGCCGCGCATGATGTAGTAGTCGCCGCCGTCGGCCTCGTTGGGGGCCAGCAACAGCAGCACGCCGTTGTCCAGGTCGTCTGAGCCCAGCCCCCAGGCGTTAAAAACGTCGTAGGCAAAGCCCTCCATCGTCGTGCTGCCCAGCAGTTCATCCAGCGTGTAGACGCCGATCTGCGCACCGCAGGCATCGGACAGCTTGATTGAAACGTCATTGACGTACTGTTCTGTCTCGTCGGACAGGATGTCCGCATGGTCGGCCACGGCGTTTGTCGTGCTGACCTGCACCTTGGGCGCGGCCAGCGCGGGTAGCGCCGCCAGCGTCAGTGCGGCCAGCACTGCACCGGCAGCCGCCGCGCGTCTGGCAAATGTTTTCAGTTTCATAATTTCCCCTTGCTGATCGTGGTTTATTTGGTAGCAAAGCGTTCCGGTGCCTGCGCACCCCACAAACCGGAGATTAGATTGGCCGGGAACTGCGAGACAGTTTTCTCGTAGTCCTCCACCCAGAGGTTGTATACATTGGCGGCGCGTTCTATCGTCGCCTGCGCCGAAACAAACGCATTGTACTGGTCATCCAGCGCCCGCTGGGTGCTGTCATCGACCTTGTTGTTCAGCGACGCATACAGCGTATCCACCGCATTGTACAGCCGACGGTTGGCCGCGTACTGCACCGCAGGGGAATCGTCGGTATCATTCCACGTGGCCAGCGCGTCCTCGGCTTCCTGTAAAGCAGCCGCCGGGGTGCTGTCCACATAGCCCGCCTGTTTGATGAGGTTCGCCGCCGCGTCAGCCTGCACCTCAAAATCCCCCTGAATGCTGTGGCCGTACTCGTCCTGCGCGGAGGTGTAAATTTCCGCCGTTTCCCTGTACACGCCCTTCAACTTTGCCCCGCCGATGCCCAGCACCGACACCAGCGCCAGTGCAGCGAGTACAATCGACGCCGTGCCGCGCTTTTTAGCAGGTACAGGCAGCTTTGTCTCGACCTCGCCGAGGATTTCCAGCTGCGGGCCATGAATGGTAAAGTTTTCCTGTTGTTCAAGCTGCATAGCAAATACCTATATTGTGCTGTAGGGGCGGATGCAAGCATCGACCCCTACAACGGCAATCAGTTGTTGATCTCCAGCATCTTCTGGCGGAGCTCGCCCTCGATGCGGCCCAGCTCCTGCTCGGCGTTGGCGCGCTTGGCCTTACCGTCGGCGCGGATCTTATTCAGCTCATCCAGCGTCTCGATCAGCTGCTTGTTCGTCTGCTGCAGCGTCTCGATGTCCACAATGCCGCGCTCGGACTCCTTTGCAATTTCAATCGTGCCCTGCTTGAGCGTAGCAGCGTTCTTTTTCAGCAGCTCGTTCGTGGCGTCGGTCACAGCGCGTTCGGCCTGCATAGCCTGCTGGCTGTGGGCGATGCCCAGCGCCAGCACCATCTGGTTCTTCCACAGCGGGATCGTGTTCACGATGGTCGTCTGGATCTTCTCGGCCATCATCGTGTCGTTGGACTGGATCAGGCGGATCTGCGGGCCCATCTGGATGGACACATTGCGGGTCAGCTCCAGATCGTAGAGCTTCTTCTCAAAGCGGTCACACAGGTCGGCCAGGTCGCGGGCGGCCTGGGCATCCTCGGGCAGCTGGGTGCGCTGGGCCTTCTCCTGCGCGGCCTTCAGGTCGTTGGCGCGGACCTCGGCCAGCTTCTTCTTGCCGGCCAGGATGTACATCGTCAGCTCCTTGAAGTAGACAAGGTTCAGCTCATACATCTTATCCAGCATCGTGATGTCCTTCATCAGGGTGACCTGGTGGTCCTCCAGCTGGGCCTTGATGCGCTCGACGTTCTTGTCGGCGCTGTCGTAGCGGGTCTTGAGCTGCTCAATGCTGTTGGACGTCTTTTTGAAGAAGCCGAAGATGCCCTTTGGCTGCTCGGTGGTGGCGTCAAAGCCCTGCAATTCAGAAATCAGGTTCGTGATGAGCTCGCCGGTCTCGCCCATGTCCTTGGTCTTGACGCGGGAGAGCGCGGTCTCGGAGAAGTCGCTCAGCTTCTTCTGGCTGGCAGCGCCGTACTGCAAGACCATCTGGGAGTTCGTGATGTCGATTTTCTCGGCAAAGTCGTTGACCATCTTCTGCTCCTCGGGGGAGAGGGGCGTGTCCTCGACCTGCACGGGGGTCGCTTTTTTGCTTTCCGCGATGACTTTCTCATCGGCGGCGGGGTCCAGGGTCAGTGTCGGGGCCGCGGGGGCGGCATCCAGCGTCAGAGAGGGTGCGGCGGGTACGTTCAGGTCCAGTTCGTTGTTCAGGTCAGCCATAGTGATCTTCCTTTCTTGTATCCTTTATTTACTTGGCAAGGTTCTGGCTTTTCAGGATACTGTCCAGCACCTCAATATCGGTAGAAATATCCATTGCCTCAGCGCTGTAGAGCGCATCCAGCTGGTTTTCAAAGGCTGTCGCCGTCGTCTCGGCGTTGCGGCGCAGCTCGGCCTCGATCTGGGCGGCGTTCTCGCCCCTGACGCTGTTCTGCTCCAGCGCCGCGTAGGTGCCCATCAGCTTGACGACCTCGGGCAGGTAGTAGCGGGCAAAGCGGTCCACGCTGCGCGCCTTGTCGGGGGTTTTCTCCACAACGGCGGCAATGCTGCGGCCTGCCTTCTCCATGCGGTCCATGGCCCGGGAAAGCTGCGGGTCGGGGATGGCCTCGTTCAGTTTATGCAATGCATCGAGGTTTGCGGCAATGCCGTTCAGCATGGCGTCCACGTCCTCACTGCCTGTGGCATAGGGCACGTAGGTGCGCACAACGCGGGTAGGGCAGAGCTTTGTGCCCGCAAAGTAGGCGCCCGCGCTGACCGCGGCGGTCAGCACCAGCCCGCCCAGCGTGTAGATAGGCACCAGCAGGGACATAATAGGCCACACCAGCGCCGCCATATAGACCGGCAGCACCGGTCGTTTGGTTTTTTCCTTCCATTTGCTCATGCAGGCACCTCCCGTATCATCATTCCGTAGGGGCGGATTCCATATCCGCCCGTTTCGTGCCGGGCTGCCTGCGGGCGGATATAGAATCCGCCCCTACGGGAGTCTGGCACAAATTCATTATAGAACAAAATCCGTTCACTTGCAACCACCCGCGCGCAAAAACGGTGCTAAAGCAGCGCCCCATGCCGCCTGCAGCCGCGCGGGGGACCAGGCGGCGTTGGCGGGGCTGGTGCTGGGCAGCACGGCAGCGGGCAGGTGGGTCAGGGGCTCTGCATATTTCGCGTAGATACGCCCCGACGCCGCGCCGTTGCAGAACACGGCCCGCACGCCCAGCTTTTGTATCAGCGCGGCCACATCGTTCGCCACGGCGTTGCGGATCGACGCATCCGACGCGCCTTTGATGTCGCACGCGCCGATCGTGTCCCACACGGCCAGCCCGTGCTTTAAAATTATAGCCTTTTTCGCCTCGATGTCGGCCCAATCGGGTACCGGCTCACCGGTCACGGCGGCGATCATCGGCCAGAAGCGGTTCTGCTTGTGGCCGTAGAAAAATCCCTGCTCCCGGCTCTTGGGGCTGGGAAAGCTGCCTAAGATCAGCGCGTTGGCCCGCGCACCGTGCAGCGGCGGCAGACCGGGGCCGACATGGGTGTACTCGGCCATTTAAAACGCCTCCGGCCAGAGCGCACGGCAGAGCTCGGCAATGCCGTGGGGCTCGGCGTCGGGGCCGATGCGGTCCGCGGCAGCCTTGGCGGCAGCGCTGCCGCTGCCCATGGCAATGCCGAGGCCCGCCGCTTTCAGCATCGCAACGTCGTTATCGCCGTCGCCCACGGCCACGCAGTCCGCCGGGTCGATGCCCGCCAGCTTCGCCAGCTCCCGCAGACCTGCGCCCTTGTCAACGCCCTGCTGCAAAATATCGCAGCCGTCGCTGCCGGGATAGGAGAACAGGAAATTCAGCCCCAGATAGCCGTATTTTTCCTGAAATCTGTCGGCCATCTCCTGCGAGAGAAAGCCGAACGCGCCAAAGGGCATCTCCTCCAGATGCTTGTCCTGATCCTCGCCGTCCACGATGTTCAGCGCCAAATTTTTCTCCCGCTCGCGGCGGGCGAACTCCTCATAGCCGAGGTAGGCGTAGTTCGCGTCGTGGTAGGTAAAGCGCAGCGGCAGGTCGTAATCCTCAAAAAAGTCCACCAGCGCGTACATTTCCTCGGTGGTCAGGCGGTGCAGGGCCAGGTCTGCGCCCTTGTAGTCCACCAGCTGCGCACCGCCCGCGCAGACCCAGTAGTCGGGCCGGATGCTGCGCAGCAGGCCCTTGCCCACGCCGATGCGCCCGCGGCCCGTGGCAATCGCGATCTTGACGCCGGCCTTCTGCACGGCGCAGACGGCCTCGGCGTTTTCCTTCGGAACACGCTCACAGCTGCCGGGCCGCAGCGTGCCGTCTATATCGAGTAACAGGAGCTTGTATTTCATAAAAGTTGACCTTTCTTAATTTGTAGGGGCGAACATGGTTCGCACGCGGTCGTGTGCGGCAGCGGAAAATGTCCGGGCGGATAGGGAATCCGCCCCTACGCTGTAGGGGTCGATGCTCGTCATCGACCCGGGAACTTTGCGGCTGCCACTGCGTTCCGCGGGCGAGCAATGCCCGCCCCTACATGCGCTGTATTCTTTCTGTATTATACCAAAGTCTAACCCCATCCCGCAAGGCATATTCTGCCTTGGGGTGATGTTTGTGCAGCTGGATCTTTCTTGCCGCCGCAGGCGGCGTTGGCGCTGGGCCGTGCCGCTGGTGCTGGCCGCGCTTTTGCTGGCCCTGCCGCAGCTGGCGGCACTCCGGCCCGCCGCGCTGGCTCGGGTAGACCGCATTGTCGGCGGGCACTACATGACCCGGCTGGACGCCCTGCAGCAGGAAAATTTCACGCTGCATCAACAGCTGGCGCAGTCTGCCGATGCGCTGGCCGAGAACGCCGCCCTGCGGCAGCTTGTCGGCTGCGGGCGGGGCATCACCGGCGTCACCCCGGCGCGGGTCGTGGCCCGGGGCGTCGGCGGCTTCACGCTGGCCTGCCCGGACACTGCGCCGGGAAATGCCGTCCTCGACGCGGGCGGGCGGTACGCGGGGGTCGTTACCCGCACGGACGGCGACACCTGCACTGTGGAATTTTCCGCCGCTGCCGGGCTTTGCGGCCGCTATGCCGGGTTGGTCACGCCGGGGCAGTGGGTCCTGACCGGTCTGCCTGCCGACTGCGCACTGACGGCAGGGGACATCGTGACCACCGCAGGCGGGGACTGGCTGGGCACACTGGCCGCCGCGCCCGCCCCCGACGCCGACGGCCTGACCGCGCAGGTCCCGCTGACCGACACCGCCGATTTGTGGGGCACGGTCTATTTCGTGAAAAAGTAATTGCTTTTTCGTCGAATTTTGGGTACAATAAATAGGCAGCGCGGTTTGTAGGGGCCCGCGCAGTGAATAGCTGCCGCAAACCCCTACATGTCCCATCTCCTAACAAACAAATCCATTTTTTACCGAGGTGATCCCATGGCCAACCGCAAAAACTCCCACCGCCGCCGCGTCCGCGTGGCGGTGCTGATGGTGCTGTGCGGCGCGGTGTTTGCGGCGTTCTTCGCGCGGCTGGCCTGGATGCAGTTCGTCCGCGCCGACTACTACGCCGACAAGGCCGCCGAGGCCAGCTCCGCCAGCTACACCGTGACCCAGCACGCCGCGCGCGGGGCCATCGTGGACAGCGCCGGTGTCATTCTGGCCCGCGACACCACCGTGTATGACGTCTACCTGCGCATCCCGGCGCCGCCGGGCACCGACCTGCGCGAGACCGTAAAAGCCATAGAGAGCCTGACAGGCAGCAAGGATGTGGAAACACAGCTTGCTGCCTTTTTTGCTGCCGCGTCGGCGGGGGAGCTGCCCGTGATGCAGGGCGTCGGCAGTGACGTTCTGACGTCGTTTTACAAGGCCGATCTTGTGCAGAGCGGCGCAGTGCGGGCTGCCGCCCGTGGCGTGCGCACTTGGCCGAACGGCACGCTGCTGCCCCATGCGCTGGGCTTCACCGGGCCGATCACGGCAGAGCAGTGGCCCACTGCCCGGCGGCGCGGCCTTGCGATGGATGCTGTCATCGGGCAGAGCGGGTTGGAGGCCGCCTATGACGACCTGCTCCGCGGGCAGGACGGGCGGGTGCTCGTGAACACCGGCTTTGACGGCGCTGTGCGCCGCACCGTGCCCCTGCGGGATGCTGCGCCCGGGGCCACGCTTGTGCTGACCGTGGACAGCGCTCTGCAAAAAGAATTGCAAAACGCGCTTTTATCCCAAATCGAGGTTCTGCGCACCACCAAGGCTGCCGGGGCCGGGCGGGAGTGCTGTGCCGGGGCAGCGGTGGTCGTGGATGTGCAGACCGGCGGCATCCTGGCCGCCGCCAGCGTGCCGGGCTTCGATCTGAACCGCTACCGCGCAGACTACGCGGCGCTCTCCGCCGATGCTGCCGCGCCGCTGCTGGACCGCGTCTGCCAGGGGCTGTACGCGCCGGGGTCGGCCTTCAAACCCGCCGTGGCCGCGGCGGCGCTGACCGCGGGCATCGACCCCACCGCTACGGTCAACTGCACCGGGCGGTACGGGTTTTACAGCGGCTACCAGCCGGGCTGCCTGCAATACGGCCACGGCGGGCCGGTAGACCTGCGCACGGCGCTGGAGTACAGCTGCAACATCTTCTTTTACGATGTCGGGCGGCGGCTGGGCGTGGATGTGTTTTCCGCGATGGCACGCCAGTTAGGACTGGCCACGCCCACCGGCGTTGAAATCACCGAGGCACAGGGCCGCCTGACGTGGAGCAGCGACGAAAACTACCAGGCCGGGCTGACTCTGATGGCCGCCATCGGGCAGGGCAACACCGCCGTGACGCCGCTGCAGCTGGCGGCCTACGCTGCCACGCTGGCCAACTGCGGCCAGCGGCCCGCCCTGCATTTTGCGGACCGCGCCGTGAACGCCGCCACCGGCGAGACCGTCTGGCAGTACGCCCCGACGTTCACCACGGTTCCGGGCGGCGAGGGCGTGTTCGGCCCCATCCGCGACGGCATGAAGCGGATGGCCCGGACGACCCGCGTCCTGCGCGAGGCCCCCGTAGCCTGCGCGGCCAAGACCGGCAGTCCCCAGCTGGCGGACACCCTGCCCGGCGGCGGGCACTATGTCAACTCGGTACTGATCGGCTATGCGCCCGCTGACGACCCGCAAATCGCCATGGCCGTCGTGCTGGAATACGGCGGTGGCGGGTCCAACGCCGCGCCCATCCTGCGCGCTGTGCTGGATGCCGTCTTTGGCGGATGATTGCGGAGCGCCGCTCAACCCCCATCGGGTGCGCTTGGGCATTCTGCCGATTTAGTGCATCAAAAAGTTTTCCTTATCGTGATTTTCTTCAAAAAGAACATGTCACATTTTGACAAAAAGCCAGTTGCAGTCCAGCCGGAAGTGTGATAGAATATATGCGAGATAGTGTTAATGCAACTGTGGAGAGGAGCCGACATGAACGCACAGTGTATCATGGTCTGCTCCGGCAAGGGCGGTACCGGAAAAAGTACCGTCTCGGTACTGCTGGGGGCCTGTCTGGCACGGCTGGGCCGCAAGACCCTGCTGGTGGAGCTGGACTCCGGTCTGCGCAGCGTGGACATTATCGCAGGCGTCTATGGCCGCACCGTTTACGACATTGAGGATGTTTTGTGCGGCAGATGCGAGGGGGCCAAGGCCGTTGTGCCCAGCCCGCTGTACCCCGGGCTGTCCGTCATCAGCGCCCCGTATGAGGGCGGCGCGGTGGAGGCGGCCCCGCTGGGACGTCTGCTGACCGCTATGCGGCCCTATTTTGATTTTATCCTGCTGGACACCGCTGCCGGCATGGGCGCGCCGTTCACAGCGGCCTCCACCGTGGCGGACAAGGCCCTGCTGGTGCTGACGCCCGACCCCGTGGCCCTGCGCGACGGCAAGATCGTGGCGGACCGGCTGCTGGCGGGTGGCCGCCCGCAGAGCGCCGTGCGCCTGGTGATGAACCGCGTCCGGCGCGAGAGCTTCGGCAAAAACGCTGCCGTGGCTGATCTGGACGAGTGCATCGACACCGTCGGCGTGCAGCTTTTGGCGGTCATCCCCGAAAGCCGCGTTCTGCAGCTGGCCGGGGCCAACGGCACGGTACCGCCCGCTGCGGATCCCGCCGTTGTGGCCGGACAGGCCATGGCAAAGCGTTTGTGCGGGCAGCGCGTCCCGCTTACCTTTTAATATATTGTACTCTGCTGCGAAGGATGGTGGCATTTACCTATGACGATTGCATTGATAGCCCATGACTCCAAAAAGGAGTTGATGGTGCAGTTTTGTATGGCGTATCGCCATATTTTGGAGCAGCACCGTCTGCTGGCAACCGGCACGACAGGCCGCCTGGTGGAGGAAAACGCCGGGCTGAAGGTCACAAAGTTCCTGCCCGGCGGCCACGGCGGTGCTGAGCAGATCGTGGCGCGCATCGCCTGTGAGGAAGTGGACATGCTGCTTTTCTTCCGCGACCCCATCAGCGCCAAGCCCAGCGAGCCGAACGAGATGAACCTGCTGCGCATCTGTGACGTGCACAACGTTCCCGTTGCCACAAACATCGCCACCGCCGAGGTCCTCATCCACGGCCTGGAGCACGGTGACCTCGATTGGCGCACGATCATCAATCCGCAGCGGTGAGAATTGTACAGTTGATACAGGGCGTTCACCGCAGACAAAACAGACAACCGAACAAAACCATTCGCAGGCCCCTCCGCCATCCGGCTCCGGGGCCTGCTTTCTTTTTTGTTTCCAATCCTCTCTCATTCTGTCCCATGCGGGAAAACATGAGATAATGCGTTGATTTTGCTTGGTGTGGACTTGGAATGTTCTTGGAGTTGGCTTGGAGATTAGGCGGATTGCGAGCGGAACGGAGTGGAGCGAGCTCCTATGCGCTGTCTTGATTTTCTCTGCGCCTTTCTGGATTTTTTCGTGTACCTGCACATATAGTACGGTCAATAGAAAATCGGAAAATGTGGAATTCTGTTTTGCCTCTTAATACATCTTTATGCCATCACAGCGATAAATCTATGAGGCAAGCAAAAATTCAAGATTTTCCAAAAGGCACACTGAAATTCCACATTTTCCAAATTTCGCTCTTTTCAATTCGATTTTTGGAAAATGTGGAACAGAGGTTTGCCCCAAAAGGGCACAGGTGATTTTCCTTTTTCTTCGGTGAACGGACGCCCCAAATTTACAACAGGGAGCGTCAAAGAAATGCGAAAACAAGTCCAAAAAGAGCGCTGTACCAAAATCATGCTCACCAAATGTAAGGCCGTCTGCTGTCTGTATGACAAAGTGCAGCTTACCGCCGCGAAAATGCTGGATGCAGAACCGGCAATTTTTCAATTTGAATGTAATGTTCCTATCCTCTGCAATGATATTCCTGCCAACGACTTAAATCTTCCCAGCGAGACCTACACCACAGATTTTGTTCTGCACTATGACGATGGGCACACGGCAGTCCGTGAGGCTGTCTTTCGGTCTTATTTAAGCCGCCCCTCGGTTGCTGAAAAGCTGGAACTGTCCCGCCGATACTGGCAGCAGCAAGGCATCTCCGATTGGGGTATCATCATCGACAAGGAGGATACCAGCCATGAGGAATCTTGACATCCTTGCCGCTGAAAGCGGCGAACACGTCCGCGTTTTGCTTTGCAGAGAAGAGCAGAGCTATGTTGTCAGCTGCCAACACTTTCGGATGCCGTACCCCGTTGCATCGGATTTGCTTGCAGAATTACAGCCCGTCCCTGCCGAAACATACTCTGTTTTTGTTCTGGACGAGGACATCACCAACCGCCAGCGCGAGGGGCGCAATCGCAAGCTCGACCTGATTGCGCCACTGTTGGAGGATGCCTGTATCTATGATAAATCCCATCGCAACGAGGTTGTCCGCCAGATTGCTGCCGAGCATGGCATTGCCCGCCGCACGGTACTCCAATACCTTTGGCGCTATTGGGTATACCAAAGCAAAAATGCACTTTTACCCGCAGAGCGTCCCGCGCCAGAACAACATGAGCTTACTGCCGATGAAAAGGCCATCCGCTGGGCACTGAACAAGTATTACTACACCCCACAGCGGCAGAGCTTGCAGACTGCCTACAAGATGATGCTACGGGCGAAATACTGCGACACACACGGCACATTGAAGCCGGAATATCCCACGTTCTGGCAGTTCCGCTATTTCTTTCGCAAGAACCGTGACCCCATCAGTGAGACCATCAGCAGACAGGGGCTTAAAGCCTACCAGCGCAATCACCGTCCGTTTACCGGCTCGGTCTGCGATTACGCGCATACTATTGGTGTGTACATGACTGATGCCACCATTGCCGACATCTACATTGTCAGCCGCCTTTCCCGCAAACCCATTGGTCGACCTGTCATTTACACAATGGTCGATGCCTACAGCCGCCTGATTACTGGCGTATATGTCGGTCTGGAGGGCGGACAATATGCACTGCGCCTGCTGCTCCAGAACACTTTTACGGATAAGGTCAGTTTTTGCCATCAGCACGGGATAGACATTGACCCGCAGGACTGGCCGAGCCATCATCTGCCCACCAAAATTATGACAGACCGAGGCAGTGAATTCATCAGCGGCCCACTGGAAAACCTGTGCGAGAGTTACCATATTGAAATTGAAAATCTTCCCGCTTATCGGCCAGATTTAAAAGGTGTAGTTGAAAAACTGTTTGATTTGGTTCAGAGCACCTACAAGCCGCTACTTAAAGGCAAGGGTGTCATCGAATCCGATACGCAGGAACGCGGTGCACCGGACTATCGCAGGCAAGGCACACTGGATTTGGAACAATTTACTGCCGTTGTTCTGCGCTGCGTCCTGTTCTACAATGCAAAATCTGTACAGACGGGCTTTACTCGCATACCCGCCATGATAGAAGCCAACACACCGCCTCTGGCAGCAAGTATCTGGTCGTTCTGTGAGGCACAGGATGATTGTCCTGTGCATGAGGCCACAGACAAAAAGCTACTCTATACGCTGTTGCCCCGTGCCGAGGGGAAAATCACGCAGCGCGGTCTGGAAATTTTCGGTCTCCGCTTTTCAAACTGCACTTTTAAAAAGCGTTTCGTTTCTGCCGGTCTCGGTGGACGGGAAACTGTACAGGTTGCCTATGCGCCGGAATGTATGGATACTGTTTGGCTATACGAGAATGGCACTTACTCAGCTTTTGATTTGGCTCAAAAAGCCTATCTTGGCAAATCACTGGCAGAAATTGCTGATGCACAGCAGCAGGAAAAGATAGAACGTACTGACTGGAAAAAGCAGGAATTGCAGGCACAACTCGACCTCATGAGCGATATACAAGCCATTGCAGACCGCTCCGAACGTACAACGCCAGACCGCAGTAATATCAGCAAGCAGATACAGCGAAACCGCAGTACAGCCCGCAAACAAGAAAGCGTATCGCTGATGGATTTACTGACAGAGCAACAGGAGGACGATTTCGATGCACGCTGATTATATTGCAAATCCGCTCTATGGCAATAATCCTTTTATTGAAGCCTTGCCTCCGATGCTGTCCGGCAAAGACTTGATTCGCGCTCTGGCGGTCATCCCACCCTATAGCGATAGTGACCGTGACCGCAGCACCGGGGAGCGTTTGCAGCTGTTGTCCTCGCTGTACGAATTTTATCAGCCGTTGTCCATGACGATTGACCTGTACTGCGAAGTCTACACTGCCATGCAGCATTGCTATGGGCAGTATTCAATCCAGAGCGAAGCTGCCGCCATGCAGAATAGTTACTCGATGATGCACGGCAATGCTCTTGCTGCATCCATCGGCGGCGGTAATTCTTTTTCAGTCATCGGTGTATCAGGACTTGGCAAGTCCACCGCATTGCAGCGTGTATTATCGTTATATCCGCAGGTCATCGAACACACTGTGTATCATGGGCAAAAGTTCTACTGCCACCAAATCCCGTACTTGGTTGTGCAGACCCCGCATGATGCGTCTATTAAAGCTCTGATTTTGGATATTTATTTACAGATTGACAGCCTGATTGGAACCTGCTACCAAAAGGATGCCCTATCGCGCAGATTGAGCATTGATGTCCTTGTCAGTCAGCTCAATCAAATCGTGCGGGTCAATCATATTGGCCTGCTGGTGATAGACGAATTGCAGAACATTGCCTATCATAAAAGTGATGGCGGTATGCGTTTTCTTAATTTCTTAGTCCACCTTATCAACGGGGCAGGCGTAAGCATCTGCATGGTCGGAACACCGCGTGTTTTGCAGGTATTGCAGCAAGAGTTTCGCGCTGCACGGCGAACCACAGGGCTTGTCTATGACCGACTGCCTAATGACAAAGAATTTTCGTTGCTTCTGCATGGTCTATGGCATTACCAGTACACGCAATATGCCACTGACCTGACACCAGAACTTGAAAATTGGCTGTATCGCAAGACACAGGGCATCCCTGATATACTCACCAAGCTCTTATACAATGCTCAAAAGCAAGCTATTCTTGATGGACGCGAAAAGCTGGACTTAGAGGTTTTTGGAAGTGCATTTTTAAGGAACTTGGGGATGGTGTCAGAATACATAAGCGAGCTTTCCACCAAGCCCGTTGTTAAGCGGCAGTCAAAGACCACGCCGGAGGTATCCGTAGGTTCCGCAGCCCCCTCCAAAATTGTTGGAAATGATATACGGGTGCTGATTAAAAAGGCAAAAAAGAACGGCGAATCACCTGTATCTGCTTATGCAGAGTACATCAAGGGAGCGGTGGCAATATGATTGGTTTCTTTCCCTCGCCGTACCCGGATGAACTATGGTACAGTGTCATTTGTCGCTACCATGTTCACAGCGGCAACTACTGCGCCAAGCACACCATGCGTCAGCTATACGGGGATTATTTCAGTGCGCCGAGCCTCTTGCTCTGCGGCCACATAGACACATTATTAGCACAACTTCCACAGGGATACTTGTCCGCAAGGGACATTGTAATGCAGCACACATTTTATCCTTATTACGCACGATTTTTTCCTACGCAACGCAAGCGTTCTACCTATGCTTATGCCATCAATGGAAATCCATTAGCTGTGCATCGTATGGGCATTTCACAGGCCAACGGAAATCATTGCTCCGTAATGCGCTATTGCCCCGTCTGCTATCAAGAGGACTTGCAACTATATGGTGAGCCTTATTGGCATCGCAGCCACCAATTGCCGGATATGCGGATTTGCACCAAGCACTGCTGTTGGCTGGTCGATACCGATGTCACATACAACAGCACACGGCAGCAGGAACTATTTCCTGCAACATTCACCATGCGGCTTAAAAAGCAGCCAGCAAAACCCGTGCCGGATTGCCTGCTGGCATTAGCTTTATTGCTACATAATACTTTGGATTCCAGTTTTGATTATAGAGATGGCTCTGTTTACCACGCCGTCCTTGACTGCGCATTACGTTCCCGTGGCTGGCGTTCCCTGACCGGTGGACGTACATACGCCACCAAAATCGAAAATGCACTTTTAAACCTATATGGCAGTTATGTTCCTGCGACTGACATATCCGCAAAGCAGCTGCACGCCACACTATGCAACAAGTCCGTTGCACCGCGATATGTTCTGCAACTTGCCGTTCTGCTGAGACTGTCTCTCTATGACCTGCTGCACGCGCCCGATGCCGTGCCAGACTATAAGGCCGAGATGAAAGCAATGTATCAATCAGGAGCCACCATGTACCATATAGCGCAGCTGTACGGCATGGACGCAAAGACTGTGGCAAGATGGGTCAAATAGTTCCCTCTTATAAGAAACAAGCCCTCCACCTTTGCTGGTTGAGGGCTTGTTTCTTTCGTTGGCATCGTTGGTATCGTTGAATCACAATTACCCCATTAAAAGTACCGTTGATTTCGTTGACTTATCACTCACATTTTAATTTCGTTTAGGCTGATATGCGTAGCACCCAGAGCAGTTTTAAATCATTTTCTCAGAACATAGGAACTCGCAAGCCAAGCTGCGGTAATAATGTTAGGTAGTATGCTGTCAACCACAGGCCACGCTCAAATAACAGGTATTTTATTCTGCACTATTTAAAAAGCATTTATATTAACCATAGTTGATGTATATGCTTTTATCCAGACCAGCCAAAAACATCGCATATAAGAATACATTCTGGAAAGCGTCATTCTACCACTATGTTTCGATGTTTCCAATGAGTAAGTGCTCACGGTTAGGTTTTCCCGTTCTGAGAGCAGCCATGAGGCTGCTCCACCAGACCGTATTACCAACGGTTGCAACGGTAAAAAGTAAGGGGTTGCTCAATATATGTTCTTTCCCTTCTATATTCTTATGTTGTAGATTCCACTGCACTATTTTATAGTATCGCAAACTCAATCATAATTGGATTGCCTTTATCATTCGACCTTCAAATCAGCATAATCAGCTTCCGCCGCATCCAAAAGTTTTAACGCTTCCCGTGAGAAGCGAAACCGTTCTCTTTCGATTTCCTCACTGTCATCACCACTATAGCACGCAGGACACTTTTCTATATATTCTCGATACTGTTGCACCATGAGCTGCATCTCAAGCACCTTTTTTTGAGTTGTTCGTTGCTTGGCATTGTATGATAGCTCTCCAAAAACCTCCAGAAAATCTATAAATTGTTCCCGATTTTTTAGCAATTGGTTAAAGTAGAACACTATATCATACGGCGAGTCGATATATTTTTCATTAATTTCACAACATTCGTCATCTTCTTTGATGTCCTCCTCACCGCACGAACTCTTTCCTCCCATAAAACTAATGAGACAAATCGTTTTAAGTGCTTCTTCTGAAAGCCCACCAATTTGTTGGCACACCTGCTGTATATTTATATTAGGTGATTTCACATCGGTCAATCCGAGCAAATAGTCTGTGGAAACATTGAAATACTGTGCCAGCTTTACTAAATTTCCCGCCTTTATCTCGCGCTTCTCATTGTGATACTGCGAAAAAGTGTTGGATGGAATGCCCGTCTCAATTGAGATTTGTTTTTGCTTTATTCCTTTCTTCTCCGCTTCCATCATTAAGATATCTAACCTACGAGCAACTGCAGTCTTAATATCATTATCGTCCATACCAATCACCTACACAACCGTAATCATTATAAAAATCAGTATTTCCAAAGGTCTGTCCTCCGCCATGGTTTTATTCTCGTTTGAGAACAGTTTTCCGTTTTGTTCTCAAAGTTGCAGCATTGAGCGTATTTCTGACTTAACCGGCCACCTTTGCTATAATGCAGACAGTGAGGATATACAAATATATAGCTTCAAACCGTCCTCGCTAATACGGCCATATTACATCAACGTTTCTGATAAAATAACCCTCATATAACAACAAGGAGATACAAAAATGTTCAACAACACTACGAATGAGTACAACTACTACGATGACCAAGGCAGCTACATCGGAACAAAGCGCATCGTCCATCTTCCCAACGGAGCAATTCAGTCCCTGTGGCTTACTAAATATGATAACGGAACCGAAGACTCGCTTCATGTAGCAGATGAATTGTTTTTCTATCATTTGCCTAATTTAGCCAATACTAAAAATGGTGATACCGTATACCTCGTTGGGGGAGAGAAAGCTGCCGATGCGTTAGCTATCCGCGGTTCAATTTCTGTGAGTGCACCTGACAGTGCAGACCCCAAAAAATTCCCCAGCGAGGCAGTCCCGTACTTTGCAATGCTGAATGTCGTCATCATTCAAAATAACGATGATGTTGGTAAGCAGTTCGCTTTAGCAGAAGCCTCCCTCATTCACCCGGTTGCCGCTTCCGTAAAAATCATCGACCTTTCCGAAATTTGGGAGAGCATGCCTGAACACGCTAACATTAGTGATTATCTCCAGCTTTATGGGGATGCCGGATTTGAGCAGGTCAAACTCCTGATTGAAAAGGCGGTCTGCTGGATTCCTCCTAAAACCAATGTCCAGAGCAAGAATAAGAGTTTAGCCATCCGCTCCGTGAAAGATTTGATGACTCAGCATTTTGTGCCTACAGAATTTCTCGTAAATGGCATTCTCCCTTTGGGATTGACTCTTTTAGCAAGCCCTCCCAAATTCGGTAAATCGTGGTTCTCTCTCATGCTGTGTCTCGCTGTTGCGAAAGGTGCGCCTTTCCTTGGTCTCGGCACTACCAAATCAGATGTTCTCTATCTTGATTTGGAAGATGGCGATGCCGATTTGCAAGAACGGATTAAAAAACTGAATATGGGTGAAGAAGCTCCGGCAGGTCTCCTGTATTCAACGGAAGCTCCCACCCTTGCCGATGGACTGATTGACACGCTGAATCAAACGCTTAGCTCTAACCCCAGCATCAAGTTGGTCGTCATTGATACTCTTGGTGTGGTGCTTGGCGCGCAGAATAATGATTCCAGTCAATTTGCACAGGAATATGCCTTGTACGGTAGTCTTAAAAAAGTTGCAAATAGCCACTCCATTGCGTTGTTGGTAATTCATCATCTCCGCAAAACCGGCGATGACAATAATCCTTTCAACCGCATTTATGGCGGCGTTGCCACTCAGGCCGCGCTCGATACGATGATGGTTTTGGAAAAGGACACGCATGCTTCGGACACCGCTCGTTTACATGTTTCTGGTCGCCGCTGCCCCCAGCAGGATTATGTGTTGTCTTTCGATGCTGACACCTGCATTTGGTCTATGGTCGGTAATTCCGCTGAAGCTGACGAAAAGTTTCATCGGAATCAATACGAGCGCAGCGAGGCAGTAGTCACCATCAAAGAAGCAGTAGCCCGTGGCAACGGTTCGTGGAGTGGCTCCATGAGTGACCTCAGCCGCATGGCAGAAACCATCCCCTGTATCGGGCACGGTCTCGGTCATCCGCGCAGCCTTTCGAACGAAGTGAATCACTTCAAAAATGACCTCTGCCGCTATGATGGGATTACCATTACAATTGCCAAAAACGGTACGGGCGGTCGAAAGTACACTTTTAGTAAAGCCCCTCACTAATTAGGGATTTCCTTACGCCACTCAAGCACTAACTCCTGCACTATTTTTTTCACAAATAGAAAAGCTGAGCAGTCTTCGTAAGGTCTGCCCAGCTTTTCTTCTATATAGCAGAGCATCGCACATATAGGAGTAGCATTACTACACAAGCCCGAAATATTTGTCAAAGAACGCTTGCAATTTTGCAATAATGCCGTCCTTTTTGGCCGCTCGGTTGCCGCCGCCAAAGCGCGAGACCGGCGGCAGGATGCGGTCAACATCTGTGCCGGTAGTCTTTAATACACCATCCCGGAAAGAATTATCCACAAACTTGCGCGTTTCGTCCGGCTTGAGCTTTTCCTCCACGATAAGTGTATCAAGGTCGGTTTTCTTTTGCTCGGTGACGAACTTTATCCAGTCGTCATCTACCTTGGTAGCCGTATTGACCGTTGCGATAAAGTTTTCAATCAGGTCTTTCTTGCTGCGCAGCTGCATACTGGAATCCACGGCCTTGCGGATGTCAACAAGGATTTCTTTATCCTCGCAGTTGCTATCGTGATACTTGGCAACCAGCATAAGGATATAGTCAATGTTGATTTCCACCTGACGGATAAGCTCCATCTCAAAAACTATATCGTCATTGATGACTTCCTTATCAGGGTTCTTAGGTCGCATTTCATTATAAATGTCAAGATAGCGGCTCTGGTAGTCCTGCATATCGCGCGGGGCAAGTAGCTCATTGCCCGCAAAGTCGTCAAACGAGGTAAGGATATTCCGCATTCGCAGGATTGCGCCAAACAGCGCGATAAAGTCCTTTTTGTTTTGGTCTCCCTTAATCGGCTGCCCCAGCGGGAACTTTGCTTGCAGTTTAGCAATCAGTTCTTCGTAGCCATCGTGATGTTTGCCATCTTCGTCATAGCCGTTATAATAGGCTTTATAGTTTTTCAGCAGAACAATGCTGCCAGCTTCACGGTCTCCAAATAGCGCTAAAGCGTCATTGGTTTCTTTTTCCAGATTGCGGAAGCAGACAATGTTGCCGTATGTCTTTACGGAGTTCAGGATACGGTTTGTGCGCGAGAACGCCTGTATCAAGCCGTGCATAACAAGGTTTTTATCCACCCAGAGCGTATTTAGCGTGGTAGCGTCAAAGCCCGTCAGGAACATATTTACGACAATCAGGATGTCCACCTCGCGGTTTTTCATCCGCAGGGAAAGGTCTTTATAATAGTTCTGGAATCTGTCGGCCGAGGTGTCATAATGCGTCTTAAAAAGTGCATTATAATCCTTGATTGCAGACTCCAAAAAGTCCCGCGAGCTTGCATCAAGCTGGCTGGTATCATCGGAATTTTCCTCGCCCAGCATGCCGTTTGCATCTTCCACGTCCTCGTTGGGGGCGTAGCTGAAAATCGTTGCCACACGCAGACGCTTTGCTTCGGGCAAGTCCTGCATCTGGCGCTTAAATTCCAGATAATACGCCTTTGCCATCGCAATCGAGCTGACCGCAAAGATGGAGTTAAAGCCCGACAGACGCACACTGTCCTTGACTTCTGCGACCTGCCCGCGTGTTTTATCGGTTGCCACTGCCTCGATATTGCGCAGCGCACGGAAAGAATACGTCTTACCGTTGCGTTTTGTTTTCTGGTCGAAATGCTCTAAGATGTATTTGACGATTTCCTTTACACGGCGCGGGTCGGCAAGTGCTTTTTCGGTGTCGATGGCCTTGACCTGCTTATCGCCGATGCCTGCTTTGCGGTTGACCGTATCTACATAGTCAATTCTAAACGGCAGAACATTGTTATCGTTAATAGCGTCAACAATCGTATAGGTATGCAGCGGCAAGACTTTTTTGCCGTTTGCATCAGGCTCACCGCCAAACGCCTGCGGTGTAGTTTTCAGCGTGGGCTTGCCGCGCGTACTGGCATTGGCCGCAAAAATCGGCGTGCCTGTAAAGCCAAACAGGTGATAGTTCTTAAAATATTTTGTGATGTCCTCGTGCATATCGCCAAACTGGCTGCGATGGCACTCATCAAAAATCAAGACAATGTGCTTTTGGAAAATCTCATGTCCTTTATTGCGGGCAACAAACAACGCCAGCTTTTGAATCGTTGTAATGATGATTTTATAAGTATGTGGGTTGCCTTTGGCATCCCGGTCTTCCAGCTGGCGTTGCAGCACCTGCGTGGAGGTGTTGCCGTTGGCCGCGCCTTTTTCAAAGCGGTCATATTCTTTCATGGTCTGGTAGTCCAAATCCTTGCGGTCTACCACGAACAGAACTTTATCAATGTAGGGGAGATTGGACGCCAGCTGCGCCGTTTTGAAGGAGGTCAGCGTTTTGCCGCTGCCTGTTGTGTGCCAGATGTACCCGCCTGCCGCCAGTGTTCCCGTCTGCTTGTAGTTGGTCGAAACCTCAATGCGGGACAAAATACGCTCGGTGGCCGCAATCTGGTACGGACGCATCACCAGCAGCAGGTCTTCGGACGTAAAGACGCAATACTTCGTCAGGATGTTCAGCAGCGTATGGCGGGCAAAGAACGTGCGGGTAAAGTCCACCAAATCGGGAATGACGCGGTTTTTCCCATCCGCCCAAAAGGACGTAAATTCAAAGCTGTTGCTTGTCTTTTTGCTGCTCTTTCGGGTCGTTCCGGCGCTCTCTTTAATATGGCTGTCGCGGGTCGTATTGGAGTAGTATTTCGTGTTCGTGCCGTTGGAGATAACGAAAATCTGTACATACTCATACAGGCCGCTGCCAGCCCAAAAGCTATCCCGTTGGTAACGGTTGATTTGGTTGAATGCCTCCTTGATAGGCACACCGCGCCGCTTCAATTCCACATGAACCAGCGGCAGACCGTTTACCAGAATCGTGACATCATAGCGGTTATTATAGTTGCCGCTGTTTTCCACATATTGGTTGATAACCTGCAAACGGTTGTTGTGGATGTTCTTTTTATCCAGCAGCGTAATATTGACCGTAGAGCCGTCCTCGCGGGTCAGGTTCTGAATGTTGTCCTCTTGGATGCGGCGGGTCTTTTCTTTGATGCCATCGTTCGCGTTGGCGATTTTATCCTTAAAGAAGAAGTCCCACTCTTTATCCGTGAAAGTATAGTTGTTCAGCAGTTCCAGCTGACGGCGCAGGTTTGCCACAAGGTCAGCGTTATCGTGGATAAGAAGATAGGCATAGCCTTGCTCCTCCAGCATCCTGATAAATGCCTGCTCCAGCGCAGCCTCGCTCTGGTAGGCATCAGAACGCTTGCTTTTCGGTTCGTATTCTGTTACAACGGTACTTTCGTTGCTGGCAGCAACTACATTGTAAGTGCTCATGCTTTATCTTCCTCAATTTGGCTTTTGGCATTGCCTTGCTCTGCAAAGAATAAAATACCATCTAAAAATAACAAGGCTTTCAGAAAATCCATTCTGTTATATGTACGGTGTGTTCTCCCATGTTGCAACCAATTTCTATTTAAAAGCTTGGTCTCACTTCCCTTGAAATCTACACCACAGAACATTGAATTTGAAGCGGCTCTAATTCCTTTATAAACACATAAAAGCTTTCTGTCCAATACTGTTAGTTCTTCATTTTTCCTGACTGTCTCCTCAATTTTATTTATTCGCTTACTGTAATTAGTGCTCACCATGTCGGTCAAGTCTGAAAGTACACCATCTAATAGAGCAAACATTCCTATACAAGCGAGTTGATAATGCTGCCTCTTAGAGCACTCCACTATCTCACTATAAAACATATAATAGCTTTCTATTGCCCTATCTTTTCCAATTCTATCTATAAGTTGCCGGATATGCCCCAATGTATAGTAGTAGTCTTCAACAGCTATAGAAATATCTTCCTTATCTTCCCATTCATACGACAAATCCGCTGTCAAGTCATCGGTAAACACAATCTGTTTCTCCGCCAACTTTCCCACAACACGAAACCAAATAGCCATCTTTCCAACCGCTTCAAGGGTACTGACTATTTTAGGCATTGCTGCATCGATTTCGGCTGTCACTTTTTTGAGAGAAGCATAAAAAGCTGTTAATCCTTCGAGTATTCCTGAAAATGATGTTTCTGAATCGTTATTATCCATTTTATCCTCACGCGTTTAAAATGTTAAAAGCTTGTCCCGATAGTATTCATATTGCTTTTTCCTTGCCTCAATTTCGGCTGGAAGGCCTGTGGTAAGGTCGTTGCAGAGGGTGTCGAAGTGGTCAAGAATGGTTGTTATACGCTTTTGTTCTTCTATTGATGGTACCGCTATGATTGCCTTCATTAAATTATCATTATAAAGCCGTTGAATCGTTCCTCCCTCGGCAACATTCCACGGTTTTAATGAATAGCAATACGCAAGATATTTATTGGTCACAAGCGTTTCGTTGTTGTCAATCCAAACAATGTTAGAATCTTGAAAATACGCTGGTTCTCCATTATAGACCACGGTTCTGCCAATCGTTCCGGCTGCAGAAATCAGCACTGTTCCTTTTGACGGGAAATTGTATTTTTCCTTATATTCGTCAAACAGTTCTTTTGATATAAATGCGTCTGCCGTCTTTCCAAAGGTTCCAATCTTATAGAAAGGCACTGCACCAGAAACCGCCGTTTGGGCTTTCATGATACGTTTACACATACAGACCGAACCCACATCAGACAACGGAATTTTCACATAACCAAACACATACTGTAAGAGCTTAATTATGCTCTGTCTGTCTGTCTGTCTGTCTGTCTGTCTGTCTGTCTGTCTGTCTGTCAAGATTATGTCGTCAGCCGCAGCAAACGTCAAGAGCATATCCCGATAATATTCATACTGTTTTTTACGGGCTTCGATTTCAGCAGGCAAACCGATGTTCAAATCAGAACAGATGGCATCGAAGTTATCCAGGACGTTGACAATGCGTTCCTGTATCTTTATATCAGGAACTGGCACAGGGAACGCATTCAGCATAGGGCGTCTAATGGAAGATACAGAACCTTGAAATACATTCTTTTGAATATATGGCAGGAATTTGGCTTTCATATAGTAAAAGAAGAAACGCGGAGATACATCAGATGTATTTATATGGATTCTGTACGCTCTCTGGTGGAGTGCATATTTTCCCTCGACATAGTGGTAAACCTTGCCTACGCCAACACCATCGCCCGCTGTTATAATTGCAGTTTCGTCATATTCATAGTCATTCTTTCTCAACGGCTCCTGCGAGCGAACAAAGAACGGATACTTCCCATTTTCAACTGCTTCATTTGTATTGCTACTGCCCGTGCCAATATCTGCAATTTCTGCCAGCGTTCTCCACTTTGTCTCAAATGTCCCCCCCCTGTGGACACCGAAAGTCAAAAGTGTATCGCGGTAATATTCATACTGCTTTTTGCGTGCTGTAAGCTCTGCTGTAAGCTCTGCTGTAAGCTCTGCGAAATTGTCAAGTATCCTGACAATTTCACGTTGAACTTCAATCGGTGGAAGGGGAATCTGCAAGTCCAGTACATCTTTCATGTTTGGATGTTTCAAGCCCGAACCGCGATAAAAGGAATCTATGGTTCGTCCTTGCGACTGCATCCAATAAAATAGGTACTTGTTGTCCAGCTTATTGCAATCAGCGGATGTTGCAATTCGATTATCTGCCGTCACAAACTTTCCCTTGTAATATTTTATGACCTCTGCAACCGGACGCGATTTTCCCCACGGAATTGCGACAACCTCTCCCTCTCTTAAATTCTCGCCTGCCAGTTCTTCCGTTGTCCAACCGGTTTGTTCTCCTGTGGACAGCAAAAAAACATCTCCGCCCTCTTTTTCCAGCGCAAACAAATCTGCCGCGAGCAAATACGGATAATTTTTCACCAGCGGTTGCTTACTTTTCTCGACAGAATTAAACCGCTTATCCCAAATCGTAACACGCCACAAAGGCACCTTTTCTACTCCATCTGGACACAATTCGTTTATCAACTTATCCAAGTTACTCATTTGGCTCACCATCTTTTTTATCTATATGTACGCTCATCCCAGAAAAATATCGCATCTCACTCATGCACATTGTCGATTCAATTAAAAATCCATGTGGATTTAGTTTTAATAATTCCGGAATATTTTCCACCTTTATTATTTCCGGCAATTCGTCATCTGTCACCATAACCACATAATCAATTTTGCCTTTGTAGCCATAAATATAATTCAAAAGGTTCTTGTCGCGACTCAACCGATAATAGGAATAACGTTCACCTTTAAACAAATCACCGTAGGAAATTTTTTCCTTCAATTTCAGCTCGCTAAAATCCTCACACATATGTAATGTATGTTCTTGATATTCAATCATAAAGGCTGCCATATCTTTACACCCTCCATATTGGTCGAGGCTTTCTGCATGATGCTCCCACGTCTTTTTAAAGGATGTGCAGAAATACTCATATGAATGGCGCGGATATGTAAAAACCTGTGTTAGCGTTTCTATTTTTCCCGATTCCGGATGTTCGTTCATCTCATCCATTAGTTGCCGTTCCTTTTGGTTCGCAACTTTTTGAAATTCGGCATATTCTTTTTTATGTAATGCACCTGCCCGTTTCGTAATCTCTGATGACGAGACTTGAAAGTGCTCAACGAATCCTCTATCTGACGTAAAATCCGGAAATTCACTTGGCGCGCTGTTTGGTTTCACCAGTCGAAGAAGGTTTTCAAAGTGTACAATATCATCTTCTGACATTCCAAAAAATATTTGTTCTACGGGTTTTGCGTAAAGATAATAGTTCTCAAAAAATTCATCCTCAGAAACTGTATATGCCGTTTCGTTTCTAAATGGGCTTGATTCAAAAATACAGCGTTGCACAGCCTCTAAGCATTTTCTTTCTGCATCGCCACGCATCTCATGCCCCCCTTATTTTACTCAACTTCAATCTCCGCAATAATCTTATCAATCTCGTCCCGCAGAACCTGTTCCCGCGCCACAATGCGCTTGATTTCTGCGTTCAGTTCCGTAATGTTAATGACCTCGCGGGTGTCCTCCTGCTCCACATAGGTGGATACAGACAGGTTATAATCCTGTTCCGCAATCTTGTCGTTGTACACAAGACGGCAAAAATAGTCCTTATCCTTGCGGTCAACAAACGAAGCCACGATTTTTGCAATGTTATCCTCGGTCAGCTTGTTGTTGTTCGTAACCTTAACAAATTCTTTCGAGGCATCAATAAATAGCGTTCTGTTTTCAGCCTTGCTCTTTTTCAGCACCATAATACAGGTTGCAATGCTGGTGCCAAAGAACAGGTTGCCGGGCAGCTGAATAATGCAGTCGATAAAGTTGTTATCAATCAGATATTGGCGAATCTTCTTCTCCGCGCCGCCGCGATACATAATACCGGGGAAGCAGACGATGGCCGCCGTGCCGTTGGTTGCCAGCCATGCCAGCGAGTGCATGATAAAGGCCAAATCCGCTTTGGATTTCGGGGCCAGCACACCGGCAGGGGAGAAACGCGGGTCGTTAATCAAGACCGGGTTATCATCGCCTTCCCATTTGATAGAATAGGGCGGGTTGCTGACAATGACCTCAAAGGGTTCCTCGTCCCAATGCTGGGGCGAAATCAACGTATCCTCATGCGCAATATTGAATTTATCAAAATCAATATCGTGCAGGAACATATTGATACGGCACAGGTTGTAGGTCGTCAGGTTGATTTCCTGACCGAAGAACCCCTGCCGGACATTCTCTTTGCCCAGAATCTTAGCCGCTTTCAGCAGCAGGGAGCCGGAGCCGCAGGCCGGGTCATAGACCTTGTTGACCTCGGTCTTGCCCACGACAGCAAGGCGGGTCAGCAGTTCCGAAACCTCCTGCGGGGTGAAGAACTCGCCGCCACTCTTGCCTGCGTTGGAGGCGTACATACTCATCAGGTACTCATACGCATCGCCAAACGCATCAATCGTGTTTTCCTTGTATTCACCGAGCTTCATCGTGCCGATGCCGTCCAGCAGCTTGACAAGCATTGCGTTGCGCTTTGCCACCGTAGCGCCAAGCTTGTTGCTGTTGACATCAATATCATCGAACAGACCTGCAAAGTCGTCCTCGCTCTCGGTGCCTTTGGCGGAATCCTCGATATGACGGAAGACGGCCTCCATCGTCATGTTGAGGTTATCGTCCTGCGGCGCACGGGCGCGGACATTGATAAACAGTTCAGACGGCAGGATAAAGAAGCCTTTGGTCTGCACCAAGTCATCCCGCGCCTGCTCGGCCTCCTCGTCAGACAGCTTGGCATAGTCAAAATCCGCGTTGCCTGCCGCGATTTCGTCCGCGTTGATGTAGTTTGTCAGGTTCTCGGAAATGTAGCGGTAGAACATGATGCCCAGAACGTAGGATTTGAAATCCCAGCCATCCACGCTCCCGCGCAGGTCATCAGCAATCGCCCATATTGCGCGGTGTAGTTCTTCGCGTTCCTGCTCTTTTTTATTATCCGGCATCGTGATTCCTCCAAATTTCAAGTACACTTTTTAACCCTATGTATATTGTAGCAAATGCTCCATCCCATAAGTCGGACTTGCAGCCAAAGATACATATTTTTATCTATTATAACGAAAAAGCGGGCATTTGTCACCCGCTTTTGCCGTATTTCGTAAATTATTGTAGATGTCACGCACTATTTGAAGTAGAAATTTTTCCGCAGCCGGATTGCACCATCATCGCAGATTACAAAGAGGTCTTGCTCCAAATGCGCAAGGTCGGCTGGCTTGATGATAGGTTGTGGTTTCTGGTTGGGGTCGGTTGCCAATAGGGAACGTTTCTCACCAATCATTTTGGAGAAATATTCCTGTGTTTCGGCATCTTTGCAGCCGAGCAGAACAGTAAACTTAAAGTTACTCAGCATAGCTTTCCGTTCATCTTTACCGTAAATCATATCGAGGTCGGCTAACGACTGGGTCAGGACAAGGATTCTAATTCTGCGTTTCCGCAGCTTGCGCAGACTTTCAACAATTTGCAGCTTGCCAAATGAAGCAAACTCGTCAAGACAAAACAAAATCGTTTGCTTGTTTTCCGTCGGTCTGGATGAAAAATATTCCATCGACTGCGCCGTGATAATGCGCAGCAGGTCACCATAGATTTTGAGCTTTTCGTCTGGGATATAGATGTATACGCTACTGGTTTCCAACGTGGCCGGGCTGATGGCTTTTTCATAGCTTGGCACTTTTCTAAGTGCATTTTTAATTTTATCGTTTGTGGCAAACAGTTTCAAGGCATCGTCTGCCGCCTGTTTACAGCCCGCCGTGTTCTGCTCTGACGCGCCTGCAAAGGAACTAATGAACATATTAGCAATCGGATTCTGCTGCTTTGCAATATCGTTCAGCAAACTGCGCCAATCGTGACCGAGAAAAAACTCGCAGATTTCCACAAAGCCCCAGCCCATGCCGTAGTAGCAAATAAGCGCTGCCGTTATCATTTTGCGACCATTCTTACAAAAAAATATGCCCGCCTCGCTATCATTAGCTTTGTCCGGCAACAGCAGATAGGCAAGTTGCTCTAAGCGCTCCTGACGTTCGGTCTCATCCGCCACCGCATTGATTGAGGCAAACACATCATACGGGATACAGCTTCCTGAAGTCGGGTCAAATACAATCTTATTTGCCGTGTTTACATTGGCTGAAATATCGCCGGATATGTCAACAACAAGAGCCGTCCCCTGCCAACTCCGCAAAGTCGGAATCAGCAAAGCACTTGTCTTACCGGTGCCAGACGGCCCCAGCACGAGAATATGCCCCTCGTCCTGTTCGGGGGAGTAGGCCAACAGCCCGAATTTCTTGCCAAACAGAACGCCTTTTGCTTGCGCTGGATGGCGATACACAAGATTCTTTTTTGCAAAGGGATTCGGAAAATGATTCACCTGTCCGCGCAAATATACTATCAGTAGCAGCACAAGGAGCATGACTGCCGTTGCGCCGTACAGATAGCAGTTGATAAGCATTATCGCCTGATTCATGGCTGTACCTCAAAAACGCAGTTCCGGCCCGGACGATTCACCGAAATACAGCGCAGGGCGTTCTACTTCCTGCTGATATTCCTGCTCGCGTTCGGCTTTCAACTGCGCTACAGTGCGGTTACCGCCCTGCCGCTTTGTTACGCCAGTCATAACATGGGCATCTTCCAGACCGTGTTCGTCCAGATAGCGTTGCAGGTCAGGATGAAAATTGCGCAGTTCGCGGCGGTCAAGCACATCGTTCGCACAGATTTTATAGCCCTGTTCGTGCTTCAAATCTTCCTCGACAGGAATGAAACAGAAATGCAAATGCGGCTGGCCGCCCTCGTCATCGTGGACGATGGCTTGCACGACATTTTCCTTGCCATAACGATTTTCTAAGAAATCGTATGAAGCACAGAAAAAGTCATCATAGCGGGCAGGGTCTAAATCTTGCGGGGCTGTCACTATCCAGCCAACCATAACTTTTACATCGTCACGATTGTAACAGTACAGTTCCGATTTGCGCTGCAAAAAGTAATCGTACTCGGTCACGCCCCGGTCTGGCGACAGAACATAGTCGTGTTCCAGTCGCTCCGGGTCAATGTCCCGGTTGCTCGAATGCTCGATTGTTCGCCGGTTGTGGCGAAGTTGATTGCGAACTGCGCCCGCACTAAACTTCATGGCACACGCCATCATAATCTCTCCTTTCTCGGCGGGGTTCATACCCCATCCGATTCCGGCTTAAAATGCACTGCAAAAGCAAGCAGTGCATTTAGCCTCCATCTGCTGTGTCATACAAGGTATGGTAGTTTCTGCGGAAACTCCCACCGCCCTTGCGGGCTTACCTTGCCAAAGGGGCGTGACCCCTCTGGACTCCCCGCTGCCGACAAGACCTGCTTGCCGTCAGTGGGGGCTGCGGCCCCCATCGGAACGACTTCTCGCCGTTCCTGCCCCGATAAGATTAGCGGTGCCAAGTTCTGCACTTTTGCGCAGAGCATCAGCACCGCCCTTGCTGCGACCTGTACGCCTTATTATCGCAAAGGCGTGTCAGGTCTTAGTTTTTACATTTTGGAATACGGCTCCACTGACCCAGTGCATCGCGCTCAATGCCAGAGAGGAAAGTGATGCCCTCAAACCAATTAAACGGAACATCCGGCTCACAACGATATGCGAGCGTTGCCAGCACATCGTATACAGCCTTTTCAAACCAAAGGACATCCCAATCGGCAAAAATGTCATCGACCAAGCGTGCGCCATCCAGTTTGCTGCAATCGCTGGGAACAGGTTTTCCCAGTGCCTCGTAGACTTCGATAGCCGACTCCCACAAAGCCTCATCGTTTGCGATAGAGCAGTTGTCGTGCTTCTCATGCAGATGGTAACGCGCAAAGATTCCCTGTAACCGTTCCGAATCATAAACAGGGCGTGTTCCCAGTGCTCTGATGCCGCGCGACATGGATTGCTTGATTTCCCATGCGTCCAGCGTGCCATTTGCATTGCACTGAAGAATGAAAGCCGCCTCCGTGCGGAACGGTTCCGTCACAGGCAGAAATTCGTTTTTGAGCGCAATGTTAATAAGCTCACCAATTTTTAGCCCATACAATTTTGTTGCGAGAGCGATAAGAGTATCACTCTCCTTGTCCGATATAAAATAGCGGTTCATAAGAACGCCTCCTTGTAAGATAAATACAATTTGTTATGTGATACTATATGTATATAATAACATCAAATATACTATTTGTCAACATATACATATCGTATTTTTTATAAAAATTGTACGGTACGCCGCTGCGGCGGGGCGGGAAAGCGTGGCCCTGCCGCTCAAAAAAGTATATAAGCCCCCAGCCCTAAGTCAACAGACTTTCACGGCATATTCTCGCGCTTTCGCGGGGAGCGCTGCGATATTCCATGTTCTGTTGACACCGGGATGGGGGCTTTACTTTTTCTTTTCGCCGGCAGGGGCCAAACCTGCAAACCGCTTCGGCGGGGATTTAAAAGTAAACTTTTAAGACGAAAGGACAACGAAAATGAAGCAGACGATTAAAACAAGCCGCGTGGCAGGTCAGTTAGAGAAGATGTTCCGAGCACTTAATAGCCGATTCTTTGGCGGTGAACTGCCGGAAGTCGTAATCAGCCTCAAAAAGACCGCAGGCGCGTATGGACATTTTACAACAGGCAAAGTCTGGAGGGCAGGAGAGGAACGGCGCTACGAAATCAACATAAGCTCTGCCAGTTTAAATCAGGAGTGCGCGTTTCTCGCTGGTGTATTAGTCCATGAGATGGTACACGAGTATTGCGCCGAGCACGGCATAAAAGACACCAGCAATAACGGGGTCTATCACAACAAGAATTTCAAACACATCGCAGAGACCCACGGTCTGGAAGTCGAACATCATCCTAAATACGGCTGGACAATTACCAGCCCCGGTCTTGAACTTCTGGATTTTGTGGAGGAACAGGGCTGGCAAGATTTCCAGATGGTTGAGAGCCTTAATCTACTGGACGTACTCGGAACGCTCCCCAAGGGCGGCAACAGCGGTGCAGGAGCAGAAACCAGAACGAAAAAGCCCAGCAGCACCCGCAAATATATCTGTCCCAAATGCGGCAACAGCTGCCGAGCGACCAAGACCATCAACCTGATATGCGGTGACTGCATGGAAAAGATGGTTGTTGCCGAATAAATCAAAATAACAGCGATAATGGTCGAGTGAGAGTAGACCGCCATTTTTATATGTACACTTTTAAAGGAGCATCACAATGCAATACGATTATCATTCCTGCCCATACGAACCAGATACCGGCGTTCCCCCTTGCGGGGAAATGGCCGAGTGCAAAACCTGCACATGGTGCAGTCTTGCGGCCACTTCCGAAAAGTAGAACGATGGCGGCGGTCACACAAGCGACCACCGCCATCATTTCCAGTATCAAATTTAAGCTATGCACAAGTAGTATTAAAAGTGCTTGCTATCGTATGACAAAGTAAGTATACTATCAGTATCAAAATTAACGAGTCTCAGAGGTGATACCGCCATGCAAATATATGGTTACTGCCGTATTTCCACGCCGCAGCAAAATATTGAACGGCAAGTACGCAACATTTTGGCAACGTACCCAACCGCACATATTATCCGCGAAGTATATACCGGCACAACCTATCAAGGTCGCAGAGAGTTGGATAAGCTGCTCCACACCGTGCAGACAGGTGACACTATCGTATTTGACAGCGTGTCCCGTATGAGCCGCAATGCAGACGAGGGTTGCCAACTATACGAAAACCTGTACACCCAAAATGTAACGCTTTGCTTTCTCAAAGAACCGCACATCAATACAGAGACCTACCGCCAGACCATACAGCGGCAAATCAGCACCCAGCCGGAAACCGGCAACGCCGCCACTGACAGCTTTGTGTCTTCCGTCATCGCCGCGCTGAATCAGTACACCGTCGACCTCGCCGAAGAACAGATACGCCTGGCCTTTGCGCAAGCCCAAAAGGAAGTTGACGACCTACGCCAGCGCACCAAAGAGGGTATGTTGACTGCCAAGCTGAACGGCAAACAAATCGGTCAGCAACCGGGACGCAAACTCAATATTAAAAAAGCCGTTACAAGTAAGGAAGCCATTCGGAAATACAGCAGAGATTTTGACGGAACGCTGTGCGATGCAGATTGTATGAAATTGATTGGCATTGCGAGGAATACCTATTACAAGTACAAAAGAGAGTTAAGGAATACCACTCAGTACAAATAAAGTAGTCCACAAAACAATTTTATAAATTGTCTAATATCTTTCATAGGCGACAGTTCCATTTGATGTTTGCTTTCTATCGTCCTCCGTCCAGCATTCTATTCAGCGTCATCAGTTTGAGGTCGCACATTTATATTTCTGTTAATATTTCTTTTATCTCTCGGTCTGTCATTGGATACTCTTCGCGGCCTGTGACTTTAACATCCGTATGAAAGTCAATCAACTCAAACAAATTCGAAATATCATTTGGCACATCCCTAGTCTTATCTCTATCGCCAATGTATTTTACTAAGTATGACTCTAAAATATAAAGACCCGCCAAGGCATTCATCACGTTCTTTAAATTTGCCTCTTTGAAATTCTCAAGTCGTTCATGCTTTACACGATTATATGGAGTCCACCAGTCAGGAGCGCTATATAACGGACTCGGTTTCCAATTTTTGAATGGTTGCAATTCGATAGTATTCATCCTTACTTTTTGTTCTGAAAGAGTTTCCCATTTTTTCAATACCAAATCGGTATAGGCAGGCATATTATTTGCTGTTATGCCACCAAACTCTTTACAAATAGTCTTCAAAATCACATCTACTTCAGAACATATTGCTTGATATTGTTTGACAAATTCATTGGAAAATGTACCGCTATTGCCATAATCGAGTATTGTATGAGAATCATATAAATAATTATCTCCTAAATCAAAGCTGATGTATCTTTCGGTATCCAAAAAATCCCTTTCCAAAACCAAGTAATAACTCCAGTGTAATCGACAGAAATCATCACGATTCATTTGAATCTTTTCCTCCAATATTTATCATTTTTCTTATTTACTTATAGCATATGAGTTTACCATATATATTGTCAAGCATTTTTCTTTAAAGGTGCACTTATAAAAGTTACAATTCATCGCAAAATATTGACTTACACCACGCTATATATTACTATGATACAGGGCGTTCACCGCAGACAAAACAGACAACCGAACAAAACCATTCGCAGGCCCCTCCGCCATCCGGCTCCGGGGCCTGCTTTCTTTTTTGTTTCCAATCCTCTCTCATTCTGTCCCATGCGGGAAAACATGAGATAATGCGTTGATTTTGCTTGGTGTGGACTTGGAATGTTCTTGGAGTTGGCTTGGAGATTAGGCGGATTGCGAGCGGAACGGAGTGGAGCGAGCTCCTATGCGCTGTCTTGATTTTCTCTGCGCCTTTCTGGATTTTTTCGTGTACCTGCACATAACAGTTTGTATAAATTTACAGCAAATATATAACCCCCGATTTCAGGAAATCGGGGGTTGTTTTTATTGCGGCCAGTCTGCGCTCCGGCTCGTGGTCTCGTCAGGGTGCATCCAGAGGACGGCATAGTGGTTTTGCGCGGCCAGGGCCTGGCCGGTCTCCTCGGGCAGACAGAACAGCCCGGTGGAAAGCGCGTCGGCCAGACCCCCGGTGTCAGCGCGGGCCAGCACGGCCACGCTGCTGACGTAGCGGGCAGGGTAGCCCGTCGTCAGATCGATCAGGTGGGCGTACCGCACGCCGTCGTACTCAAAGTAGCGCTGGTAGTCGCCGCTGATGACCAGGCTGTCGCCGTCGGCCAGCTCGACGGCCTGTATGTACGCGGGGTCATCGCCCCAAGGATTCTCGACACCCGCGGTCCAGGGCTTGCCGCCGGGCTTTGTGCCGATGGCGCGCACGTTGCCGCCGATGTTCAGCAGGGCGCTGGTCAGCCCGCGGGCCTGTGCGGCCCGGGCGGTCTGCTCCACGGCGTAGCCCTTGCCCACCGCACCGACGTCGAGCGCCATCTCCGGGTCAGCAAAATAGACGGTTTGTGCTGCATCGTCCAGAACCAGATCTTCTATGTCGATATGCGCCAGCGCCGCCGCGATGGCGTCCGCGTCGGGCGGGGCAGGGGAGTCGCTTTCCCGCGCGTCGTGCCACAGGCGCAGCACCGCACCTGCGGCGATGTTCGTCGCGCCGTTGACGGCAGGGTAAGCGGTGTCTTTGCACCAGCGCAAAAATGCGTACAGCTCGTCGCTGACCTGCACCGGCGCAGCGGCAGCCCGGGCGTTGACATCATACAGGTTGATGACGCCATCATAGTGGTGGTAGATGTCAAACAATTCGTTATAGCGCTGTAAATCGCTGTACATGGCCTGTGTCTGGGCGTTCCAGCTGTCCTGGCTGTCGGCATAGCCCTGCACGATGGCGACAGTGTCGAACAGGTCGAACCAGGTGGCACTGTACAAATTTTGCTGCTTTTGGCAGGCGGTCAGCGGCAGACAAAGCAGTACCAGCAGCAGCGCGGTCAGGCGGCGCTTCATGCGTTGCCGCCCTGCACGGTCTCGTGCTCGGTGTTTAATTCCAGCAGCAGGTTTGCCAGCGTCCAGCCCTTGCTGGTGGGCGTGACCATGCTGCGCACCGGAATGGACGCGCCGCCCATTTTGATAAGGTCAAGGAACGCGCCCAACTCGCCGTTGTCATGGCGCAGTCCACTGACGATGATGGCCGGGCGGTCCGGCACCGCGATAAGCAGCGCAAACGCCGGGGCAGGCCTGCCCGCGCAGAGGTCCCCGACGATGCCGCCGAGGTCGCCGTCCGCGACGGGGCGGAGCTTGACGTCATAGCGCCTGGCCGCGCGGGCGATGGCGGCATAGTTGGGGTAGCTTTCGTCAATGCGCCAGAGTAAGGCGCAGCGGGGTTCGCGGATGATTCGGGCTTTCATGATGTTACCTCGTAAAAAGGGAAGGTGGTGAACGGGCGGGCGAACCATGTTCGCCCCTACAGAGACGCTGCCACCGTAGGGGCCGGGCACGCCCGGCCCGCGGCATAAAAATAAGAGGTCGTTTGCGGGAAAGCTGCGGGCCGCACATGTGCGGCCCCTACAACTCTACCCATTCAAAAAAGCATTGTAGGGGAGGGGTCTTGACCCCTCCCCGGGCGGATATGGAATCCGCCCCTACGGAGAGAGCGGTCCTGTAAGGGCCGGGCATGCCTGGCCCGCAGCATGGCCGCAAGCGGACGTTTGCGTGGCGTCTAAGACGCCCCCTACAACAAAGGCGCCGCCTTATCCCGGGCAGCGCCTTTTGTATTGCTTACAGGTCGGGGTGGTACTCCTTGCAGGTGCACTTTTTCCACTTCAGGCCGCTGCCGCAGGGGCAGGGATCGTTGCGGCCGATCTTCGTCACGCGGACGGGGGCCGGGGCCTTGGCACCGGTATCACCGGGCGCATTATCGCCGGTGGGCTTGGCGATCTGCTCACGCTTCGGCTCGGCGTTCTGCTGGCGGATCTCAATCGTCAGCAGCATGTGGACGGCATCCTCGCGGATCGACGCGATCATCTCATCGAACATCGCGAAGCCCTCGATGCGGTACTCGACCACGGGGTCATGCTGGCCGTAGCCGCGCAGGCCCATGCCCTGCTTGAGCTGGTCCATGTTGTCGATGTGCTCCATCCACTTGCTGTCAACATTGCGCAGCAGGCAGATGCGCTCAAGCTCGCGCATCGTCTTGGCACCGTAGCGCTTTTCCTTGGCGGTCAGGATGTCCATGCCGCGCTTGTACAGCTCGTCGGCAATGCCCTCCTTCGTCAGGTCGCCCAGCTGCTCGGTGGTGTAGTTGAAGTCGGTGGGCAGGCACAGCCAGTTCATGAAGTGGCGGCGCAGCCCGGCAAAATCCCAGTCGTCGGCGGTCTCGCCGTTCAGGTAGTTCGTGCAGGCATCGTCGATGGCCTGGCGCATCATCTCGTGCAGCTTGCCGGAGATGTCCTCGCCGTCCAGCACCATCTGGCGCTGCTTGTAGATGATCTCGCGCTGCTGGTTCATGACGTCGTCATACTGCAGCACCTGCTTACGAATTGCAAAGTTCGACGCTTCGAGCTTCTTCTGGGCGCTCTCGATGGTGTTGGTGATGAGCTTGTTCTCGATGGGCACATCCTCGTCGAGGCCCAGGGAATCCATGAGGTTCTGGACGCGGTCACCGCCGAAAATGCGCATCAGATCGTCCTCCAGGCTCAGGAAGAAGCGGGATGCACCCGGGTCGCCCTGACGGCCTGCACGGCCGCGCAGCTGGTTGTCGATACGGCGGCTCTCGTGGCGCTCGGTGCCGATGATGAACAGGCCGCCCGCATTGCGGACAACCTCCGCCTCGCGCTTGACCTCGGGGGTAAACTCCTCGCACAGTTCCTCAAAACGCTTGCGGGCATGGAGAATTTCGGCGTCCTCGGTCTCGGCGTGGCCGTCGCACTCGGTCATCAGCATCTCGAGTTTGGCATCAATACCGGCCTCCGGCGGGGTAGGCAGCTCGGTGCCGCTGGCCTTGGCGCGGGCCTTCTCATGCTCGTAGGCATCCTTCAGCTCTGCCAGGTTGGCGGTCAGCTCCTTGGACAGCTCCTTTTTAAGGGCCGCCTTGGCCATGTAGGTCACGTTGCCGCCCAGCATAATATCGGTACCGCGGCCCGCCATGTTGGTGGCGATGGTGACCGCGCCCTGCTTGCCGGCCTGCGCGACGATCTCGGCCTCTCGCTCATGCTGCTTCGCGTTCAGGACGTTGTGCTCGATGCCTTTCTTTTTCAGCAGCTTGGACAGCGCCTCGCTCTTTTCGACGCTGACGGTGCCGACCAGGACAGGCTGACCCTTGGCGTGGCACTCGGCGACCTGCTCAATGACGGCGTTGTACTTGCCGTTGACGGTCTTGTAGACGCTGTCGGGCAGGTCCTTGCGGGCGCGGGGCTTGTTGGTGGGGATGCTGACGATGTTCAGGCCGTAAATTTCGCTGAACTCGTCGGCCTCGGTGGAGGCTGTACCGGTCATGCCGGACAGCTTTTTGTACATGCGGAAGTAGTTCTGGAAGGTGA
>OGKU01000372.1_pt1 | contig 36330 bp, 25 predicted proteins | sample 1572611 | NCBI WGS metagenome assembly OGKU01 (sample SAMEA2581886, study PRJEB24529) | metagenome | biome: Human gut stool | place: China | collected 2011 | reverse complement strand
TGTATTTATTAACATAAAAAGTTGCTCAAAAATTTGGCTATGTCTTAGGAATCAGTGTATTTCCTTTCAAAGACCATGTTCCTCGACCAGTTCCGAAATATCCTGAGCCGTAATATGAACCGTCTGCATTGAATGTGGCGTAAGTTTTTCTGAAAGGCCAGTCAACATACGTACCAGACTCCGATGTCTTTACTGCTGTCATCTCCCAGGTTCCCACAATCATAGACTTATCATAGTCTCCATTGTCAGAATCATCATCACTACTGCATGATATGAATGCAAAAGATGCTACCACAAGGGCAAGAAGGAAAAATAAATACTTTTTCATAATGTTACTTTTTAAATTAATAATACTTTTTCTATGTTTTGTTTTGATAATCCTGTTGATGAAGGTGACTACCAACCGCAATTATCGTCATAGCATTCATCATTCTCACAACCTTCAAACTCGTCACGATCGCAATAACCACTATCATGATAGTCATTGTAAGAACAATCATGGTCACTGCAACAGTCATCATAACCATCTTCATAGCCACGAGCATAATTTTCATGGTCTGAGGTATTATTACCAGCGTTGCGATGCGCTTTCTTTTGGCAGTTTGAAACGCCGCTTGAAAATAAAAAATCGAATAGTCCCATACCTTTTTTCAATTAATGTTTAACTTCTGATGCAAAGGTATTATTTAATTGTGCAGTCTATCTGCATCGTTGAAAAAGTTTTTGTATGGGCACAAAAAAAGCAGGAAGTTTTCCTCTTCCTGCTTGATTTTAAAGTTCTTAACTGGTATGATAAGGAAGTTTGTTAATCTTTTGTTTTCTAATTACTTATCTGTTAATTTGAATGTCTAATGCTTGGTCATCAACTCGAACCTCATATTTTGCTAACGGATCAGAATAAACATTTGTAGTCTGATGTGCCGTTACATATGTGTTATCTTCTATATAATGTATATTGCCAAAGATTATCTTTTCTATTTCGTCAGATGTGTAGAAATTATTGCATCTTGTAGAAACCATAATTTTCCCAAGCTTCTTCAATTCATGGAGCATTGGAAATAATTCGTATTCTTTTCCTGGCATTAATATGAATAGATAATCCTTAGCTCGACTTACAGCCACATTTAAAATATTGGGCTTATTGATGAACGTAAGTTCTGCATTCCTTTTTAACCCAGAAGCAGGAGGGTTCATTACTGCAATTACTATATCACATTGGTCACCTTGAAATCCATGCGAAGTACCAAAATCAACTGTTATATTTGAATAAGGCAGACAAGTTTGGTTGTACAATTTTTCTATAGATTGTATCTCTACTCCGTATGGACTAAGGACTCCTATTCTTATAGGTTTATTTGAACAATCCTTGCTAAGCTGCCCTGTTATATATTTTAAAAATTCAACAGTAAATAGTACTGAATATATATGAATATTTGAACCCATGAGCCTTTTTGTTTCAAAGATTGAGTCTTTGTTTACTGGAAAGCTTATAATATTCAAAGGGCTTTCTTGAATACCCATATTTAGTACTCTATGTGAAGCTGCAGAACGATCATGACACAGTTTGCCTTGGTACATATATTGACTATAGAGTTCACCAATGACTGGTATAGAACGATACTGTGTCATCAGTAATTCTACGTCAAATTGAACGGGGCTTGTCTTCGGATTTGCAAAATTTCGAAGTTCTATCATCTTGTATATGTTCTCATCCTTCCAAAGATCAATATTTACGATTGGATCTATCTGAAAAGGGTCACCAGCAATCCAGATTTTGCCACTTTGTTCGTTGAAGAGAGGTGGAAGTATCTGGTAAAGTGGAATCATTGATGCTTCATCTATTATGACGTAGTCCCAATTTATAGAATTAAGCATTCCATCTTCAAAACCATCAAATGAATAACGCGCTATTGTAGATACTACACAAACTTGATCTTGGCGCATAATATCTGAATTTCGCTGATAGACAATTTCTTCATCTTCAAGCTCAGGATCCATTGTTGATACAAATCTCCAAAGCCAATAATCATTTTCTGGTTCAAGTTCAAGAACTTTCTTGGCTAAAACATCACATGCCTTATTAGTTGGAGCAAGTACTAATATACGGCATTGTTTAGTTTGATCCATCAACCCTATTATTCGTTTTGCCAATGTAGTAGTTTTACCAGTACCTGGAGGACCAAATATGAATTTAAGGTCAGAGCGCAGGTTGTCCTTGACAGATTCGTCATCCGATTTAAATGGCAGTTCTTCTATGAGACTTTTCCATCTCTTAATCAATTCAATTGGTTTCTCAATATCAATACTTGCACGATATATTATGGAAATATTGTTAATTATCGACTTAATTATTGGTTCCAAAGAACTATTACCACGAACGATTAAAGCATCTTCCTTAACACTAGCATTGTCAAATACCACAGTTTGCTTTTCGCCATTTCGGAAAAAGAAAGTGACAGGAATACCATCAATATCCTCTATCATATTTGGTATGTTTCGTGAGGCACTTGTTAGTATTATCCGATTAACATGTTCTGTATCAGACATAATACGATCAAAGAGAATGTTTATAGAACGTTTACCACTGGCAGATTCAATACCCGTAGATTGTACTTCTAATGTCATCAAAGCCTTAAGCCAGCCATATGAATATTTTTTAGAATTTTCTATCATCTCACGCAAGGTCATAACTTGCTCTATCTCTTCTCTTTGAAGATTAGCCTTTTCCTCAAAACCTGTTAATACATCCTCTAAACTGGCTGATTTTGGAACTGTTTGTTTATGCTTCTCTATTTTTGAGGACGTATTTTCTTCAGAGAAATCTTTATTGGAAAATTTCTCTGATTTCTCGCGTTTTGGCAAGTCTTTCTGTAAAGACGTTTTCTCATGTTTTTCTTCTTTGGCTTTTTGTTCCTCCTTTGCTTGGAGAGCAGAACGACCAGCTTGAATTAATTTTTCCAACTCCTCTGGTGAAGAAACACCATTATTCTTCGCAATTTCGCCATACAAAAATTTCTGTTGAGTTGTTTCTGACATTTGTTTAATGCTTTCCTCTTCTTCAATTATTGGCGAATTTCTAATCAAAAGAAGTGAATAAAGCCTTTCATTATAAGTGTACATCTCAGGTATGAGGTCATCAACATATACCCCATCCTCTATGGATTTCAGTTGTCCATCAATATATAGCCATTTATATTGTCTCAGCCATTCTCTAAGTGTACAACTTTGCCAAACCTGTGTGTGCCACTTATAATAGTGATAACTTCCACTATCATTTGAAAAAAGTTTCTTTCCTTCACTAGTAGAAAGATCTTTCTTTAATATTTTAATAAGAGACTCCCAAATATAATGGCTCAATTCTTTTGCTCTATTTGATTGTACAATATTCTTCAAAACATCGTTTAATCCCTCTAAAGTAACTACTTCCTTCATGTTGGAGTAGTATTTATCAGGACGTAAAGAAAGCTCTTCTTCTGTTAAATATGCATTTTCAGAGACTACCGGAGGCAAAGTGCAAAAGTTAAAGTCATTGAGAAAATTGTTGAATGTTCTTTCCCCAACGGCTTCAATTGTTTCACTATAGAATTCTCTGTCGATATAGTGCTTGTTTTTGATGCTTGTGCAAGAATAATATTCTATCAACATCGAAGAATCATCTATCATCTGATCTATATGGCATGGAATTGATTCTTCTGTAATATCATTTATAGTCTTGCAATAAAGTGATAGCTTATCTTTGAGTAACAAAAAGAGTGTGTGATGAGCTTTCTCATCACAATCATTATTATATTTAATTATTGTTTTAAGCAAATGATTTAGCTCTTCTTTGTTAAGATCTTTTGCTAATTGAATTCGAATTTGATCATAGATGCTAGGCTCTGTTACTCCTAATTGCTTAATTATCGAACGGAATTGCTCGTTTTTTTCATATAAATTGCTGTTTATGGTAAACTCTGGAGAAACAATGTTCTCAGATTTGAAAAATATGTATAACTTATCTCCTCTATATGGTGAAACAAATTCGTTACATTCATTTTTTATAATTGGAGCGTTAAGCATTGGAGCCTCACTTGTTAATCCAGCATTTTTCTGATATTTTTCAGTGAGTCGATTATCGAGTATGTATTTGTACAATTTTGTTAACCATTCCTCACTTTGCGCATTCATAAAATGTACATTCAAATATTCTGCAAACTTGGAATCAGACATTATATCTATACCATAGCGCTTCATGTCTTCTGCATTGCGAGTATTTAATGAACAGAGAATAAAGTCGTATTTAATCTCTTCATTGTCAATTTTAACATAATTGTCCTTTTTACTTTTTGTAAGATAGTCTAACTGTTCTGTAGAAAGGAGTTTTCTAATACCATCATCTCCCCACCAGCCATTAGACTTAGTTATATATTTTTTTTGTTTAGAAAAGAATATAGGTTCGTTGTCAACTATCTTCATGTAATAGTCGACAAAGCTCTTCTTTTCTGGCTGCTCCCAATAATAATAATTCTTCTTTTCTTCGAAAGACTCTAGATTATGGTGCATTAATGCAAAAATATTGTCATCAAGTAAGGGACGTTTATTCTTTATACTTATTTCTTTAAGAACGACAAGGCTGTCCGCAGCCAATTCTCCGATACTTTTAAACAGTGAGTCATTTACATTATTATTTCGCTTAATTTGCTGTCGGTTATCGACAAGTGCAAAAGGGGCATGAATAATGTAGCATGTATCAATGTTCTCATGTGTTGGAAAGAAGCAATTTATGTTTGGACGACATTCTGTATCAATGCGACCCTTTTCATTCAAAAAATAGCCAATTGAGATGATATGTTTATTATCAGTATCAGCAACTGTTACATTTCTTGACAACAGTAGTATTTTGTTTTGTGAACCTCTTGTGCTATTAAGCTCATAAAGAGCAGTCGTAATGTTGCGATAAGTATCATATTTTTCTAATAGCTGCTTTACAATTTTTCCTCGTTGTGTAGGCGTATTCCAACTAATAGTCTGCATATTGCGCAGGAAAAGTTGAGGATAGTCTAATGATGAGATTTTCTGTTCAATATCCTCATATGCTTGTTGTGCGTCAATATCCTTTCTGTCAAAAGGAATTACAAAGACGGTTTTACCTTCTCTTTGCAATGTAGTATCATTCAACTTTGTTGGAACAATATAATCTTCTATCTTAAAACAAAATGGCTTGTCATATATAGCAGGAGTAGTTGTGTATTGAAATACAGCCTTAAAGCCCACACCAAATTTTCCAATCTTTATGTCATCAATATCATTAGTTGGAACATTATTTTTTGAAGAAAAACCGATAGCAGTAATTGCATTGATGTGACCAAGCCTATTATTCATTCTATCTTCTTCAGCGTTTTCTGGATCAGATACGGTAAATCTTTCTTTACCGTTATGAGTAAAGATAAATTGATTCTTTGTAAGAACCATTTCTACTTCTGTTGCTTTTGCATCATCAGCATTTTGGAGAAGTTCATATATAAAATGTGCTGAATCACAATATTTGTCAATTACTCCATTGAAAACATTTATGTACTCTGGGTCTTTAAAAACTCCCAGAGCATTTTTACGTCTTTCATGAAGTGCATTGAACCAGCTATTTTGTAAATCTTCAGATGGTGTCATATATTTACTTAATCTTTAATGAAGAATTATATTGTACTACAAACTTTCGTAATACTTTCTAATTTTATTTGCCATTAATAAGCGGCGGACTTCCAAGAAATGGATATAATCGTTTTGGTCCATCTTGAATACGTCAGAAGGTATGCAATTCATTGCAAGATTCTTCTGAAGTAAATCTTCATCTGTAATAGAACCACAAACAGCTACTTTTGTTTGGCATTGTTCTAATGCAAGACTAAAGTACTCCTTTGGAGACTTTTTGCCGATAGACTCATTGACAGGTCTATCAAGATAAGCATAGTTTGCATCTTGATTATACTGATTCTTTGCATAGTGATTGTTTATCAAGTATTGCTTTGGAAATACATGATGAACATCGCCGCCAAGACTAATAAGCTCTCTAACAGTTATATTTGTTGAAAGCAGAGATATGTCATTAAAATAAACTTGTGAAGCCAAATATACTAGATATGTTGGATTATTTGTAGATGTCATTGTAAGATTCTGTGGAACTGCAACATTCCAGAAATTTTCAGACAATATAGCATCTTCCATTGCTTTCAACATAGCTGGCACACCTTGTTCAGTTATTTGACGAATATCACGTGCAAAAGCTGATTCAGGAGAACTACTGTATCGACCTGTCAGAACAGACAAGACATACCATTTCTGTACAATTCTTTTTCTTTCTGCAACAGGCACATTAGATTCTTGCAGCAACAAATGTATTGTATAGGCAAAGTCCAGTGCCATATTTGAAGTAACCATTTTGTTGGATATGAATCCAGCAGACTTAATGGCAATCATAAATTGTGTAAAGTTGTGCTGACTGATGACGTTCAATACACCCTCATACATTTTATTGAAAGTATCTTCAACAATTTCTTCCTTGAATTCACGTGTCTCAAAATCACGACCAGTAAGAAGTTGAACCAAATTGGCAAGTTTGGCTCTTTTCAATTTGTGCATAAAAGCAACACGTATAACATCGTCACATCCTGGATCATATACCGTTTCCTTGTCGTCTGCAAGCCATGAAAGTTTTTGCAGATATGGGGTAGATGCAAAATCTTTATCGTTATTTTTGATGTACTCATAATATGTCGGAACAACAGCCAAATGGCTGAAATAGTCAACAATCTTACGGAGAGTATTACCTCCATGTTGTTCATCTGCCGCCATTTTTGACATGACAAAATCTCCCTGGCTCAAAGGAGTTCCCTTTGAGTTAATGCGGATAAATATGTCAGTAACTACATCTATATCAAGTTTTTCAGAAAGCTCAATAACGCCAATTTGAGTTGTTTCTACACTTTTTAATTGATCCAAAACTTGCTGTAAGTCATTACCGGACATTTCTGGATTTTCCTCTATGTACTTTGGTATGAATGTCCATGAAGAGAATTTTGTACTGAATATCTCTGATATATCAGGAATCCAATTCTTACTCTTGATATGAGCTGGTGTTTGAACAGCAAACATTTCTGCCTCACTGTCTCCATTGGCATACTCTAAAGCCGCAAAAGGATTAAACGCAATCTTAACACGGCTTTCTTTGAATTCGTTATTAAACACTTTTTGTGCAGCAATAGCTGTCATTAGTGCTGTTATACGTTGCTGGCCGTCTATAATCACTTTCTTACCAGAAGAAATAGTTCCATCCTTTAATTTTACATTAGGATTCTTCCACAGAATTATATATCCAGTAGGATAGCCCTTATAGAGTGAATCTATAAGGTCCCTAACTTGGCTGTTTTTCCAGACAAACGGTCTTTGTATTTCTGGAATTGCTATATCTTTTGCTTCTATCAACCCCAACAAACCTTTGATGGTGATAGATGTATTATGAAATTTCTCGCTGCTCATATCTTAACAGTTTTCAATTGCTATATCAAATTTAATATCCTTATTACGATAGAGATAAATCTTTGTATCGTAGGTTATTGTTTCTACTTCAAATCGTTCGCCATTTGGCTGTCGGGCGATGTTCCACTCGTTGATGAAACCTCCATCTGGATAAATAGAGAGCTTCTTGTTACCACATGTTATTGACAATACTCGCCAATGGGTGAGGGTACGCTTAGGGACGGAAACAACAGGGAGCAAATGACCTTCTATGTTCTGATCATATTTGAGGTCATCTATCCATGCATTTGTGAAATTCGTCAACCATTTGTCACGCACTTCAGAAGATGGCATGTTGGTGCATATCTTGTTGGCATTGCCCTTGTCATCTCTGTAGGCTTCAACTTTGAACTCGATGTCAAAGTTTGAACCAATCTGTTTCACTATGTACCAGACGGTCTGTATGGTAATCATCATACCCATGATACTCTTCAGATGTTCGTCCTGATAGCTAATCTTCAAACAGCCTCCGTTCTGCTTAGCATAGGAAATGAACTCATCAATGAGACCATTCGATTTTGTCTGGAGAATTTCACCCAACTGATAGGTATGAATCTCCTTGAACTCATCACCTGCCAATTTCAACAGCATGGCCGATGGTTTATAAGACAAGTCCATAGACTTCGCAGAAGCAATAGGATTATCCGTGCGAACAAAGAACATGGTGTCGTTGCCCCATTGAGCATTCAGTTGTGCATGTTCCTTGCAACTCATGAAGTAAAGGCTGCCGTCAATGTAAGCAATAGGGTAGAGTCCTTTGCTTGCCCAAGGATTCTTCATCTTCTTGACATCGCTTCCTTTAGCCCATGCTTTGATCTCACGGCACATTGCCACAACAGGTTCCACCATAGCAGTCTGTTCCGATTCCATCAGACAGAAAGTCGTAGTCTGGCTCTTTATCACAAAACGATTCATGAACTGAGGTTGCCATCCGTTTTCTCTATCCTCATAATCCCATTCGGCATAGTCATTGTCAGCAAACAGAACCAGTTCTTGATGGGATGCAGCAAATGCCTTCTCCAAGTCGTATAATGTGGTTTGTGATGGTGAAGTACCAGGGAACGCATCCTTGATGTTTTGAGGAACGGTATCACCCACCTCTTCCTCTTCTTCTATCCAAGCCAAAGCAGCATCTACATCAACGAACTTGGCATATCTGAGTGTAAGCTTGTCGAGGAGCATATCCTTTGATTTCTTCTCACGAGCTTCCATCAGGAGTTTCTTCGTTGCCTTGATAACATCCTTCATTACCTGAATGTTAGCCATTTGGTTAGCATAGCCAGCTCCTCCTGGATTACAGTCGAAGATACAGAGATGACCGTTTGGCATGATGGCGAAGTCAACGGCTCCACGTTCTTTGCCCAGAATGTCCACCAAGGTCTGAGTGAAGGCTATACCCAATGTGAAGAGCAGGTTCTCTTCCTCATCACGGTTAGACATCCATTTGTTCTTTCCCTTATGGCGAATACGAATCTCGCTATAGTCGGTCTGTATTGTGTCGCCAATAATCACATTGCGCTTCACCTTTGTTGTGTCATGTGAGCAACCGCAAGCCTTGCGCATTTCCTTACCGGTGATGGCGAAATGGAATTTTGGCTTCTCTGGCTTTCCTTCCTTCTTTTCAGGCTTTATATTGTTAAACTCATACGGGAACTTCAAAGGCTCATCCTTGTCTGCAACATCTTCTTCCAATACGGTACGTCCACATTTAGGACAGAAGCAATATCCATATCCCTTACCTTCGTTGTAATAGAGAATCTTGGCATTGCCAGAGTCACTATTAGGGCGAACAGAGAAAAGATGAGGTTCCGTCACATTGTTTGCCCAGTCGTCAGCATCAATCAGCTGAGCACTAACTCGTGTATAGACATTACTGTCCATGATTCGGGTCTTGTCCTCATTCATATCTGGCATGAAACCAACTGGCTGAATCAGTTCCAGTCCATAGTTATCATTTACCGTCCATTTAATTTGATTACTGAGCGTAGAATCATTAATCACCGTCTTGTCACTGTTTCGATAGATGGTCTTGTATGTTTTGTGGTTGTCATCATACATGTTGGTGATTTCTATACCACGAACGATATATACCACACCATCAACTGCCACGCTGTTGCCTGGCGCATACTGGGCGATGGCATCACGCAATGAGTAGGATGGATTGGATGATGTCATAGGAGTAAAGAAGTCTTTCTTGCCATTGCTGTTCAAATCGAGCGTGAGCACGTTGACCGGCATATTGGCATTCGGAGTGAAACGACTGGTTGCCCAGAAGTTCAACAATCGCTTATACAACACCTCTATATACTGCATTTTCAGCTTGATGCGGAATTTGTCCGTGATAGGACCACCTCCCGAAAATGCAGTCTTGTAGTCTATCAGTTTGTTGCGCAGTTCAGAATAGCAACGCTCGTTGATTTCCTGAGCATTCTTGACCACCTGATTGATTTGATCATCATAGACCGTACCACTCAAAAGTTTCATCAAGTCCTCACGTACCTCTGGTTCAAGTTGCTTGGAACATAGAATGTTGAATTTCTCATACATTGTTCCCTTTGGATCGCCAAGCAGGTCGTTAGGGTCGGCATTACTTGAATTATCCTTCACAAACTCAATCTTGCCGTTGATTACCTTGACTTCAAATGGGGTATAATAGTCTGCTACCTTTTGTGTCAGACGACCACCATTGGCACCTTCGGTAAACACGCCAAAGGCACGAACAAGGAATGAGTTAACATGACGCTGAATCACCTGAGGACTCTTCAAATCTACCGATGGCACTCTTACTGGTCGGCTGATAATCTTATCTATAGGATTACTCAATGTTCTAAGACCTATCACGTCTGAACCACAAAGGGTTATACAGGCACTACGAACCTTGTTGTTACGTCCGCTTCGACCAGCACGCTGCTTATAGTTCGCTGGCAGAGGAGGAACACTCGATAGCAATACTACCTCCAGGTTACCCAAGTCCACACCCATCTCCATAGTTGTAGAGCAGGCAAGGATATTGATGGTATGATCCTTGAACTTTGACTGCAATCCACGAGCCACACTTTTATCTACCTGAGCAGTATGCTCCTGCTGTACAAAGAGATTTGGGAATACATGAATATCCTCCAGACGGTCTGAGAATACACCATCTGTTCCCCAAATGTTATGGTTCCAAAGTAAGGCTCTATGCGTCTTAGCCCAGGATTCTATAGTCTTCTTGTCTCCTTCCTTTGCTGAACCCTTATAGTATGGGAATGCCTCCCAATGTTCATGCAAATCCTCACGTAATTCCACTGGAGTAGTACCCTCCAGATATGGAGAGAAACGCTTGAAATTGTTTCCGATAGGGCGCAGGCAGACCACATGACGATTACCGTCTGCTTTTGTATCGCAGAGATAAACGTCATCATAGAGCTTGAAGCACAGGTCATTGAGATTGAAACGAGGCGCATTGTCTTTTTCATTGACAAAGTGTCCCGACTCATCCAGACGCTGACCCACCTGCAATATCTTATATTCATCGCCAGTCAGAGTTTCCCAAAGAGAATCTATCACAGCAGAAATCTCATGGAAATACTGTCGCTGGGCATCATTCATGGTCAATGTGTTGTCATCACGGGCAATCAGCGCACAGAGATAACGCACAATACGGGCAGTTGATACCTTGCCTTCTTCCAGTTTAGGTTTGTTAAATGGACGACGGCGAGGCTTCTCTGTAGCAAAACGTACCGTTGAGAAGATGTCTATCTTGTCATTTCCTGGAATGCGAAGATAGAAAGACTGGTTGCTTCGTACCGTATAGTCGAGATAAACCTGCATCAGGTTTCTCCAGTCCTCTTCTGTAATCTGGTTAGCTGGGTTGTCCAGCAAATCATTGAAGTCTTCTACAGCCTTTGGCAACTTGATTTTATCCAGTTGAGGATAGCATGTTTCAAACAGACCCAATGTTTCCGGAGATGCTGCCGATGCAGGACGATGTGCCAAATACATCACCATGATACTCTGGATATACTTGTCAATGATTTCATCAGATGGAAGTCCGTCTTCCACCTCATCGCTATCACCCGAACGCTTCACGAATACGGATGCAAACACCGGACAGTATGGATCTTTTTTCAGAAGTTCTGCTATCTCTGACCAGGTCATATACTTGCACGACATCTCGTCCAGCTGCTTCTGAACCACCTTAGGGTCAGGCGACTGGAGATTAGCCATCATTGGTGTATATTTCATCATAGACATAGGATCTGCTTGAACAGCTGCTAAGATTTGTGCCATAGCAGCCTCCTTTGTCAGTCCATTTGCCTTCCTGCGACACAGTTCATGGTATATGGTACTGTTGAACCACATGCGTTCCTGTTCCAGATTCTGTTTCAAGGTTGCCTTTGCTGCAGCCTGACGGCTATCCACAAAACTGATATATTGCTGACCATCATGAAGCACGATGCCGCCTGTCTTTGAATCGCCTTTATCCAACTGGTCAAGGATGCTTGGAGCCATCATGCGTGAGATGAAGTCGGCAGAGAGACGGAACTTCTGCAGACGGTTGTCTTCCATATTGCCATTTGCATCACCTTCTACATCCTGGTCTGTATTGTGGTTCTTGGTCTGTTTGGCATTGCAGTATGGACAGCATCCCTGAATGTTTCCAACAACATGCCAACTTCCTGTTTCTTTTTCATCGGCAGGTGTTAATGGTTGAAGTTTGCCTCCAGGAACCAAACGGAATTTCACGTTGCCGTCTCCCTTCATGTTCTTTTCATTAGAGAGTCCGAAGATGGCATACTTCTTCGTTGAGTTGTCATTGCTTTCTGCCATATCGAGGTCGAACATATCACTATCATCAGTTGCGATTGCCTCGTAAGTCCAATCCTCGGTATTGACAGAAGCCAGTGCTACATACTCGCCGCAATGCTTGCATCGGCTGAGTTCCAGCAACGGAGCTTCCTCGATAGGAGTCAATGACAGAGAATCTTCACCAATCTTCTTTCCGATTGCGTTTTCTGTATATATCTTGAAAGACCCATCTGCAAACTCATTCAAGCGGACAAAGAGACCGTTGTTAGGGACACGATAGAAGTAGTGTACCTTCAATTTACATACAGGCATCTTCAGTCCTTCTTCCTTGCAGCGGTCTTCTTCACGCTGACACATCTCGTCGAGCCATTGCAGTTTCTGGCTGATAGATGCTTTCTCTGGATATAGTTCATCCAGAGAGATATAGTCAGCCTTGAATATCTTTCTCCAACGCTCTTCGTCTTCACCCTTTGGAATTTCAGTTTCTCCGATACGCTTACCTCCAATAGCTTCCACCTGGTCAGCTCTTACGCCAGTGATACCGGCAATAAACTCCTTCAGTTCTCTTTCATCCTTCTCTTTGTCCTCACCATTTCCGAAGGTAGCAGATGATGTTGCAAAACGCACATTCTTTGCATCCACCTTGAAGGCGAGAAGCACTCGGCGAAGAAGCATGGCAAGTTCTGCTGCGCCTGCTCCAGTATAAGAGTGAGTCTCGTCGATAGCAACCCAGCGAAGACTATGCTTTCCTGCAACAATCAACTTTGCATCGGCTCCTCTCAGCAAGATGTATTCCAGCATAGTAGGGTTGGTCAATACAATATGAGGAGGGTTGTTGCGAACATCCTTACGGGTATAGACCATGTGAGGATATTTCGAGTTCTTCAGCTCGTAATGTCCTTGCCCGTCAGGATCTTCCTTTACCCATTCATATTTGCCTCCAGTCACATGCTCTATGCGACGGCGCATTTTCTCTGCATCATCCGACTTGTCTGTATTCTTTGGTTCCATTTCTGGCAGATCACCATTATATACAGTGTAGGTCAGGCAAGTGCCGGTAGAAGATTCGGCAACCGTCAGAAGTTCTTCCAGACGTTCCTTCTGATCTTCCATCAAGGCGTTGAGAGGATAGAGAAAGAGAGCCTGTATCTCATTTGGCAGTGCGTTTTGTGAGAGGTCATGAATCAATGGCATCATAAAGCACTCCGTCTTACCAGATCCTGTACCCGTAGTCACGACAATCGATTTTGGCTTATCGTCTGCCGTTCTTTGTCTGAGCAATACATCCCAGCATTTATACTGGTGCTCGTATGGAGAATATTTAAAGTTCCACAGTTTACCCACCAAAGCCTTGGCTTCCTCAGTTTTCTCAGGGGCAACTGGGATATATGAGTTCATGCATTGAACTACAGGCACGGCATTTTCAGGCGCAAATAGATTGCCGATAAGAGTCTTCATCTGCTTGATGTATGAGCGCTGACTGTCGTTGTTCGACTCACCGCACCACATCGCAACGAGGGCTCTTTCCACCGCTGTTCTATTGTTGTTATATAGTTCAGAGAAGTTCATAATCTTATTATATTTCTTGTCTATATTTCGTTATCTATGTGTATATTAAACTCTTGCCAGTCAAATCCTGACTCTTCGGCAAAGCGGAGCAGTCCCTGTTTGTCTTCTGGCGTTAATGTGCCGTTTCTCTTTTCGAGTAAAGGCTCATATATTTCCGACACAATCTTGTCCTTGTCCATATCTCTCAATGGCTTCATCAGGAAGAAGTATGTTCCATAATGATTTGCCACTTCGAAACATTTCAGGAGGGATTCCGTAACTGATTCCTCGATGTCGTCCCATGCCCATGGATCATTGTCGATATCCATTCCCAGGTTACATTGCAGATTTTCTGTCTTGCTGATGTTTTGAAATATCACACCCATATTCTTTGAGTCTGCATCTTCATCCGGATTGATAGGCTCAGGTTCAGACTGCTCGTCATAATTCCAGTATAGAGCTTGTTCACCTTTCCATGAACTGTGCTCCTGATCATTGCCGAAACATACTACCAGACTTTCTGGAGCCATGACATCGAGTAGCTTTCCTACATAGTGATTGTCATTTCGCCAGGCATTCAATGCAGCTTCACCTACCGATGGATTACCAGAGATATTGATGAAGTCCTGCGAATAAATACTACGCAGATTCCTGCATTCGTATGCCTGAAAACCTTTCTCGCTGAAGTCATTCAGCTGAACCCTGTCTTTGAAGATGTATGGAAGATTGAGCGTTTCTTCATCATTCAGATACTCGATAATCTTGCCATCAAGCATGACCTCTTTCAATAGGGTTGGTCGATAGACATCTACTTCATAGTAGCTTTCATCTTCTCCGTACCTGACTGGTAGTGTAGGGGAGAGAGGATTTCCATCCTTCGGGATTTCATCTTGAAGTTCAGCCTCTGTTCCATCTACATTCTTGTATCTGATGAGCGTTGACTCGAAGTCTCGCTTGATAGGCGATGCTTTCTCTAATCTTGGCAGATAAACTACAGTAAACAATAAAGGCTTTCCTTTTACAGTTACCCTTAATGTCACCTCACCATACGGAGGTTCATTCAGCTTTGTCCATTCGGTATATCTGCCGTTTTCTTGTTTATATTCAATCATCTCAGCCTCGGTTTCCTCCTCTGGCTGAGCATGGAGAATATCGTCCTTGGTAGCAAAATGACGAACTATCACATCTTCCCATCCAAATATCAGCGGCAGTTCATCTACCTCATATTCGTCGCTGATGTTTGGGTCGTTTATATAATAATGCTTCACCTTTCCGCCTCCTACATATCGGATGGCGTCGGTATAAAGCCTTGTAGTAACCTGGTCATAACCTATGCGGTTATATAGGTTGATCTCTTTTCCTTGTTCATCCAGGAAACTGACGCAATCATAGATGTAAATCCAATTCCATGTCTCGGTAGTACCAAACTTCTGATCACGGAATCGCTTGCGATACACATTTTCGGCAATGGTCTCATCCTTCAGCTTGCAGCGGTATGAAAACAGCAGAGCCGTTTCCTTCTGAGTGTTCTGGGTAGAAGTCCATGCCTCCCCATAGTCTCCCTGTCGCCAGAGTTGGATGTATTCTGTTGTATTCTGTGTTTGAGCCAGATATTCATTACCTTCATCATCCTTCACCACGATTTCTATCTTATCAAATCGTGATGTAGGGATGTTTTTGATCTGTACTCCTTTTTCTACGCCAAAGGCAACGAAGTCGTTCACGCTGTGGTTGAGATAGGTGATGATAGGATTATCCATGGTCGATGGTTCTATCACCTCATCGCCTCTTTTGAACCTTATATATATAAATAGGTGTAATTGTTTCTCTGGGTTAGGCACGCCCCAGAGATGCACACGATCGTAACGCAGATACTGGTGCAGACCTCCACCTACTTCCTCTGGTTTCAGCCAAAGGTTGAGTCGGCGTGTCATATAAGTATAGTCTGGCGAGAATATTACTTGCCATTCGAAACGGAATTTTATCTTCAATATTTCATCGTTGGCAGCCTTGATGGTTGCCACGAATCGGTTCACGTCAGATGCTGCATCCTTCAGATCGTCTTCATGGAAGGGCATTTCTCCGTTCAGAATCTCCTTCATGTATTCATAAAGGGAATGCTGGCGCTTGATACTCTCTCTGAATGCTGCAGCTCTTGATGCTTCATCCAGATTTTCTAATGTATAGTTCTCGCCATGATAGATACGGCAAAGTCCTTTCAGGAACTTCATCTTGTCATGACGGTTCAGCTCATGCTGTATGGCAAGACCACCAAGCACATAGATGGAGTAGAGCCATCGCTTCTGTCCGCTATCATCCTGATACAGATAACGTTTCTTGCTGATGCCTGAGTTGGACCAGAGTGTTTCTAAATCCAGATTCTCTATCAGTTGGTTTCTGTTGCCACTTTGGTATTTGCGCTTATACCATTCTGCCATATAGACAATGGTTGTCGTGGCATTTTCAGGCTTTGCCAATGCTGCTACTCCACAATCAGACACAATAGCGCTTAGGCAGACTTCAAGTTCATTGAAATCTGCCTCCGACAATCTCAGCTTCCATACGTATGGATGGCTGGTGTCTAACGATGCTATTTTGTCTGCAAGCTTCTTGCTTAGTCTTGTTTCCATATTTTAATTTCTTTCTTGATGCCTCGGTATGCTTCACGTAAATCCCTTAACGGTTGTTCCGAATCCTTGATATGATGAATCATACTGTGGCAGTTGCTGCATAGCGGTACCAGATTCTCCAGAAAGTCCTTGGGTACGCCATCGGTCTCGTATGTGGAAATCATCCTTAGATGATGCACTTCCATGAAGTTGGCACCCAGTTCTCTGCCGTATGTTTCCTCAAAATCCATTCCACAGCATTGGCATTGGTAGCCATACTTGTCAAGGCACATCTGGCGGAGCTGAGGATTGCGCCTTATCACATCCATCTCTTTCAGAATATGTTTCCGTTCGCCTTCGGTTTCTTCCCGGAATGATGGAGTAGAAGGTGCTGATGGTTCCGCATCAGATGACAAATCCTCTATGGCAATCTTTGTTTTGAATAGATTGCGGAATGCTTTTGATTCCAGAAACCCTGACCATGTTTTCAGATGTAAGGAATACCTGTTGTCAGCAGCATTGTCTTCTGTTCTCATCTGTCCGTCTATTGCCATGTCATGGCGTACTCGATCATAGTAGTTATGGTCGAGCTGTGTATAGATGCTTTCAAAGTTTGGTGACTCATGCTTTCGTATGAAGTCAGCCAGTTCCGATTCGGTGAATCGGGCGAACTCCTCTGCATCGGGCCTGCGTTTCAGATATTCTTCCACGTAAGCCTTGCGGATGGATGCTGGTGTAGGTATCACTTGTTTCATTGCCCTCATTCTATTTTTCGAAACTCTCACTATTATTTACTACCCAATAACCAAATACTCTACCACCTTTTCTATGGATAAGATTCTTTTGTCTCAGGTGTTTAAGTATTTTGTAAACAGAGGTTTCACCTAAAGCCAATGTTTCACCTATTTCAGCATACGTAATATGAGCATTTTGTTTGATAAGGTTCAATACGTCATTTTCTGAGTTTGCAAGAGTCCTTTTTCCACTCTTAACCTCACATTCCTCATTCTTAACCTCACTTTTCCCATTCTTAACCTCACTTTTCCCATTCTTAACCTCACTTTTCCCATTTTTAACCTCACTTCCTTCATTCTTAACCTCACATTTCCCATTCTTTACCTCACTCTTTACCTCACATCCGTTTTCAGGAGTGATTTCTTTATTTATATTATATGTGGTCCAGCGGTTTTTGCTTTCTTGGTTAAGCAGGTTTTTATCAACCATATTGTGCAGTAACTTGCCTATTTCCAAAGAGTTCATTCCAAGCATTTGCTGCAGCTCCATATTGCTTACACTATCACCATTCCAAACGTATGCCATTACTTGTTGCTCATTGGCAGTAAAGCTATTGTATGTTTCTTCGCCATAATAAGCTTTCATTTCTGCTAAAGTTGATGCAGGAAGAAGACTTACCATAGGCAATGTGAGATCTACCTGACGCAATTCTGTTCGATCTATCAAGATCGGTTTGCGCCAGTTTTGTTCCTTCCATGTCTTTAATATAGTTGGATAGCCACTACCGATGTTTTCGCCATAGCCAATCATACGTAGCATATTTTGTATTCGTGGATTTCTTGCTTTAGAATTACCACCATGCATGATGTCCTCCATTGGCAGTTTTAGCGAGCCTGGATTAGAGAAGAGAAATTCTTTCTCGTACTTCTCTATTTTCAGTACTCCAGTGATGAGTAGATCAGCGTGGATAATCATGTTGGTCAGAGCTTCACGTACAGCTTTATGTATAGGCGTGTCATCGATACGCTCCATACCTTCGAGTTTGAATGGACGTTTCAAATCTTGTGTGAGCTTGGCAATAACTCGCATAAAGAAGTTGAAAAGGTTGTTTTCCCATGTACCATCATATGTCAATCGGTCGCTCCAACGGCTATCTGTTTCTAAGTTGGTCTTGTCTATATAATCCATACGTATGTTGTCGAAGCGGTCACGCACAGGAAGTCCTTTGCCGAACATCATGAGTCCGGCAACGGTTAATCCCTCGCGATGCGTGTTTCTATCAAAAACATATCCTCCCATATTTCTCAGAAACTCTTTGTCGTCAAGTTGGTTGAAAGCATGATCCACATTTCTCACTTCAAAGCGGTTACGATAGGCATGTAGGGTAGGCATGTCTATGTCATTTAAGTCATAATTTTCTACCAATGTACCATCGTTGCCATTTTCATTGGCATCACGCAACATTGATTTAACTTCTTCATCTGTGCAATGATAGTCTCCTTCAAAGTTGCGCTTATACGAACCTCCTATCAGGTTCTTATTGATGTAGATAGGACGCATGGTATAGTTTGCCATTGGTACGTGTATGGCTATAATGTTTTTGCCATTATAGTCAATACATTCCACATTGTCCTCCATGAGAATATTACGACTTACCTTATCACTATTAATAGTGTCCCAAAATGATTTTAGGATTTTGTCGGTATCGTTAACTCCTGTCACTTCAAAACGTCCTTGCTCAATTGTATGGTTTCGGCGTTCCTTGATACCAAGTATAATAGTTCCGCCAATAGTGTTGGCAAAGGAAGAATAGGTTTCCCATACCGACTTTGGAAGCTCGTTTGTAGCTTCCTTATATTCTATGTTTATGCGCTCACCATAGAGCATCATATCGTTTATATCGTTTGATGTCATATTGTCTTATTTATGTTATGGTTTAACTTTTTTCCTCTTTCAATTACGCTTAGTACCGTTTTTCGTACCGCTTAACTAGTACTGAAGTTTATCTTAGGTGGTACTGGAGTATCAAGTAACTGACACCTTAGTAACACTTATGTGGTACTGATAAGGTACTTTGAAGGCATGAATCAGGCACTCCAATTGATGTGTTCCTCGTATTTATCGAAGTCCATTTTGGAGTCTGCTCCTACCTTTTCAAGCATCAGTCTTATCACTTCTTGCTCCTCAGGTGGAAGAAGAATGTCACCACGCCTGCGCTTGAAATATTGGTTGCGTCCGAAGTGGAGGATGAGGGTTGTCATGAACTGGTCATACTGCTGTGGGTACATCCGCTTTTGAAAGTTTGTGAATCCTCTGGCGAATATCACAGGCTTTTTATCTCGATAGTATGTACATGCCTCGTCCTTGCTGCATCTGGTGGGATTGATCAGACGCAGATACTCTGCATTCTGCTCCAGCATCATGGAGTAGGCTACCTGATGCAAGCAGGTAGCTGCCATAAGGCAGCTGCTATGCTCACATACAGGATAGTTTATCGGTAAAGACGTATATTCTTTCTTTGGCATAATCAACTTTATTTTGATACCTTTATTCTTGAAGAATCACTCGAGAGGGTATTAGTCCATCGGCTTGATTGATGACTCTATGTACTCTCGCTCGAAGAGGTCTAAGCTATATTTTTCGTACAATTCCTCGTCTGTCCAAGGATGTGAAAAATCCTGCATCGGAACGAACTGAAAAACATCTCGCGGATTATCTTGAGTCTTTTTCTTAATAGAAACTAGGTATCTAAAGAATCTAGACTTTATATATGTAATAATATTCATACATTCTTCATGCGAGAAGTTATGAGTTTCGGCATTATAGCCAATCACTAAATACGTATATGAACATACACTATTAGGTTCTCCATAAAATGGAGTTCCTAAAATAATAGCATCAGTTCCCGATCCTCCGGATTTTGGGATGTAAATTTTATGAAGTGGTATAGTGGATTGACATTTAGGAACTTCTGTCACTTTTATCCAGCCATAACCAGATGATTCTAAACGTTTGTTTACATACAATTTGATGCAATGCTCCTCATCTTGCAGCTTGGAATAACCTGTCCAATTAGAACTTAACAATTCGCCCTTATCAAAGTAATGTTTTGGGCTAACCATAGAAACAAAACACTTGTTTTTAAAGTAAGTTCCTTCTACAGCTATTATTTTGTTTATGATACGAATTGCCATAGAATCTCGTATAACAACTCCTGAGTCTATAGGGTCTAAATAGGTATCTATTGTTATATTCTTACCCTTTTGGTGAAGTGTATATTGACATTCACCTTTATAGTCACCTTTGAAAAGAAAATAATTAACACCGCCTTTTATCTCAACATTATTAAAACATTCAGTAGCATCAAGATAATCATGCATTTTAATGAAATGATTCCCATAGAGCATTTTGTCAACCCAAGCATCAGTGATACCTTGTCCTACTCTTGTCATCCATCTACTAGGTGTTATTAATGATATATACGAAGAACTAATATTTGTAGCTAAATCAATAAATGACGGATATAAAGCACTTGCAAATGCTCCATTATTAATGGTTTTATCCGATGATTTTTTTTCTTGATACGGCGGATTTCCCACCACAGCATTAAATTTCATTTCTTGCTTACTTGTATTGCCCTTCCAGAAACCAACAGACTTCAGTTCTTTTACGAGTCCTTCCTGGTCTTTAGAAGCACGTTCGATTAATTGTACGTTTTTAATATTTGCTTTCTGGTCAACCTGACGGAAGCCAAAGAGGGTGCGGCGAGTGATACCCACAGCCATAGGAGTATTGCAGATAACATACATGTTATCCTTTACAATATCATCCCAAACCACTTGTTCTTCCTGCACGCTGACCGTCTCCTTGTCGATGCATTCCGCCTTGATGTATTCATCCAAGCGGCGACGAAAGAGAGAGTAGGTGACGTAAAGAGGGTAGAGACCAGTCTTTGAATTGATCTCCAATATCTTTGTCTGAACTTCTCCTGCAAGGTCAACATTGTCAAAGAGTTGACGGGTTACATTGCCCTGGTCAACATAACGAGGTGTGTCAAGCACTCCGGTCTTTTCGTCAAAACTTTCGTCATACCAGCACCAACCACCAATCGTGTCACTCATGTGCATATTCACTACACGCCATGGAGTAAGCACTGTCTCCTTATCTGGATTGCGGAAATAAGAGAAAATCTCCGTAATCTGAAGGATGCGCTCATCTATATGCATAAAGTCTGCCTCACGGGTAAGGGCACGATATTTCTTACCCGCTTCCTCGAAACGGGTAGCATTGAAGCACTTACGAATTTTGTTGAAATCTTCCTTCGAGATTCCCTTCGGCATAAACTCAGTCCAAGACTCATCCTTAATCTTTCGGGTGAAGTTGTCAACAGTCAGTTCATCCTTTGGGTCACCGGCATCAGCACCGCCATACATCAGCAAAGGAATACGGAGCGCAATACCACGGATATTGGTCATACGTTTCTTGAACTCCTCACGCTCTTCCTTTGCCTTCTCACGACGGGCAATACGCTCAGCTTCTGCCTTCAGCCAATCCTCACGCTCTTCATCAGACATGGCTTCCCATTGCGCCTTAAACTCCTCATCCTTCTTCAGCTTTTCCTCTGCTTTCTTCTTGGCTTCAGCTTTCTTCTGGCGAATTTTTTCCTCCCATTCGGCACGCTGTTCATCAGTCATGTGGCTCAAATCAACGGTATCTTTAGCATCCTTACGCTTCTCGTCAGGAGCCTTGCCACCATTCTCACCAATATGATTGATGATTTCCGGATTCACCTTATTCAGTTCATCCTGGTTATAGAGGCATGGATCGTCAAAGCCCTTGCGCACCAGCCGGTCGATAAAGACGTTCTCCAACTGCTTGTAGATGTCGTTGACATCCATAGGGCTCATCTTGCCTCCATCCATAGAAAGGACAGGACAAAGCGCGATAAAGTCACGAACAGTCTCCTTGTCACGCATTTCTTGTGTCTTCTCTTCATCACCTTCCTGTTTTTTCTTCTCTTTGGCTGTAGCCATAGAAGAGAACTTAGCAGTTTCAGCCACAATCTTCAAGGTGCGGTCGGGCGCAAAGTCGAATACATAACATTCTTTCTTGATCTTACCATCAGGAGTCTTGTATGGAGACTGCACACGGAAGATGGTCTGCATGTAAGTGGCAGCACGGTCGCCACCTTTCAGATAGAACACGGCAGTCCAAGGCGCAACAGTAACGCCTGTAGTCAGACGACCACAGGATATGGTAATGGTAGAAGTCTTTTCAGGATTGTCGCCAATCGCTTTAAGTACCTTATCGAGCGCATTCTCATTCTGCTCGTCAGTTTCGTTTCTACCTGCAACATTCACTACATCGAAGTGACGGAAAATCTTGTGTTCTTTCAGCAGTTGCTCCAAAGCAGCCGCTTCGTTGACATGAGAAACTACCCAAAGTGTATGACGGAACATCTGGCGATATTCATTGGTAGAGAATGGGAAATTATTCTCAGCATCCTTCTTGCAGAGTAAATCCAAGAACTCAGATACTTCTGGCTCATGCACAAAACGGCCTTTAGCACCTTCTGGCATAGATGCTTTGTCGGCTTTAGGGTTACCTGTCCATGTACGGAAGAACTCTGGGAACGAGAATACACCAGTCTGGTCCAGAATATTATCAATATTCTTGGTAATGTCGTAGGTGAAGATATTCATCTTCGGCAATTCGGCGTATGGATTCTTCTCGTTGGGATGTTCCAAACTCCAGTTATGCTTAGCTGTTTGCTCGGCAATATAGTCCCAGGTGTAGATTTCATCCCCATTGAAATCCTCATAGAGATTGAAAGGAGTTCCAGAGAGATAGAGCATCTTGGTTTTCTCTTTCTTCAGAAAGTCCTGGATGACGCCTTTGTCCAATGAGGTAAGTGTTCCCTCGTGAGCCTCGTCAATAATGATCAAATCCCAGTCGGTTTTCAGAATGTCTGCTTTCAGCATCTCGTTCTCCTTGGATGTAGAGTTTCCATTGCCCAGTTCCTTACCTGCATTTTTTGCCTGTGTCTTGCTGTTGACAAGTTCAGAGAGACGAATATATTGCATCGAAACAAAGAAGGCATAGTGATTGCCTGGAGTCTCGACAAAGCTTTGTAAATCATAGTAGTTACCTACAGTTTCATTCTCATCATCCGAACGCATACCGAAACCATAGGTTTTGTGGATGTCGCTGTTGCCTTTCACTTTAGGCTCAGAACTTTTGCTGCCCACAACCTGTTTGAAGGCTTTCAGCCAACTTTCTCCTACTACAGGTCGGTGGGTGATGATAAGGGTGCGCTTCACATCCAGTTCGCGCATAAGCTGCATGGCACAGATGGTCTTGCCGAAACGCATCTTGGCATTCCAGAGGAACTGGCGATATTCAGGAAGAACTTCATACTGGTATTCACCACGTCTTCCACTTCTTTTACAGAAACGCTCCTTCGCTTGGTCGATTGCGTCCCTTTGCTCAGAACGAAGAGTGATAAGGTCGTCGGCAAACAGGTCATCCTGCATGCCGGTCTTTATTTCTTCAAGGGTTGAGTACGTTGCCATAATTGATGTTATGTTATTTGTTATTATTCTTGTTTACTAACGACTCGAAGGTCTGTTTGATTGCCGACAGGTCGTGAAAGTCTGTATTTCTCAGCGTTGACTTCTGGAGGTTGACACCTTTAAGGAAGTCTTTGATAAGACAGAACCTCTCAAAGGGTGGATATTCTTTATGGATTAATCTATCTCTCTTAGCATCCAGTTTTTTCTCGGCTTCTGGAGTTCTGAAGATTCCCAAATCAGACTTTTTCTTTTCAAAGTCTTGAATGATCCGTTTTTTCTCTTCTGAAGACAACTCCTTAGGCGTATGCCCTGGAAGTCCGTATGTCAATCCATTCATCTGCCACACGTTCCAGGAGATGATGTAAGCAGCACCTGGCATCATGCGCATCTTGTTCTGGTTGAACTTCTTTTCACCAAACCGAGCGATATAATGTTCTTCAAATGTAAAGAAGAGAGCTTCCCTGGCAAGTAGAAGGTTATCGCCTTGCCATTCGAAACCGTATGTTGCACGGAGAGCAATCTTAGCCCAAAGAATCCAATCCTTGGAATCCTTCGTATTCTCAGAAACGATTCGGAGTTTACGGTCGAGCATTCCTATGCGATATTTCACATTTTCGTTATACTCACCGGTAACGGCATCATATCTATTACAGAGGTATGGAGCTTCGCCGCAGGTAATTTCCAAACGGGTATCTGCCACGTAGTCTTTCCAGGTCTTACCTTCAGGAAACTCAATTTTCTCCTCATTGTTAATCCACTTCTGAGGGTTCTTAGGGTCGGGCGAATTGAAGAGTCCTTCTTTTCTGCCGAACCATTCTTCATCTATGAGATTGTTCTGTGCATTGCAAATCCATGCAGGAGTAAACACCTCTGCCTTATCCTTGGCACGTTGCGTCTGTTCTTCTTTCGACTTCACGGCACGTGGTCGGATAATCTCCTGGTAATTGTCTTTCTCTTCAGGATACTTTTTGACCAACACATTGTATTGCTCCTTCGTAATCACCTTGCCTTCTTTTGAGGCATAGGATGTAATCTTGTCGAGCGTGATAGGTGCAAAGAAAGTAAAATCCTCTCCGTAGTCAGCATATGAATCCGTAGCCCAGTAGATATTCTGCTGGGTGGTATGATCTTTCAGAAGATTCATACAAACCTTCTCTCCGTAGCTGTGGAGGAGTTGGTTCTCACTTATGTCTGCGTCATTTATCATTGTTTATAATTTAATTGCAAAATTATCATTCTATGTTGCAGTCTTTCTGCACTGTTGAATATTTTTTCAATAAATTCTCAATTTTCTCAGCAATTTGCCGTCTCAACCACTCAGGTTTGAGTACTTCAACCTGATTTCCGTATGAAAAGATGCGTGCTTCAAGTTCCTTGTTGGGACGAACCGTGAGCTTGACAATGTGCTGTTCTTCGTCTTCAATCTCCTATGAAGGATGGATTGGTTTATTCACCACGTAAGGGAAACGGGCTTCGTCAAACTTCAACAGTACTTCCTCTGCAACTGGATGGTCTTCGGGTAATGTCACTCCAACGATGTCCTTGAAATACTCATTGAAGTCTATATCCGTATTGGGAATAAACGGCACATTGGCACGTGAAAACTTCACGATACGGTCGAGCGCTTTGTTGGTGATGTAATTGCCATGACTACCTTCCTGCAATCCAATGAGGAACCAGCGGTTATTGAATTGCTTGATATGGTAAGGATGAAGGATGGCAGTTCTTTCATTGCCAGCGAAAGTGCGATAGAGCAAATTCAAAGGCTGATGATTCAAAGCGGATTCTATCAGTTCTCCCAAGAACTCTGTTCCCTTCAGCAGATCATTGTGGTCAAAAGATACGATATTCTCTGTATTGGGCTTGACACCAAAACGGAATTCGAGATTTGAGATAACATCTTCCAACCATGCGTTACTCGGCACACCACGAAAACGGCTTAGTATATCAATAGTGGAGCGAAGAGACTTTATTTCTTCGGCTGTCAACTCATTATTAAAGATGGAGAAGCTTGGGTCTGAATAACGGTAGTAACTTTTCCTTCCATCGAAAGGATATGTCTCGATAGGGGCATTGTAGGTGACTCTATCTCTCATGTATTTGATGTCTTCACGTATCTGTCGGATGCTGACCTGCGAGCCATAGAGATCCATGAGGGACTCATTGACCGTGTCAAGGAGGTCCTCAATACTATATGTTCTATGAAAGTCGCTAAAGCATCTGTCCAGTATCCGGTAGCGCAGTTGCGCATTCTTGTTTGTTGGCATAGAGTCTTTTCTTAATTAGCTTATTTATCTGTTTTTATAGTAACGACATCGTCCAGTCTGACTAGGTCGTTCATGTCGCATTTGAGACAGCGAGCTATCTCAATCAAATTCTCTAAAGTTGGTTGTGATGTATTGGTGACCCACTTTGATATTGTAGCAGGATCCTTTCCGAGCATCTCAGCCAGTTGCTTGTTGGTTAGCATGCGTTCTGCAAGCATCACCTTAATCCGATTTAGAGGTTGTTTCTCCATATTTCTTGTTTTTATATATTATCAATATGCAAAAATAAGGTTTTTTCTTCGAAAAACAGACATTTTTCATAAAAATAACACTCCTAAAGCAAATAAATTGATGTTTTCGTCATGTTATTCGAAAAAATATTGTATTTTTGTAGAAAAAAGGCTGCATCTCAGCAATCGGAGCAAGCTCCATTCCGTTCGGTTTGCACTTTTTTTGCATGTGAAGGGCGTCTTTTTTCTGAGAGTGCAGATAGATTGCATAATGGCTTTCTACTTTTGCATCCAGATTGTAACAGTTAGACCTTTAGGTCGTGGTATAAACAAAATCATAAGAACGATGGAAAAGACGAACATCTACACAGATGAAGAGCGTTATTGGATGACTGGAGGTAATACAGGAACATTGCCTACACGTATCATCCCATCTGTGATTTACAGCTTGGCACCAAACGAAATCTTCGTGTTTGGAAGCAATGCTCTGGGTATGCACCATGCTGGTGCTGCTCGTGTGGCCTACAATGAGTTTGGTGCAGAATGGGGGAATGGTGAAGGATTGCAAGGTCAGTCGTACTCGATTCCCACGATGGAGGGTGAGCATAATACAAAGCTTGCCATCATGAGATTTACGCAATATGCCAGGGAGCATCCTGAACTAAAGTTTCTGGTAACTCCAGTTGGCTGCGGTATCGCTGGATATACTCCTGAAGAGATTGCTCCTATGTTTAAGGATGCAGCTTATTTGGAGAATGTGTATTTACCCATCAGTTTCTGGAAGGTGCTGATGATTTAAACGAAAATTTGTACTGTAAAAAATATAATATGAATAAGATGAATTTGTCAGACAAAGTGTTTTACCTTAGGATGGAATCTAAGTCTGAGGATGATATTCGCAACTATATAAAAAAAACACTGGAAGACGGCAATTGTTCTCTTTCAGACATTAAGTTTGCATTAGAAAACTCTGATGTAAACAACTATATTACTTTGGATTTATTTTCCTATTGTATAGATAGAATTGTAGAAAGCAAGAGTGTTAAGGGTTGTTTGAAATGTATTGAAATTTTTGCTATAGAGTATTCTCGTCGCAATGACTGTACAAAACTTAATGAATGCGTCATTGAGTTAATTATCGATACAAATGGGTATAGACGTCTTATAGGAAGGCATTTATGGGATAGTTTAAATTTGAATGATTCTGATTTAGACCTTTTGACGAATAATGAAGAATTTCAAATGCGTTTTGTATTGTCCATATTGTCAGATTTTGATAATCCTCAAAAACGATTGTCGAAAACTCTTCTCTTTTTTAATAGCGACTATTCTTCTGTACGTATGTGTCTTGTAAATGTATTGGCAAACTATGCGTACAATTATTATGGAACAGTAAAAAAATATATAGATAAAACTGAAATAAACGAGAGTGATGAATATAAGCAATTTTCTGCATTTTTTAGCGAATTAGATGCAAAATTTAAGTACATGGATAAGTGTAAGGAACTTTTGTCTGATTATTCAATGCCTACTATTCTTGAAAGTTGTAATCGTGCCACTCAAAATTTCATGAAAGAAACTATGAAAATGGCTGAAAGAAAAAGAGATTCCATTGTAGATAAATTTATGACTAAAATTGCTTTAGGGAAAGGTGGAGGATGGTTGGATGAGAATGGTAATGTTCAACAACTTGCACACATTAAATTCTCATGCGAGATGCCGATTATGTTAAATGCGTTAAGTCCCTTAGAGGAGCAAGAGTTTTTTAATAATATGTATTTAGACTGGTCAACAATAAGTAACAAAAATGAAAAATAGAATTTTACGAGAATATATAGAATCTTTAAAAGAAGATAACGAATTGGATTATATTTTCCCAATATTGTTGCAAGCTATGGGCTTTAGGATTGTTTCTACTCCAAGAAATTCTAAAGGACAGCCCCAGCATGGTAAGGATATCGTTGCTATTGGTTACGATACTAACAATATTATATATCGTTGGTATTTTGAGCTAAAAGGTAATGGAGCAAAGGATATAACTACTACAAATTTTTATGCAGAAGATGGAGTTAGAGATTCACTTTTAGAAGCTAAGGATGTTGCATACGACTGCCAATCAATCCCAAAGTTTGATGAGTTACCTATAAAAATTGTGTTTGTACATAACGGTATCCTTCAGGCAAATGCAGAACCTGCTTTTAATGGATTTATTAAAAATAATTATAGTGATGTCAATTTTGAACGTTGGGATATTGAGCGTTTAACTCTTTTGTTTTCTGAGCATTTGTTTGAAGAATGTATTTTTGCAGATGACGTATGCTATACTTTGTTTAAAAAAGTTCTTGTTATGCTAGATGCACCAGGATGGAATACAAATGATATCGATCGAATAATTGATATTTTTTTGACTCATTGCCCTATATCGAAGACTCCCAATAAGAGGATTGTCAATAAGACTTTTGCTGGTTTAAATCTTATCCTTGCAATAATTTTTAAAAATTGTGAGGAATGCGGCAACTTATTACCTGCTAAATGGAGTTCTGATAGAATAATATTAAAAACTTGGTCATGGATTCTTCAGAACAAAGTGGAGAATAGAAAAATATATTATAATAATTTTATGAAAATCTATGACCTTCATATTACAATTTATGATTCGTATATTCATAAGTTGTTACCTATGGCTCTATCATATAAAGGGCTGTATCAGCCTATGGGGACTTATTCTGAAAGAGTTTGCTATCCTTTAAGATGTTATGATTTCTTAAATGATTTGCTTTATTATTATCTTTCTACAGAATGGTTTGGGTATGAGGATATTCCAACTCGCAATGACCAGTTAAGAATAGTTACAAACATTATAAAACAGAATAGTGGCTTTGACGTTCCTTTGTTGGACAATCATTCAATTACGTTAGTCTTATTAACCAGATTTGTTTGGGCTTGTGGACAACCTGAAGATGAAAGTGTTATAAAAGATTATTTTGAATATATAGATCGTCTTTGTGCAAATGTTATTTTGCGTCATAAAAGACAGAATATTTTTCCGGAATTTTATAATAACATTAAAGAAGTTTGTGCAAGTATGTTCAAAAAGTCAGAAGATTATGTTGATAGTTCTTCAATGTATCTTTTAGTTCTTGTTGAGATTTTAGCATTTTTTCGTCAAAAAACGAATTATAAATATCTAAGAAAAGAGATAAACGCGTCTAAAGTAAATCTCCAGATACCACTTCCTATCTTTGATGAATATTTAGAAGTAAATCTATTTGATCATCATCTGCATAATGAAATGTGTGTTAAGTCAAGTATATGTTTACCAGATACATTAGAGGCATTTCTGAAAACTTTTAAGATAAAATATAAACCGATTTCTTTTCGTACAGAGAAAATCGGTTTAAGTCCTCTTCTGTTATTGGCTCATATACACTACAAGACAGAATTTTTCCCTAATTTTGTCGATTTTGGCTTTTTAGAGACATAAATTAGTTTTATGATGTACTGCAAAATGCTCACATTGTGGGTCATTAAGAAATATACAATAGCGGCCACCTTCCTGCTTGTGTGGACAACGACACAGGATAAGGTGCCCGTCTAAAGCTTTGCTATGCCAATCGTAACTTTTAGCACAATCCTTACAATGATAGATTGTTGCAGTTGCGATTGGCTTTATTTGTTTCTTTCTTGGTTTGGGCATAAATCAATCTTTATAATTGTGTTATCGACGAAGACTTCTGGTTTCTTCTCTTTGTAGAAGAGTATCGCTCATAGCAAATGATGCAACTGTTCCACAGCCAAGTGTTCTGATAGCTGCCTTAGCGGTATTGCCTGTATCTACAACATTGTCAATGAGATAAGGCGTACGATTCGAGGGTAAGTCTTTATGTCTGTAGAACCCCATATCTTCGGCTGAAAGCGTCTGGCCTCTTTTCTTGGCATCATATTGTGAGCCTCGCTCTATGCCACGGAGGGCTTCAACGATAGGGAGGTGAGTATATGACGAGATAGCTTTTGCCAACTGCATGGTCTGTTCGGCTTTGCCATGATGTCCTGGGATTGGAACGAGAACCGCATTTTGTGGTATCACCTTTGCTATCTGACGTGCAGCATAGTCTATTGCATCATTGTCTCCATCTTTCAGTTTATGAGCTACCCACCGCTTGATACCATCATAGTATCTACCAGTGGATAGGAATGTAATACCGTCTGAAACTGTTTTGATTGGTTCGTTCTCTGTCATGGAGTAAATAATAACATGAGTTCTGCATATCGTCTGCGCTCAATGGAAGGGATTCGTTTCCCTTGCCAATGGCAATGATTCACATAATCGTCTCTGATGTTCCGGTTGCCAACTTCGAGTTTCTTTATAACAGAACTTTTCGGGTATTTGCCCTTATATCCTGTCACCTTGTATGGTCCGATGTTATAGGCCAAAGTGGCAAGGAGTAGGGAGTCCTGACCATAGGAACGAAACATAGCACATAACTCTCTGAGGTCTTTACGAAGAAGTTGCTCTGCTTCATATGTTGACATATTAGCAGAGTAACGCTCTCCTGGTCTGAGCTTATGTCCATAACCTACATACGGATAGTCCTTAGCTCGGTGCATACCTTCATAGAACCTGATGCAGCATACCGCACGCTCGAAAGGTGGCAACTCGAATATGGAAGTCGGTGTTGATGCCAGTCGCTCTGTCGGCATTCGAGCCTGGACATTCGCAACCAGACACAATGATATAAGCAGGAATAATATTATCTTTCTGAAAGTCATTTTATCTTGAATTTGTTTATCTCGTCAATCATATTCTTGACATCGAGGTTTACACTCACGAAATTCTGATATAGGATTCGTTCCTTGGCATCCTTGGATGGAAAGGTGTAGAACTTCGGTATCTTATAGTTAGCATAGTCTGCTTCTTCCTCTGCAATCTTCTTCATATCGAAGTCCGTCTTGCAATAGAACTTAGAGGTCTGGAACTCTGCCGACTCCTGGATATTCATGCTGTCACCTCGTCCGGTCTTTGTCTTTATGAAGTCACGAGCAGACTGACCGCATATCCAACCAGTAGGCATGTCTGAGATTTTACTTGCAGGAACAAGGCTATCCATGTTCTCATTGAGATTGATGGAAGTCTTATCACGGTCAATAGTCACACCTTTCTTTAACTGAACTACCTTGCCGAATATGTCGTTGGAGAGCCATTCCAAAGTCTCTTTTGCTCTTGCTGAACCACTCACCACATTACCTACAGTTGTAATAACCTTCTGCATACCCACCTTTCCGTAGTCAGATTCAAGCTGTGGCAACTCCTGAAAACCCAGAGCCACGCTAACCTTGTTGCTTCGGGCTGTACCGATAAGTCGGTCAATCTTGTGGAAGTAGAGCGTAGGCAACTCGTCCACGATGATGCTGACAGGAATATTCTTACCCTGGCCAGTGTTGACACGAGTAACGAGGCGGTTCAGAATTAAGGCATTCAACGCACCAATAATACTTTCCATCTCAGGGTCATTGTCAATGAGCAGATATGAAGGATTCTTCGGATCTGACACCTTCAGGTCAAAATCATCACCATCCATATGGAATATCCAATAAGACTCCTTGGTAGCCAATCGGGAGGTATAGACACGGAGTGTACCTATCATACCTTCCAACTGTTCCATAGCCTTATTCTTCATGGCTGTCTGGAAAGGACCGAGGAGAGGAGCAACCTCTGGATCTGTTTCCAAAACCTCAAAGATAGTCTGGTAATCGAGATTGAGGAACGATAGGATATGTGGCATGTCACTATACTTGCCAAGCCAATACTCTGGCTCCACTTCTCTGCCGGTATGGTCAAAGACTCTGCCAGTAGGTTTCGGTCGATGAGTCTTTGGCTCTGTTGTCATTTCTGCAATAAGAGGATTGCCGTTCTTGTCGTATGGCACCTTCTTGTAGTTGACAAAGAAATAGATACAAGCTGCCAGGAAGTTGATCGCTGATGTCTGGAAGAACTGGTCGCTACCGCCACCACCTTCTTTCTTGCCTTTCTGCAAAGACTCCAAAAGGGTTTCTGCCGTTTCACTGGCTGCAGCAAGGTTACCAATGTATTTCTGCTGAATAGGATTCACACGTCTGGAGTATTCTACATCCACAAAGTTGATGATGTTGAACTTGCATCCTGGTGGTACCTTTCCGGCTTTCTGGTTTATCTTATAGTGATAATACAGCTTCTGCGCAAGCGTAGGGAACTTGTAGTCATAGACAACCATAGCAAAGCCCTTGGCACTGTGCTGACGAATGAACGGCTCGATGATGGAGAACGTCTTACCGGAACCAGGAGTACCGACTACCCATGTTCCTCGGAAAGGGTTCACGATATTCACCCAACCTTTGCGGAACTTGCCCTTGTAGTAATAGCGCATCGGGATGTTTACGCTATACTTGTTTTCCTGTAGTTCCTGGCATTGCTCAAAAGACTCGTTCTCGAAGTTGAAACGGTCTTTGAGCAATCCTTCCTTCAGGAACTTGGAGATATTGTCGAGGGCAACATGGATGCAGATGGTACCAAGAATAGAGGCAGCCATGTAGAGCCAGATGTTAAGACTGATAGTATAGAACCTCATGTCCATACGATGACCGAAAAGCCATATAGACAGTATGGTAACGAACAGTCCACCCACTAACGGATAGAACACTTGACGACGAGCATCAAACTCCAAATGTTTCTTGTTTCGGGTGCCAATGCAAGTGATACAAATAAGCACGATGGTAGCAATCTTGCTCCATACGAGGTTGCCATCCATATAGATAAACCACCTCTTTACACGGCTATGAATGTCACAAACAATGCCACCCCAATAGTCAAGCAACGCAGGATCTATAGCATACTCAAAGAACTCCACTATCAATGATAAGTATATCAGACAGCGGAATATCTTATACATGGTCTGTAATTCTTTTGTTTCCTCCATGAAACCTTATTCTTGTATTATAGTGAATATTTAATGCTAATTATATAAAGTGATGATTGGACGGACTTTATGTGCTTGCGTCTTTGGCGTTTCTTGAAGTGCCCCTGAAGCTAACGAGTTTAGCCAGGCTTTGGTAGTTTCCTGGTCTTTAACCTCTGTCGAAGTCCAATACCAACACTCATCCGGATTGTCTGGAATCACATCGCCTCCGCACTTGCGAATATACGTATTAACCGCACTACGTGCTTGATACAGGAGTTTTATCTGAGCAACGGAAGGGATGTAGGCACTCTGACCATATTGCCACATGTCAAAGACTGCTGAAGCTGCAGGCGAAGTGCCAGTGGAATACATAGCATGCGTATTGCCATTGCCATCAAATGCAGCAATATCAGCTGATGTGTTATGCTTCATTCCGAGAGAGTCAGAATAGGCAAACGGCTCAATGTCCTTTAGATAGACAGCATAGCCTGTGCCTTGGATGTCCTCGTTCTGATTCACATAGAACACCACAGCAATAGGAGTCTTGTTTTGGGACTTAACTTCCTCGAATCTTACGACTTTGCCATCTGTACAGAGGATGTCGCAGGTCTTCATTGCCGTATCAGGAAAGTCTCGATGCTCATCGCATGAGGCAAATGCTACTGCCATGAGAGTAGCACAAATGATATTTAGTATCTTCATTGTTGCTATTTCTTTAATGTGGGTATCTTGAATCCTATCACGATGCCAGTACGAAACAAGTCTTCCCGTTTGGGAAGAGTGAGGTCACATTTGGCTTGAACAAACAATCCCCATCCATGACGTAGGGCAAAGTTATGCTCGTAACCTACATGCAAGCCACCGACGAACTTGTCTGTGTCACTGCCAGCACTTGCGCCAATTCGGAGGTTTCCGTAGTTGTTCCTGCCTCTTGCCACACAGGGTTTGTAGGCAGCGCCAATTCCCCATGTTCGGTAGTTGTTCCAAAACGACTCAGGGCAGACGTGTCCGCATGATGCGCATTCATCCCATTTGATGCAGCCGTTGACAAAGTACTCCCAGGCATTGTGGTAGCGTGTTTCATGTTCCCATGAGATGGTGGCATCTAAACCTCTCTGGTATAAGACACCTGCACCTATTGAAATTCGGTCACTATGGCTCTGGGCGAATGATGAGACTGAAAGGCACAGTCCCATCATCAATGACAAAATGTATTTCTTCATCGTCTTATTCCTCCATCATTAAGTATGAGTTGAATGAGTCGGCATACAGAACATCTTCATAGTCTATATCCAAACTGATGGTTCTTCCGCTAATCTGCTTCTCTGAAATCTCGATAGACAGTACCTTGTCGTTAGGGAATGTCATCTTTTTCAGGACGAGAACGTTTCTATAACCATATTTGAAGGTCTTGGACTGGTCAAGCACCATAGCTGGCGTAAGCTCAATCATCTGGGCATTAGTTGCCTTGGAAACCTTCTTGTCATTCAGCTTGATACGCATCTCGTCGATGTCAAAGCGGATATTGGTGCGGTTCTCGATGCTGAAATCAATGAAGAAGTATTCTCCAACAGAGTAGATGTTGTTCAACCTCATGGTCATTCTGTGCTGCTTGGTACTTACGTTGCGTACTCTCGCCGGTGAGTTCCATATCTTTCTGGCATATCTGGTCATATCCTCAGTACTCATTGATACTGAAGGGTTATGGTATGGAATCTTCTCTGAGGCAAGAATCTGTTTGTCTGTGACAGCTTCCTGCATTCGTGTAGTGTATATCAGAGCGTACTGGGTTCTGTAACGCTCTGTAACTATCGTCACAATAGCAAGGATGTCACCATCTGCATGTACGGCTGCACCTTCCTTGGGTTTCAGACGGATGGTATTGTTGATTGGCTGGTCACCAACAACTGCATCCGTAGAAATATCAACGAAGCGGACTGGCTCTGAGGCGGTAATGACTGTTGTGACATTCTCATTGATGGTAAGCTGCTCCATTTCCTGATACGTCTGTTGTGCCATGGATGGGAGGGAGGCTAATGCGCATACTACCAATGCGCAGATTTTCTTGATAGTCTTCATAATCATATATGTCTTTATTATTTTTCTTTCTGGTTTGAACGTGAATTGATGAGATACACAAAGGTTCCGTATTTCAGCTTGGCAGAGTTCTTCTTGATGGCTTTGCTAATGGCGTTGCTTGTCTTCTGAACGGCATTGGTAACGGCTTGTGCTCCCCAGCTTGCCAGGTTGCCACCTCCTGTAGATGTACTGTTGGTAAGGGTTGAAGTATTGCTCAAAGCACCGCTTCCAACATCTTTCGTGGTTTCTCGGAACTGGCTGCTTGGTACATACAATCCTTCAAGTCCGTCGGTATCATAGAGCGAAAGGTTTACCTTGACGATGTCATCATCTACCATGATACTCTTGACTGTACCCTTGACACGCTGTGAACCGAAGCCGCTCATGGTGGCATAGATGTAGGAGCCTTTATGAATGACTGCTTCATTGATGACAATATCATCGAGCAGACGAAGTCTTACTCTTGATCCATCCACCGCCTTGATGTTCTCGTCTATGATAGCCTTGATAAGTCCAGCTTCCTTGTCATTGTCGCACAGGGTGTTGAAATAGTCGGATGTAACCTTGACCTTCTTGACAACCTCTTGCGGTTCATCGTTGGTCTTCTTCTTTTCCGGAATTTCAACCTTCCCTTCCTTTGCATCTCCAGTTTTGGCTGTCACTTCGGCCTGCATGGATGGGGTAGAAACCAGCTGAGCCTGCATCTTTGCCTGGGCAATGGCTCGATTGAGTTCTTCCATCGCTTCCTGTTCACGCTGTTTGCCACGAGCTAAGCGATCATTTTCTGCCGAATTATTGCCTTTGGCGATTTCTTGGCCTTTCTGTGCGCTCTCCTGTAGCTGCCTTTGCATCTCAGAGAGCTTCTCGGCTTCCTGGGCTTCGACCAGTTTACGTTCTTCATCTGAGTACTTTGTATCATACTCTTCCTTGGTATCTTCTTCATTGCGTTCAATGTTTCCGGCAAGTTCTCAATAGAAGTGCAAAAATTTGAGGGGTTTCAGGCTTTATAATCT
>OGKU01000358.1_pt1 | contig 37347 bp, 32 predicted proteins | sample 1572611 | NCBI WGS metagenome assembly OGKU01 (sample SAMEA2581886, study PRJEB24529) | metagenome | biome: Human gut stool | place: China | collected 2011 | reverse complement strand
ATTAATGAGAGACCAAGAAAGAAATTGAATTTCTCAACACCAAAGGAGTGCTTTTTCAAAAACATTTCGTAATTTTGCACTTGCTTGTTGAATTCGCGAGTTTTTTTGTTGCTCAGGTGCTTATAAAAAATGTTAAATTATAGTGTTGCGGAAATTAGAGATTTTTAAAATTAAAAAGTGGAATCCGGCGGTTGTTGGATTCCACTGATATCGTATTTTCACCCTGTGCGGGTGGAATTTCGCAGATACTTTAACCTTTTGTTACACCAGAATTACAGAAAATATGGGTGATGTGGGGTGGTTAGTAGTCACTCCATATGCCTTTTATTGCCATAATGGTTCATTTTCCCAACCAGAAGGAAAACCAAGGGCAGCCTTATCTATTTCTGGAAATGTAGCAAAAAGTCTGTTCATCTTATCAAGCATATCATTATTTGGAGATATGATGTCAAGAAAGTACTTGATGATGCACATATCAAAGTACACTTTCAAAGGATCTGTCGGCAAGGTAATCCAAGGACGTGACATTCTGATTGGCATGGTAGCACGAATAGAGAATATCCTATTCCATACACGTGCATGATGACAACATGAGTTTCTTGTTACAGTGATGACGGTAAGCCAAGATTCAAAAGGTGCAACTTGCAAGCCAAATGACTGTGCGATACGCTTCTTTATCTTCTTATTCTTGATGTTAGAATAAATATTGGTGATTACACCAAATGGCAATATCTCGGTCAGCATCCATGAAGGTGGGTACTGATTGGTATATGTTTCTTTGAAATGGTTGATGAAATCCTCTTTTGTATGGTTCAGTTCATCCTCTATAAGACGTATAGAACGATTGAACTTGGACGGATTTGAGAAATTGTTGGCATCTGTCATCCAAAAAGGGTTGCCTGTCATTTCTGTTCCATAGTTGACGATAGCGCAACGCACTGCAACCTCTATCTTTTCAATTTCATTGAACAATAGTAGGCGTAGCTTCTTGTCAAAGCGATACAACATCATAACCTTACCGAAAGTTACTCCTTGCTTGAATAGATGTTGTTCCTTGGGAATAGAAAGCAATGGGTACATGTAGGCAGACAAACGATAGTAACCTATGTGGGAAAGATAATGCAGAGCCTTTTCCTCATCAGTTATCTCCATACCTCTTGTTTTGAGTAGCTGCACTAACTCATGGGGCGTGGAATATGTTTTTATAAACGGAATTCTTGTTGCCATATACCCATAAAAACAAAAACGACCCGCACATTTGAGCATCGTTGAGAGGCTTGGCGGGTTCTCGTGCTGCAAAGGTACGAATAATCATTGATAATACAAACTTTTTAGCAGGAAAAATCACGCAAAAGTGGAATTCTTTGATATATTTATATTTAATAATATTAAATCAGACCTTAAAACCATACTTTACCGGCAAAACAAAGTGGTTTCCAAGATAAAAGTTTTATCTTTGTAACGTCTATACCCATACAGGAAGCCCCGATGGGCAGAGGTAATCCTTCGTGCCTTTCATGGTATCCTCCATGGTTAGTCCATGTACCCTTGTAATTATAGATGTAGTCACGTCCTCCCGCTACAATCACCTTGTAACTATTGAGATACCTTGTCTTGATGACATGTTTATTGGCTTCTTTATCCATATACTTCATCAGATTGTGATGAGGTTGCAAAAGTAAACTGTGTCAAATTACTTTGGTTGTAACTTGACACAGTTTTTTTATATCCCCAACTCTTAACGCAAGAACTTTCCGGTAAGGCTTGCCTTGCAGGCAGCTACTTCTTCCGGAGTTCCGGCAATAACGAGATTGCCGCCCTTGTCGCCGCCTTCAGGACCGAGGTCGATGATATAGTCGGCACACTTGATGACATCCAGATTGTGCTCAATCACTACCAGCGAATGACCCCTTTCTATCAGGGCATTGAAGGCATGGAGCAGGCGCTTGATGTCGTGGAAGTGAAGACCCGTGGTAGGCTCGTCGAAGATGAAAAGCGTAGGCTCCTGTTCCTCCTTACCTATGAAGAAGGCGAGCTTTACACGCTGATTCTCACCACCCGAAAGCGAACTTGAATTCTGACCGAGTTTGATATAACCCAGACCTACATCCTGAAGCGGCTTCAGGCGGTTTACGATGATGCGGCAGTTGTCGAAGTCGCCCTCGTTGCGCTGCAACTTTTCATCGCTGAAGAATTCAATGGCCTCGTTTACCGTCATGTTCAGCACATCATTGACGTCTTTTCCGCCATAGCGTACCTCCAGGATGTCGTGCTTGAAACGCTTGCCCTTACAAGCCTCGCAGGTCAGCGTGAGGTCTGCCATAAACTGCATCTCGATGGTAACATATCCTGCACCCTTACATTCCTCGCATCTTCCGCCTTCGGTATTGAAAGAGAAGTACTGCGGCGCGAATCCCATCTGCTTAGCCAGTGGCTGGTTGGCAAAGAGGGCACGTATCGCATCGTATGCCTTCAGATAAGTGGCAGGGTTGCTGCGGGTACTCTTTCCGATAGGGTTCTGGTCAACAAACTCTACATGATGGATGCTCTTCCAGTCGCCTTCCATCGATGTATATTCGCCTGGTGCCTCTGCTACGAGGTCCAGACGGCGACGCATGGCAGGATAGAGGATTCCCTTGATGAGCGAACTCTTGCCTGAGCCTGATACACCGGTTACGCAGGTGAATACGTTGAGCGGTATCTTAACATCGATGCCGCGCAGATTGTTCATCCGGGCTCCCTTGATTTCGATATACTGGTTCCAGGCACGGTGGCTCGTTGGCGCCTTTATCTCCTCGTTGTGGGTCAGGTACTTGATGGTATAACTCTCCGGATATTCAGCCAGCAGCTTTTCCTGTTCAGCCTTGTCGGTGGTTGAATATTCTGATGACGGACCGGCGTAGACCACTCTTCCGCCCAGTCTGCCGGCATCTGGACCGATATCGATGAGATAGTCGGCTGCCCGCATAATCTCTTCGTCGTGTTCTACCACAACCACCGTATTGCCCAGTTGCTGCAGTTCTTTCAGCACCTTAATCAGTCGGGCGGTATCGCGGCTATGGAGTCCGATACTAGGTTCATCGAGGATATATACGCTACCCACGAGCGATGAGCCCAGGTTGGTGGTCAGGTTGATGCGCTGACTCTCACCTCCGGAGAGGGTGTTGGAGAGTCGGTTGAGCGTAAGATAACCCAGACCAACATCCAGGAGGAACTGCAGGCGGTGGGTGATTTCAGTGAGCAGACGCTTGCTGATTTCCTTCTCATGCTCAGAGAGTTCCAGTTTCTTAAACCATTCGCTCAGGTTCACAATCGACATCTCAACCAGTTCGGTGATGCTCTTTCCGCCAATCTTCACATAGTTGGCTTCCTTCTTGAGTCGGGTACCATGGCAGTCAGGACAAATCGTCTTTCCACGGAATCGGCTCAGCATCACGCGGTATTGTATCTTGTACTGGTTCTCCTTTACCATTCTGAAGAACTCATCGATGCTCACCCTTTCCTGCTGTTTGCGTTTCTTCTCGCCAGGCAGACCATGCCACAGCCAGTCCTTCTGCTGCTGAGTCAGTTCGAAATAAGGCTTGAAGATAGGGAAGTCGTATTCTGCAGCTCTGCGGATGAATTCCTTGAGCCACATACCCATCTTTTCGCCTCGCCAGCAAACCACACATCCGTCATATACGCTCATCGAAGTGTTCGGGATGACGAGTTTCTCATCGATGCCTATTATGCTGCCGAAACCTTCGCAGGTAGGGCAGGCTCCGAGAGGGGAGTTGAAGGCAAACATATTGTCGGTAGGCTCTTCAAACTGCATGCCGTCAGCTTCGAACCGGGTAGAGAAGTCGTAGCAGATGTTGCTTGGCAGGAAGACGAGGCGGCAGGCTCCATCTCCCTCATAGAAGGCAGTTTCGGCAGAATCCATCAGTCGGCTGATATCATCCTTCTCATCGCTTACCGAAGCACGGTCGATGACCAGGAAGATTTCTTCATCCTTCTGCTGCATTCTCTTTCTCAGTTTGTCGCCGCTTACTTCCAGCAGATCCTTATCCGCCTGCTCCATGAAGTCTTCGATACGCACGAATTCACCTTTTATATATATACGCGCGTAACCTTCCTGGTTGTACATCTCCAGCTGTTTGCCCAGACTGCGCCCTTCGATGACGTGGATAGGGGCGAGGATGACAAACCTGGTACCCTGGGAATACTGTCGGGTACAGGCGAGTACATCTTCGGTAGTATGGCGTTTCACTTCCTGTCCGCTGATAGGCGAATAGGTTTTTCCGATGCGTGCGTAGAGCAGTCGCAGGTATTCGTAGATTTCGGTGTTGGTGCCCACGGTAGATCGTGGGTTGCGCGAAATCACTTTCTGTTCGATGGCGATGGCCGGTGGCAATCCTTTGATGAAATCACATTCCGGTTTGCTCATACGTCCCAGAAACTGGCGAGCGTACGAAGAGAGCGACTCCACATAGCGGCGCTGACCCTCAGCATATAAGGTATCAAAAGCCAACGATGATTTTCCCGATCCGGAGACACCCGTAATGGCAACAAACTTGCCCTGAGGTATCTTCACATCGATATTCTTGAGGTTGTTGGCTCTTGCCCCTTTTATTTCTATATATTTATCTTTTGGCATATTCTTTCTTCTTTTAATATTAGGGGACCAGCGATGGAATCGCTGGGGACGGGGGCGCAAGGGGGAAAGGCTCTTTTTACCCTTTTACCTTTTTACCCTTTTACCCTTATTCGTGGTGGTAAGGCTCACCTTTTATAATAGTACATGCGCGATAGAGCGCCTCGGTAAAGATAAGGCGCACCATCTGATGCGAGAAGGTCATCTTGGAGAGGGAGATCTTCTCGTTGGCGCGGTCGTAGACAGACTGTGAAAAGCCGTAAGGACCACCGATGACAAAGACGAGCCTGCGGGCAGTAGCCTGCTTGCGCTCTATCCATTTGGCAAACTCGATGCTTCGGAATTCCTGTCCATGTTCATCCATCAGCACCACGGTATCCGAAGGCTGGAGGAGTTTCAGAATCAGTTCTCCTTCCCGTTCCTTCTGCTGCTGTTCGCTGAGACTCTTGGTGTTCTTGAGCTCAGGAATGGTTGTTATGTTGAAAGGCATATAATGGGTGATGCGTTCAGCATAATCCTTGATGCCCGCAATGAAATGCTTGTTTACGGTCTTTCCGACCAGAATGAGTTCTGTCTTCATTTCGTTGGTGTTTTCTTCCTATACACTTTACACTTGAATTCTTCGTTCTTCACTTCGTCCGTCGAACGTTGTTTCTTCGTTCTTCACTGAACTTTCGCAAGTTTTACCCCACACGCCCTGAAAGGGCAGAAGCTCCTAGCCCAGGGCATCGCCCTGGGTGTTTATGGGCGCAAACCTGTCGCCCTGTAAGGGCAAAAGCTTTCAAATACCTGGCAATATACAAAGCTTTTGCCCTTACAGGGCGCCTTGCTGATTGCCATTATACCCAGGGCGATGCCCTGGGCTAGGAGCTTTTGGGCCTTCAGCCCGTACTTGAACCACATGCGAAACTTCAGTTCTTCGTTCTTCACTTCTCCTCGTCCCTGTAATATCCTGTTCCTATTCTTTTCGGATTCTTCGGGAACCAGCCTTTCTCGCAGCGTTGTCTCTGTTCGAAGAGTTCACCGATGCTCCAAAGGCATGAAGCACCTACTACGCCCAGTATGGCAGAGAAGAGCACGTTGGCAACCAGGAAGGCAGCTCCGATGCAGATGATGCCTGCAACGAGGAAAACCCACCAATAGCGGGTGCCCGTATAATATTCCGTCTTCATGACGATAGGGTGAAAGATACCTATTATTAAAAAAGTGGATACGGCGATGATGACGCCCGTGTAATATACTTCCATATTCTATTGTTTTATATTTTGTTCATTCAACTTTTGCTATCTTACCAATACAATATTGCTAAATATGAGCCTTATTCTATTTTCAATTCCATTTCAATGTGCAAAAATACAAAAAAAACTTCAAACATGTTTGGTTTATCAAATATTTTATATAACTTTGTACGCAAATAGAGAAATTATGCATTGTTTTCGTGCACATCATTCTCGATAAGAATTAATTAATAACATAATATAATCAAACTATGGCTAATAACGCAGAATTGATCAAGCAGTGTGAAGAAAGAGCACAGCAGTGGCTCACACCTGCTTTTGACGAAGAAACCCGTAAGGAAGTAAAGGCAATGCTCGACGCAGAGGATAAGTCTGCTCTCGTTGATGCATTCTATCAGAACTTGGAGTTCGGTACTGGTGGTTTGCGCGGTATCATGGGCGCAGGTACCAACCGCATGAACAAGTATATCGTTGGTATGGCTACCCAGGGCTTTGCTAACTACATCCTCAAGGCTTTCCCTGGTGAGGAGAACCTTTCTGTAGTGGTAGGTCACGACTGCCGTAACAACTCCCGTCTCTTCGCTGAGACCGTAGCTGCCATCTTCTCTGCCAATGGCATCAAGGCTTATCTCTTCGAGAGCCTCCGTCCTACACCAGAGATTTCTTTCGCTATCCGCGAGCTCGGTGCCAAGGCTGGTGTCAACGTAACTGCTTCTCACAACCCTAAGGAGTACAATGGTTACAAGGCTTACTGGAGCGACGGTGCTCAGGTTCTGGCTCCACACGATACAGGTATCATCGAGGAGGTAAACAAGGTTACTATCGACCAGGTGAAGTTTGAGGCTAACTGGGATAAGATCAAGATTATCGGTGGTGAGATGGATTACGACTACATGACAGCCGTTCATTCTGCTATGATTGACCAGGATGTCATCAACCGTCAGAAAGACCTCAACATCGTTTATTCAGCTATGCACGGTACAGGTCGTGTCATCGTTCCTCTCTGTCTGCGTTCTTGGGGCTTCCAGAACATCAATGTAGTTCCTGAGCAGATGGTTGTAGATGGTAACTTCCCAACAGTGGTTTCTCCTAACCCAGAGAATGCAGAGGCTATGACCCTCGGTATGAAGCTCGGTACCAAGTTGAACGCTGACCTCGTGGTAGCTACCGACCCAGATGCTGACCGCCTGGCTATCGTTTGCCGCGATGACAAGGGCGAGTGGATGATCATCAATGGTAACCAGACAGCCATGATGTTCTGCTACTACATCATCGAGAACAAGAAGAAGTTGGGCAAGTTGAAGCCAACAGACTTCCTCGTAAAGACCATCGTAACAACAGAGGTTATCGCTGAGATTGCCAAGAAGAACAACGTAGAGTTGCGCGACTGCTACACTGGTTTCAAGTGGATTGCACGCGAGATTGCTATCTCTGAGGGCAAGCAGCAGTACATCGGTGGTGGTGAGGAAAGCTTCGGCTTCTTGCCATACGATAAGGTACGCGATAAGGATGCTCCTGCATCTATCTGCCTCATCTGCGAGATTGCAGCATGGGCTAAGGATCAGGGCAAGACTCTCTACGACCTCCTGATGCAGATTTATGCAGAGTATGGCTTCAGCAAGGAGTTCACTGTAAACGTAGTTCGCCCAGGTAAGACCGGTGCTGACGAGATTAAGCAGATGATGGCAGACTTCCGTGCCAACCCTCCACAGGAGTTGGGTGGCAGCAAGGTGGTAACCTGGAAGGACTACCAGTCTTTGGAGGCTAAACATGCTGACGGCAGCGTAGAGAAGCTCGATATGCCTGCTACAAGCAATGTACTCCAGTGGTTCTGCGATGACAACACCAAGGTAAGTGTCCGTCCATCAGGTACAGAGCCTAAGATTAAGTTCTATATTGAGGTTAAGGATCCTTCATTCAAGTGCGCTGGCTGCTACAACCGCTGCACAGCTGCTGCAATGGATAAGATCGAGGCTATCAAGAAGAGCCTGAAGTTGGATTAATTTCATAGGAAATCATATCATGGCGCTCCGGTAATTATTGCCGGAGCGCTTTTCGTTTCAGTAGCCGTTTATTCTTCTCGAAATAGGGTAGCAAGTTATCCTCATTATCATGTTTTTATAGAAAAAAGCAAAAAGACTTGCATATTTTCTGATTTTTATTTATCTTTGCACCCATATTACAAAATAATAACATAGAATTATACTCTTATGGGAGGCATTTTCGGAACTATTTCCAAGAAAAGCTGTGTCGCTGATCTCTTTTACGGCACAGATTACAACTCACATCTCGGCACACGCCGGGGCGGTTTGGCAACCTACAGTAGTGAGAAGGGCTTCGTGCGCTCTATCCACAATCTGGAAAGTTCATACTTCAGAACGAAGTTTGAACCTACACTCAACAAGTTTGAAGGAGCTACATCGGGCATCGGCGTGATTAGCGATACAGATGCCCAGCCACTCATCATGAACTCTCATCTTGGCCGCTTTGCCATTTGCACTGTAGCTAAGATAGTAAACAAGGATGAACTTACTCAGCTTCTGCTCGAAAAGAACATGCACTTTGCAGAGATGTCTTCGGGTAGTACCAATCCTACTGAGTTGGTGGCTCTGCTTATTATTCAGGGTAAAACCTTCAGAGAAGGTATCGAAAACGTTTTCCATCACATCAAAGGTTCCTGCACCATGATGATCCTTACCGAGGATGGTATCATCTGTGCGCGTGACAGTTGGGGACGTACTCCAATCATCATCGGCAAGAAGGAAGGTGCCTATGCGGCTTCCAGCGAAACCACCTCGTTCCCTAATCTCGATTATGAAACAGCATATGAGGTAGGACCAGGCGAAATCGTGAAGATTACAGCTGATGGCATGGAGCAGATCCGACCTGCCAACAAGAAGATGCAGGTTTGCTCTTTCCTCTGGGTTTACTACGGTTTCCCTACATCTACCTATGAGGGCAAGAATGTAGAGGAGGCGCGTTTTACCAACGGCTTTAATCTCGCCAAGACCGATGATGTGGAGGTAGACTGCTGCAGCGGTATTCCTGATTCTGGTACGGGTATGGCGATGGGTTATGCTGCCGGCAAGGGTGTGCCTTACCAGCGCTGCATTGCCAAGTATACGCCTACATGGCCTCGCAGCTTTACTCCAAGCAACCAGAGCATGCGTTCACTGGTAGCCAAGATGAAGCTGATTCCTAACAAGGCGATGCTGAAGGGCAAGCGTGTGTTATTCTGCGATGACAGTATTGTGCGTGGTACCCAGCTTCGCGACAACGTGAAGGTGCTTTTCGACCAGGCTGGCTTGAAGGAGTGCCACATGCGCATAGCATGTCCTCCATTGGTATACGGTTGTCCGTTCATCAACTTCACTTCTTCAAAGAGTGATATGGAGCTGATTACCCGTCGCATCATCGAGAAGTTTGAGGGCGATGCCAACAAGAATCTTGAGAAATACGCTACCACCGGTTCTCCTGAGTATCAGAAGATGGTAGATGAGATTGCCAGCCAGTTGGGCTTGACTTCCCTGAAGTTCAATACCATCGAGCAGCTGGTAGAGGCCATCGGTCTTCCAAAGTGCCAGGTATGTACCCACTGCTTTGATGGCAGCAGTGCATATACTCTGAATGAGTTTGCTGATGAAGACTAAAATAAGAATATAAGTTCTTGATAGATTAGAAGATAGGTCTAGCAACCCCGCAAAGCGCGGTGTTGCTAGACCTATTTTTTATTGTTATTTTCGGAAATTTTGAACATATTGTGATAAGATGTGAATAGTCATTTATCACCGAAAAGCTGTACCTTTGCACCCAGATAATAAATGAAACGTAAATCAATAGAAATCATTAAGAAGAAATGAAGAAAATAATCATCTTATGTTTCGCACTCGGAGCTTTCCATACACTTGGCGCACAGGAGACGCTTACGCTCAGCCAGTGCCTGCAGATGGCAGTGGATAACAACCTGTCGCTCCAGAGCAGCCGAAACGAAATAGCTAAGGGAAAGTACGCTATCAGCGAAAATCAGGCTAAACTCTATCCGCAGATCAATGCGGTGGCACAGCTCAACGACAACTTTACGCCGCCTGTTTCGGTTACCGACGGCTCGGCTTACGGCAAGCCTTATAATGTAACCAAGACGTTGCAGTATAATGCATCGGCGGGTGTACAATTGCAGATGCCACTGTATAACCAGATGATTCTTACCGCCATCGACATTACCAAGATTGCCGATAAACTCAACAACTCTCTTATGAGAAGGCGCGTGAAGACCTCATCGTGCAGACTGCCAAGATGTATTACATGGCGCAGAACACATCTGAGCAGATTCTTCTATAGGGGTGCTGAGTAGTTACAAGAAGGTAGTGGAGTGCTAAAATATCATAAAAGATACAGGCTGCTCATCTGATGAATGGATATTTTTGTTATCTTCGCAGTTAAATCTGAAGATAACAGATCCATATTCATCATGAAAATAACAGATAATATCATCATATATGAGGCTCATGAGTTTCCTCAGCTGTTGATGCAGCCTTTCTACTCCGACTATGTCGGAATCGTAATCTGTCATCAGGGGATGTTCCGTTTCTGCGTAGACGGAACATCCTTTGTTGCATCTGAGGGTGAAACCGTTTTCCTCTCCAAAGGAGTGATGTTTCATGTGCAGGAAACGGGCAAGAACCTTAAATATACCCTTCTTTTTTACCGTGCTGAACAGATTCGTCACATGTTGGGTAATACCGTGGTTACCATGCGTCTTTATGCTACGATTTATCCCAAATCCTGCCATGTCAGGACGACGGGCTATGAGGATATGCTTACTTCTTATGCCCTGATGCTGAGGAAACTGGAGCTGGAAAAAGAGAAGAGTGGTGAACTGGATGCCTATTGTGTGCATGAGCAGAAACTGTTACTGATGGCTGTTACGTACCGTTTGTGCAGCATCTTCTCGGCATCGTTCAAGGCTGCCGGCAAGGAGATGGAACGGAAGATTGCCATCTTTGAGTCGCTGGTGCTGCTGATAGAGAAGAACTATATGCGTGAGCGCAGTGTGGCTTTCTATGCAGACGAACTCTGTCTTACACCGAAATATCTGTCGGTACTGGTCAAGTCGGTTTGCGGTCAGACGGTCCAGCAGTTGCTTTTCAAGGCGATGATCCGTCGCAGTATCTACCTGATGAAGAACACCACGAAGACGATACAGCAGATAGCCAATGAACTCAGTTTTCCCAATGCTTCAGCCTTCGGAACCTTCTTCAAGAAACATACCGGTCTGTCGCCTAAGCATTACCGTAATTGGGAAGAGGGAATGAACCGAGATTTCATCCTATATCTATAAAATAAAAGAGGGACAGAGGATTTGTTCTGTCCCCTGTCCCGAAACTGTGATATAACTAAAACAACTGAGCGAAAGCTTCGGCTGTCTTTCCTGTATAGGTCTTCATCTCTGTAACCGGCTTGTAACTGAAACCCTTGAAGGCAAGGAGCTGTGTGGCAACAAACTGGTGGTCGTCAGAGATGCAAGCCTGTAACTTCATATTACCCATGCTGATGGCAGAAACAGGGAATTTGCTGATCGCTGTTTCTACATCCTTAGGGGCTGCATTGAGGATGTTCTCAAGCTTTCTTCCATCCTCTACAGAATATTCTTTCTCTTTTATCTTAATCACACTGTTGGTAGGTTGATAGATGAGCTTGACAGTCAAACCCATGAAACCTTTCTTTACCTGTACATCCTGGAGTGCCAAAACATCAGCACCCATCTCTAAATGATTAATCTTTGCCATAATTTTATACTGTTATTTGCTTATTCTTAATTCTTGAAAAATAATATATATTGAACTGTTTTTTGTTTTGAATAGGGGTGTAACCAGTCTTATCGCAAATCTTAGGAAAGATGCGATAAACCTATATGAAATTTTAAAAAGAGAAAAGAATAAGCACTAACAGAGCAGACGTCGCAGGCAAATGACATAATACTTGCAGGCGACATCAAAGTGGATTGGGGCAGTTTCCTGTCGGAAAGGCTCCATGCCACCTTCTATAGCTGATAAAAGGGATGATAAATAACGGATTCTATTTGTAAGCAATCTACTGGCAGTCTGACTGTTGTGCATGTTGCCACTTGGCAATAAGCTCTGCGGACGGCTGCTACAGATGCGGTAAGCAAGCTGTGAGGCGTTTTCAAGCTGTGCCTCAGGCTGGCTCTTGTCATACTCAACCTTCGCCAAACCATCTTTCTTATGGCTTGCATCTTCGGTATAAGAATCCTCGGGAGTAAAAGAAATAGGGGCAGCAGATACCTCTCCATAGCCTGAGAAGACCATGGACACCAGAAAAAGGATGTATAGTATCAACTGCCTCATATTAAATATATTATGGTGTCAGGATGAACTCCCGACACCAGGGATGATTAATAGCTTCTTGCGATGATGACACGGGCTACGGCTGGCTTGCCGCTTACCATATCTACACCTGGAGTCTGCTCGTAAGCGAAAGGCACGCAACGGATGGTAGCCTGAGTCTCCTCCTTGATCTTAGCCTCGGTCTCAGCTGTACCGTCCCAGTGGCAGAGGAAGAAACCACCGTTCTTTACACGCTCCTTGAACTCCTCGTAGTTGTCGCACTCATAAACGTGAGCATCACGGTAAGCACGAGCCTTCTCGAAGATATTCTTCTGGATGTCTTCCAGCATATTCTTTACGCGCTCAACGATACCGTCGAAGCTTACGTTCTCCTTCTCCAAGGTATCACGGCGCATAATCTCGATGGTGTTGTTCTCCAAGTCACGGCCACCCATAGCCAGACGAACAGGAACACCCTTCAACTCATAGTCAGCGAACTTGAAGCCAGGACGCTTGGCAGGGTTGTCATCATACTTCACGGTGATGCCCAACTCGCGGAGCTGGTCGATGACAGGCTGCAACTTAGCAGTAATCTGAGCCAACTGCTCGTCGCCCTTGTTGATAGGAACGATAACCACCTGGATAGGAGCCAGCTTTGGAGGCAATACGAGACCGTTATCATCGCTGTGAACCATGATGAGGGCACCCATCAGTCGGGTAGAAACACCCCATGAAGTAGCCCATACGTACTCAGGCTTGTTCTCCTTGTTCAAGTAGGTAACATCGAAACTCTTGGCGAAGTTCTGACCCAGGAAGTGAGAAGTACCACTCTGGAGAGCCTTGCCATCCTGCATCATTGCCTCGATGGTATAAGTGTTGAGAGCACCTGCGAAACGCTCAGTCTCACTCTTCACACCCTGCAATACAGGAACACCCATGTAGTTTTCAGCAAACTCAGCGTAAACCTTGAGCATCTCCTGAGCCTTTGCCTCAGCCTCTTCCTTAGTGGCATGAGCGGTATGACCCTCCTGCCAGAGGAACTCAGAAGTACGGAGGAACGGACGGGTACGCATCTCCCAACGCATTACGTTACACCACTGGTTGCAGAGGATAGGGAGATCACGCCATGAATGGATCCAGTTCTTATAGGTGTTCCAGATGATGGTCTCAGAAGTAGGACGGATGATGAGCTCCTCATCGAGCTTTGCGTTAGGATCAACCTCAACCTCTTTGCCATCCTCTGTAGAACGGAGGCGGTAGTGGGTAACTACGGCACACTCCTTGGCGAAACCTGCCACGTGCTCAGCCTCACGAGAGAAGAAACTCTTCGGGATGAGGAGAGGGAAGTATGCGTTCTGTACACCTGTCTGCTTAAACATCTTGTCGAGCTGTTGCTGCATCTTCTCCCAGATAGCGTAACCGTATGGTTTGATAATCATACAACCACGAACTGGTGACAACTCAGCGAGATCAGCCTTTACTACCAAATCATTGTACCACTGACTGTAGTTGTCAGCGCGCTTGGTTAAATTCTTGAGTTCTTTAGCCATATTGCTTTATTCTATTTATTTTGTTTTTTATTTCTTCTGTTATATATATATATTAAGGTATAAGCATGAGCCTTCATCATCTGCTGACGGCAGTTCATCTGTCTGCAGGTGTCTGAAATCCGACTTTTAGGGATTTTCCACCCCAAAATAGGTGATTTCCTAGCTCTATTTCGACAAATACCCTTAAATTTGCATGCAAAAATACAAAAAAATATTAGAAAACTCTTCATTATGGAGAAAAAAGAGTTATCTTTGCAATTAAATAACATAAATATAGGAGATTTTAAAATGAAAAAGACTAATTTTGCAGTTGCAGGCCTCTCTTTGTGCTTGCTTTTTTCAAGTTGTGGAACCAATCAGAAGACAGGTACAGCTGTAGGTGCCGGTTCTGGTGCAGCTCTGGGTGCTCTCGTAGGTGGATTGCTCAACAATAGCCATCGTGGTACCGGTGCTCTCGTAGGTGCTGCTATCGGTGCAGCTGTTGGTGGCGGTGCTGGTAACCTCATAGGAAAGCACATGGATAAGGTAAAGGCTGAGGCTGAACAGGTGAAGAATGCACAGGTTGAGACTGTAACAGATGCCAATGGCTTGTCTGCCGTTAAGGTAACATTTGCTTCTGGTATCCTCTTCCCAACTAATGGTTCTACTCTCAGCAGTAGCGCAAAGACTGATTTGGCTCAGTTTGCCGGTGTATTGAAGAACAATACCGACTGCGAGGTTTCTATCCAGGGTTATACCGATGCTACAGGTAATGATGGTATCAACTTGCCATTGAGCCAGAAGCGTGCTGAGGCAGTTTACAACTATCTCGCTTCTTGCGGTGTTACAAGCCGTCAGGTAAAGAATGTTCAGGGTTTGGGTTCTGCTAACCCTGTTGTTAATACTACTGCTGCTTGTGCCCAGAACCGTCGAGTAGAGGTTTACATGTATGCTAGCCAGGCTATGGTTAACGCAGCCAACAACGGTACATTGAAGTAATAACTTTCATGCTCCCGGAAGGGAAAAACTAAATAGATGATTTTGAAGAAAATCAAGAATATAGTAAAATGGGTGGTGGTGCTGTTTTTCAGTACCACCATTCTTGCTGTAGTGGCATATAGGTTCATTCCTGTGTATGTCACTCCTCTGATGTTTATCCGATGCTTCCAGCAAGTAGCTGATGGAGAGAGTATTACCCTGCATCATCATTGGATTTCGATGGATAAGATCTCGCCTCATATGCCAGTGGCGGTAATGGCGAGCGAAGATGCGAGATTCCTGAAGCATCACGGTTTCGACTTCAATGCCATCGAGAGTGCGGCGAAGAATAATGCACGTGGCGGAAAGGTGCATGGAGCCAGTACCATCAGTCAGCAGACTGCTAAGAATGTCTTCCTGTGGCCTGGCCGTTCATGGACCCGCAAGGGATTTGAAGTCTACTTTACCTTCCTCATCGAAATGATGTGGAGCAAGCAGCGCATCATGGAGGTTTATCTCAACAGCATTGAGATGGGACCGGGTATCTATGGTGTGGATGCGGTTGCAGAATATCATTTCGACAAGAAAGCGAAAGATCTGTTTCGTGGCGAGTGTGCGCTGATAGCAGCTACACTTCCTAATCCGCGCAAATTCAGTTCGCTGCATCCTAGCGCTTATATGAAGAAGCGCCAGCGACAGATAGAACATCAGATGAGATTTATCCCTACCTTCCCTCGTGAGGGCGAAGATTTCGACCCGGGCACGGCTGTGGGAGGATATAGGGTGAAGTAATACTTAGTTGATAGTTTATAGTTTATAGTTGATAGGGGTGACCTTAAAATAGTTTTTTGCCTCAAATATTGATTCATGGATTTACTGAACGACTTGAACGAAGCGCAGCGTGCTGCGGTAGAATATATTGACGGACCTTCGCTGGTGATAGCCGGTGCAGGTTCGGGTAAAACGCGTGTGCTTACCTATAAGATAGCTTATCTCCTGAGCCAGGGCAAAGATCTTTATTCCTTATTAGTGCTTACTTTTACTAATAAGGCAGCAAGAGAAATGGTTGAACGTATTCGTAAAATGTTTGGTGAAACATTTTATATCAGACAGAAATATATGGGTACTTTTCATAGTGTCTTTGCTAGAATATTGCGTGTTGAGTCTGATAAGATAGGCTTTACTTCAGATTTTACAATTTATGATGAAGCAGACTCTCGTTCTTTATTGAAATCTATTGTTAAGGAGATGGGCTTGAGTGAAAAAACTTACAAGCCTGCAGTTGTTCATGCAAGGATTTCTATGGCAAAAAATCAACTGATTGGAGTTGATTCATATGAAAGCGATTCTGATATCTTTAGCCAAAATAAACGAGCTGGTATGCCCGAAATTGCTAAGATATATCGAGAATATGTACAACGCTGTAAGTTGGCGAATGCAATGGATTTTGATGATTTGTTAGTTTATACTTATCGGCTTTTTGTAGAAAGAAATGATGTATTGAAAAAGTATGGTAAAATTTTTAAGTACATAATGGTAGATGAGTATCAAGATACAAATTATGTTCAGAAAAAAATACTTACTTTGCTCTATAATGTAATGGAAGAGAAAGCCATATGTGCTGTAGGAGATGATTCTCAAAGTATTTATAGTTTTAGAGGAGCTAATATCGATAATATATTGTCTTTCACTAGAGATTTTCCTGCAGAAAATGGTAACTATGCGCGTCTCTTCAAACTGGAACAGAACTACCGCTCTACCCAGACCATCGTTGAGGCGGCTAACAGTCTGATCAAGCATAACCGCAACCAGATTCCTAAGGATGTGTTCAGCGAGAATGCGAAGGGTGAGAAGATTCAGTATAAGCCTGCTTACAGCGACAAGGAAGAGGCGGCGATTGTGGCGAAGGACGTGAAGCGTATCCGGCGTGAGGATGGCTGCCAGTATAGTGATTTTGCCATTCTCTACCGCACCAATGCCCAGAGCCGCAGCTTCGAGGAGGAGTTCAGAAAGCAGGGTATTCCTTATCGCATTTATGGCGGACTGAGTTTCTACCAGCGCAAGGAAATTAAGGATATTATTGCATATTTCCGTCTGGTGGCGAATCCGGATGATGAAGAGGCTATCAAGCGTATCATCAACTATCCGGCTCGTGGAATCGGTGCTACTACGGTGCTGAAGATTGCTGACTGTGCCCATCAGAACCAGGTGAGTTTCTGGGAGGTAATCGGTGCCCCTGAGCGGTATGGACTGGCGGTTACCAAGGGTACGATGAACAAGCTGGAAACTTTCAGATTGCTAATTTCTTCGTTTATCGAACGGGCTCAAACTACGGATGTCTATGAATTGGGTGATGCCATTATCAAGGAGAGTGGCATCAGTCAGGATATCATGTCGGGCAAGGATGCCGATGATCTGGCACGTCAGGAGAACCTGGAGGAATTCTTGAGCGGTATGTCGGCTTTTGTGGAGGAACGCCGTGAAGAGGGTAGGTTTGATGAACTCTTCATGCAGGATTATCTGCAGGATGTGGCTCTGCTTACCGATGCTGACAGCGATGGTGATAAGGATGAACCTCGTGTTTCTCTGATGACGGTTCATGCTGCCAAGGGTCTGGAGTTTCCTACGGTATTCGTGGTTGGTTTGGAAGAGAATATCTTCCCAAGTCCGCTTTCTGCTGCTTCGCTCAGAGAACTGGAGGAGGAACGAAGATTGCTTTACGTTGCCATTACTCGAGCTGAGAAACATTGTATCCTGACGAACGCCAAGAACCGCTGGCGATATGGCAAGATGGAGTTTGATAATCCGAGTCGGTTTATCGATGAGATTGATGGCAAGTTGATTGATAGCCTGGATGAGGCTGGTGGAAGCTTGTTTGGCTCCAGAGCTGATTCGATGTCTGACCAGCCGGAGTGGGCGAGAGCGCAACGTTCTCGCAGACCGTGGGAGGATGCTGAGCAGCCTAGATACAGTAGCAGGTATCAGAATTCCAAACCGGTAGCATCGCAGTTTGTAGCAGATCCTAAGCCTTCTCTCTTTGATGATGAACCTGAGACTTCACGTACTTCCGGACGCTCGTCAGTTTCCGGACGCTCATCTCTCTCTGAAGGTAATTTCAAGTCTGTTAGATCGCTGAATGCAGCTAAACGTTACATGGAGACGCATTCTTCTCATCCTGCTTCTCGCAGTACAGGATCTTCTGCAGCATCAGTTTCTTCTTCTACAGCTTCATCTGCTGGCAGTTCTTCTTGTGGTTTGCAGGAGGGAATGAAGATTGAACATCAGCGTTTTGGACGGGGAACGGTGTTGAAGATTGAAGGTATTGGTGAGAATACGAAGGCTACGGTTGAGTTCGTTCATTCTGGCACCAAACAGCTTCTGCTGAAATATGCCAAGTTTACGATAGTAGATTAAGTTCAGTAGTCTGATGTTTATATTTAAGGTTTATCCTGTTTTGAAGTTCTCTCTTACAGGTAGAATCTTATAATATTGATAAAGAGTTATAAAAATAGATTGGGCAAGGCCATCTCTGGTCTTGCCCTTTTTGTTTCTATATACTATAAATTGAAAAAGCGTCCCCGCAGTAGCCTCACGGTTACTACGGGGACTTATATTACTAACATCTAACTTTAGCATTTTTGTTTAAACTTAAAAACGAATTCTTTATGAGAGTAATTTCTCCATTATCTATAAACATAAACCAAGTATCTCATATATTGCAAGTAACTTGTATCCTGCAAATATCTTGTATCCTTAAATGCAAGTTCTTAGAAAAGTTAAACCCATAGACCTGTATCTCTACTAATATCTTGATTATTTTTATTTTATTGCTTTTTGTCTGTTTAATATTTAATACTTTTAAGTTCACAATGCAAAGATATAAAAAAAATGGGTAAACTCCAAATTAATTTTGTTTTATTTTGTGTTAAATGGCTTTTATCGTACTTATGCGGCGTTTTTTAAGGATTAACTGGCAAAGTTAAAAGGGTGTATCATAAACATTCAAATGCTTTATGATACACCCTCTTTCTCAGGATTCTGAATATTTTTTCGTGTTTATAACGCTTCGTCTTCAGGACGTGGCATCTGTGTCTGGGGCTTCTGTTTCTTGCCTGACTTCATGAATAGTTTCTTCTTCTTCTTCTTGAGCCATGCAGCCTTGCGTATTTCGTATTCTTCGCGATGACGCTCCAAAAAATTATCTGCCATGTTTCGTTTCCTTTTTTACTTTGCGTTATGAATGCTTATTCTTTTTCTTTAAACTTACTGTAAATCACCTTTATCTGTATAGGACTTGTCTCCTTGCCGTTGCTGTCGGTGGTTATTACACCTCTTTTCAGTCGGGTAGAAGCGAGTGACATATCGTGATTAATCTTGGAGATGACGGTAGTATGTCCCTGTGTGGCTGTGATGATGTTTACAGGAACCAGTACTACTTTATTCCAGTTTTCTCCCTTGTCCTTGTTCTTATACATGGCAGAAACCAGGTTGGCGATATTCTGGAATGTATAGGCATTCTTATAAGTACCTGTACTGCTGTAGCTTGTGGTATAAGAAGTACGGCTATCTGCCAACTTGCTCTTTTCGAAGAACGACTGCAAACTGTCTTTCTGAACCATCAGGATGGTGCTTGGTGTAGCAAAGTTGTATGGGTTGTCTTCGTTTTCATTGTTGAGTCGTGGAAAAGAGATGGATGCTGTGTTGAGCGTATCTTTCTCATGTCCCTTCATGATATCTTCGATAGGGAGGGTAACCTCGGTGAAGATACCTGCTGGCGACTTGAGGTAAGTACAGTTCTGCTGGCTTGCCAACTCCTCCAAGTTCTTGGTATCGTTCTCAATCTTGTTGAGCTGCAATACCTCTTCTGTACCATCGAAACGGTTGTATCCGATGCCTACAGCTATACTGTCTGTAACGCCGTCCTTTGCCTTGATGGTCTTGTGGCGGGTCCAGTAGAAGATAAGCTCTGTATTCCAGATCTTAGCCATGTTACCCGTACCGCCTACATTCTTGATGAAGAAGCCAGGGCAGACGTTGTGCAGGAACTTGTAGTTGGTCTTGAAGTACTCAGGATGTTCTGCGTATGTTTGCATGATGTAAGAACCATAGTTCTTGTATGTCTTACCATCTTTCTCATACTTCTTATTCAAGTAAATCTTGAAGTTCTTGACATCTGATGTATTGCTCAAGTTGTAATTACTGCTCCAATGCTGGTTGTTTTCGCTTACCCAGCCTTCCTTGAAGACATCATAATCAGAGTAATACTCCTTATCTTCTGCCATCGGCTTTGTCATCTCATAGGCTGTCACCTTCATTGGGGCGATAGTATCGCCGTAGCTGGCATTGTATGAAACCAGGAGGTAGCATGAGTCTGCTTCGATAGAACCTTTGTTTGCCTGCTTGATGTAATCGAGTGTATCTACAGAGAAAGTAGGCAATACGCTCAACTGGGTCATGTAGTCACCCTTTACATAGTTGCCGGTTTCCGGGTCTTTCATCTTACCGATGAGACCGCTGTTGTTGCGGCTCAATACGGCACCTGAAACCATAGACTTTGTAGCTACAGGAAATACTGCGCTAGTGATGTTGATGTTGTCAATATCGTTAGTGATGCTACCACCGATTCCCTCGGTGGTGTCATCACATGCAGCGAAAGTAAGCGCTGCTATTACTAATACTGTTAAGAGTCTTAAAATTTTCATTATCCTTGTATGTATGTGTCTCTGTTGTCGGAATTTTATTCTGCGTCAGGACAAACCTTGTTGATGAAGTCTGCGTATGGCTCCTGGATATCTTCTCCCGGATAAGCCAGTACAGGCTTGTTCTTCTCCTTCGCATAATCAAAGAGAATCTGGTTAGCTTCTTCTTCACCTTCTACCACACCGTCGCTATAGTCGATGGCAAGTTTGCCGAGCTCAATGAAGTTGAAGTCGTCCTGATAACTGTCAAGCAGTTCTGACTTGGCATCGCGGAAGGCAACGCAACGTTTGAAGTTGGTACCCAGTTCACCCTTGAGTTCGTTGGTATAGAGAGCGGTAATCACCTTTGATTCTGCAAATGAAGGCTCTTCGCTGTAGGCTGTCTTTACATAGAATGGCACTACTGCGCTAGCCCAACCCTGGCAGACAATCACATCAGGCTGCCAGCGGAGCTTCTTTACGGTTTCCAATACGCCACGTGCAAAGAAGATAGCTCTTTCTCCGTTGTCGGCATATTCCTTTCCGTTTTCATCGGTGCCCATCTGGCGGCTCTTGAAATAGTCGTCATTATCGATAAAATAAATCTGCTGTCGTGTTGTTGGTATAGATGCAACCTTGATGATCAGCGGATGGTCTGTATCATCTATGATAAGGTTCATACCAGACAGGCGAATGACCTCGTGCAATTGTCCGCGACGCTCGTTGATGGTGCCCCACTTAGGCATGAAGGTGCGGATCTCAAAACCTGCTTCCTGCATCTTCTGAGGCAGTTCGCGTCCCATGATTGACATGTGAGACTCGGCTACGTATGGGTCGATCTCCTGATTGATAAATAATACTTTTTTTGCCATAAAAATTAAATTTTATTCTTACGAATTACGTGCAAAGGTACAAAAAAAACTTCAAATAGGGGCATTTTTTTCTCCGAAATTCATTATTTTCGGCATTAATTCGCATATTTTTAGGTTTTTTCTTTCTCATTTGAGAAAAAAGTTGTTATTTTGCACCCGAAAACAGATTATGACGATGAAAGTATTCAATAAGATTGTTGACCTCCAGAACGAACTCTTCATGTGTCGTAAGGAGGGAAAGGAAATCGGCCTTGTGCCAACTATGGGTGCGCTGCATGAGGGTCACGCCTCTCTTGTTAAGCGCAGTGTGAAGGAAAATGGCGTGACTGTGGTTTCTGTGTTCCTGAATCCTACACAGTTTAATGATCAGGGTGACTTGGATCGCTATCCTCGTACCCTCGATGCTGACTGCAAGCTCTTGGAGGCTTGTGGTGCTGACTATGTGTTTGCACCATCGGTGAAGGAGATGTATCCTACACCAGATACACGCCACTTTGAGTTTCCACCTGTTTCTACCGTGATGGAGGGTGCCAAGCGCCCGGGTCATTTCAATGGTGTATGTCAGGTAGTGAGCCGTCTTTTCTATATCGTTCGACCAACTCGTGCTTATTTCGGTGAGAAGGATTGGCAGCAGATTGCTGTCATCAAGCAGCTCGTGAAGTACATCAACAGCGATGTGCAGATTGTGGAGTGCCCTATTGTCCGTGATGAGGACGGTTTGGCTAAGAGCAGCCGTAATACTTTGCTGGCTCCTGATGAGCGTGCCATTGCGCCAAACATCTATAAGGCCCTGAAGGAGAGTGTGGAGTATGCCAAGACTCATACTGTACAGGACACTCATGATAAGGTGGTTGCCGACATCAATGCTGTAGAGGGTCTGGAGGTAGAGTATTTCCAGATTGTGGATGGCGACAGCCTGCAGGATGTTTCTTCATGGGAGGATAGTGCCTATGTGGTAGGGTGCATCACCGTTTATTGCGGTAAGACTCCTATCCGTCTCATCGACCATATCAAGTATAAGGGATAATTCCTCGATAGATATTCTTTATTAAGTTTAATCCGTAACAGATCAAGTAATAACAGAACAATGCAGATAGAAGTATTGAAGAGTAAGCTCCATTGTGTGACCGTAACTGAGGCTAACCTGAATTATATGGGGAGCATCACCATCGATGAGGACTTGATGGATGCTGCTAATCTGATAGCAGGCGAGAAGGTTCAGATTGTAGACAACAACAATGGTGAGCGCTTGGAGACCTATATTATCAAGGGTGAGCGTGGCAGCGGTTGTATCTGCCTGAACGGTGCTGCAGCCCGCAAGGTGCAGGTGGGCGATACCGTTATCATCATCGCTTATGCCCTGATGGACTTTGAGGAGGCTAAGACCTTCAAGCCAACCGTGGTATTCCCAAAAGAGGGAAACAGGGTTTAATATTCAATGGAAACAAAAGAAAGGGTGTGTCATGGACTTATGGCACACCCTTTCTTTTGTTATGGTGAGGACGAATCACATCGCTCTTGTTCACCACGTTGTCGCCATCCTTGGCGCTGATAGGGATAAATAAGGTGTAATTACTATATAATTTAAGGTGTAATTGCGATGGGTTAAGGATAGATCTCGATATGGCTGCTGCCGGAGTTGCCATTCTTGATAATCCTTATCTGGGTGGTGATGCGCTCGCTCATCGTGTCGGTATGACTGATGACGCCCACCTTCTTGCCTTGCGAACTTTGCAGCATGGCGAGGGAGTCGATGACCGTGGCTAAGGTATCGGGGTCGAGGGTTCCGAAGCCTTCGTCGATGAACAGGTTCTCGAAGGAGATGTTGCGGGAAGATAATGCTGACAGACCCAGGGCGAGACCGAGACTCACGATGAAGGTTTCGCCACCTGATAGGGAGGTGGTGTCTCGGATATCGTCAGCACGGTCGTGGTCGATGACTCTGATGCCCAGCGAATGCTTTACCTGCTGCAGTTCGTAACGGCTGTTGAACTTTCTGATTTCCTGGTTGGCGTGCGCTATCAGGAAACTGAGCGTATAGCATTGGGCTATCTTGCGCAGCGTCTTGCCGTCAGCTCCGATGGCATCCGTGATGGCTGTCCAGTCGTCTTTTTCCTGGGTTACGAGCTTCAGAGCCTCAGCCTTGTCGCCCAACTGTTTGAGGGCTTCCTGATGGTTCTGCATCCTGGCGTTGGCAGCAATCAGTTCGTTGCGCTGGCTTCTCTCCTGATACTCCTGCTGAATGGCTAGGAGAGCATCACGGGTTTGGGCAGGCTGATGTTCCAAGTGCTGCTGATGCGCCTTTTCTGCACTCTGATAAAGGGCGGTAGTCGAAGCCACGGCTTTCTCCTTTTCGTCCTTTTCCCGTCGGATGGCATTCCAGTCTTCGGCAGAGTGAAGCATCTCCCGGATGGTATTTCGGTCGATAAGGCTTGGTTCGATACTTCTTTCCTCGATGCCTTCCTCTTCGGAGTCTTTTCCTTCTATGCTCTTTTCTTCAAGCTGCTTGTTATATTCCTCAATCCAAAGGTCGAGTTCTTTTTCCTTCGCCAGCAGATTCTCTTTCATCGTCTTGTTCTGAGACAGCATGGTTTGATGCGAACCTTTACTGTTGGCGAGTTCAGCCTTCAGTTTGTTGATATTCTCGTTCTGGTTATCTGCTGCTTTCGTAGCCTCATCCTTTGCTGCTGTCAGTCTTTGTTCAGCCGCGTCTGGTTCTTCGCCATTCAGAATCTGCTTGTATTTCTCCTGCCATTCCTCCATTTCCTTCTTGGCGCTATTCCATGTCTGAAGAGCCTTCCCGTAAGCCTCCTCCTTACTCTTTTGCTGTGAGATGAGGTTGGTGGTAAGTGCTTTTTGCTCAGCTAGTTTTGTGGCGCAGGTTGAAGTGTTTTCTTGGGCTTTGTTCTGTATAGTAGAAGCCTTGCTTTCATACGCAGCTTCATCCTTTACAGCCTTATCCTTGAGTTGGGTCAGCCGTTCTATCTCTTTCTGAATCTTGTTAAAGAGGCTCAGTTTGCTGCTCGCATCTTTCGCCTTGTTTTCATAGATAGGCAAGAGCGATTTCAGTTCTGCCTCTGCCTTCGGAATCTTTGGATACTGGGCGATGAGCGCCTTCCATTCCTCTTCGTAAGTTGCTATTTCTCCCGAGAGCTTTTCCTGTTGTTTCTGGAGCGTCTGTACTTCGCCATCGTTCTGTTTTCTCTCGCCGGAAAGATCCTTCTCCTCTTTCTGCTGCAGTTTCAGCAGATCCTCCTTGACTTTCAGAAGTTGCGAGAGTTCCGTGGTGGCTTCCTCAAACTGTCTGTTGTCGGTATGATACGGATGGGTCGTGCTGCCACAGAGCGGACAAGGTTTGCCTTCGGTCAGGTTGGCACGATGAATCTCCCATTTCTCGCTCACCATGAGGGTATAGGTATTTCTCAGCGTCAGGGTCTCTTGGGTCAGTGCCTCGATGGTCAACTTGCCCAGGGCTTCATCTATCTCCGCATTTCTCTTGCTCAAGACCTGGATTCGCTCCTCATTCTTTTGCTTTTCTGTTGTGGCAGCATCGAGATGAGCCACAACCTTGATGGCTTGCTGGACATCCTGTAGTTTCCTGTCAGCTACAGTCTTGCTGTTCTGCAGTTCCTCTATATTCTGTCCGGCAGTCTTATTTCTTTCCTTCTCCCAAGCCTGTTCAGCGGCTTGCGTCGCTTCGTGCAGAACCTGTTTCTGCTTGGCAATCTCTTCCTGTGTCGCTTTGAGAGCAAGGTTCGCTTTCTCCGTTTCAGCTTCCCATTTTTGGATGTTTCGGGCGTTTTCCTCCACATCTCTTTGGGCAGTTAGATTCTCTTTCTGTGCCAACTCCAATGCCTCTTTCTTTTCTTTCAGATTCGGCATCGCCGCTTCCATTTTTGTTTTCAGCGCCCTTGCTTCAGCGATGACCGGCATCGCCTTTTCCAGCTGTTCCTGTGCCTTGCCGACTGCTTCCTTCAGACTGGTGAGAGTTTTCTCGCTTTCGCTGATGGCAGACTCTTGACTTTTGATGTTTCCTTCCGCTTTCAGAATGTTTTCTTCCTGCTCGTGGATGCTTTGCGTCTGTCGCTCTACTTCCTGCAGTAGGTTGACGGCTGGCTGTACTTCATCGTGCAACTGCAGACGGAGAATCTGGGCTCGCATCGCTTTAATGGTATCAGCTGCTTGCTCCATATCAATCTGGTAGATAGCGATTTGCTTGGTTTGCTTATCGTTTTCCTCAAACCATTGCAGGTCTTTCGAGATGGCTTGCAACTGGCTGTCGAGTTCCTTCTCAGCCTTTTCCAGGCGGTCGATTTCCTCCTTCAGTTGGGTGAGTTCTTCAGCGTTCAGCAGGTTCTGTTTTACGGCTTCCACCGATGCAGCCATCTGGTTGTAGGCATCCGTCGCCTGGTCTTTCGCCTTCTTGATTTCAGTAGCGATGTTCGTATAAGTTTCCTCGCATCCGATGAGTTTTTCCAAGAGTTCGTACCGCTCGTTTTCCTTCGCCGTCAGGAAGTTGGCAAACGAGCCTTGGGCGATGAGCACGGTACGGAGAAACTGGTCGTAGTCGAGTCCGATGATATTCGGCAGTTCGTTCCAGTCGGCAGCTTCCTCTGTTATCTCTTCTCCGTTTCTCGTGATTTTATAGAGCGCTGTCTTGGCGTTCTCGTAGCGCACTCTCTGGAATCTGACGTGCCATTCTGCGCGGTAGATGCTGCCGTTGTTGGCAAGGAAGGTGAGTTTGCTGTAGCCCTCTTTCTTGCCCCGTGTCAGGATGTTTCTACTGTCGGTAGGTGCCAGACGGTTACTTTCGCTGGCATCGGCAGCTCCGAAAATCTCGATGTTCTGGTTCTTGTCGCCTTTCTTCCTGGGGTAGCGAGGGGCGCGGTTGTAGAGGGCAAGGCAGATAGCATCGAGTAGGGTAGACTTGCCACTTCCCGTCGGACCTACGATGCTGAAGATGGTACTCTCGCCTAAGGCACCTTCTTCAAAGTTGATGACCTCGCCACCCTGTTTGTCAAGCGAAGCGAGGTTGAGTATTTCGAGTTGTAGGAATTTCATAATGATGATGTCGTTAATAAATCGGATAACATTTTCTCCTGTCTTTCGTTCATCGGAGCGTTGTGCCTGATGGCGAAGGCTTCCTTCAGCGTATCGAGCGGAGGACGGTTGATGATGTCTTCTATGCTGGTGATGTGCTGGGAACCCTGGATGGTGGAGAGGTCCAGTTGTGGGATGATGCGCTGGATTTTGCAGAGCACGGCATCCTTTTCGTTGACGAGTTTCTCCAGTTCCTTGATGTCATCGCTGGTCAGTTTCTCCTGCTTCACCTTCAGCATCACGTAGTCGAAATGGTCGCTCAGTTCGCCGTCAGTTCTCTCCGAGAGTTCAGAATTGATGAGCTTCTGCCATTTCTTGAAGGTCAGCTCTTCCTCATCTTCGGGCAGGATGCGGAGGGCGTGCTGAGGCTTGTATTCCAGAAAATCTACTTTCCATTCCTTGCTCTTGCCGGTTTCCTTTCCTTCCTCCTCTTCTCCGTGTTCTATGGTGATGAGGTCGATGCCGTGGGTGTAGTCTTTCTCGGCAAACGACATCGGGAGGATACTTCCCGTATATCTTGCCCAGTCGGTGTTCCAGATATGTTGCCGTTTGTGGATGTGTCCGCAAGTCATATAGTCGGGATGGTCGTTCCATCCTTCCAGGTCCACTTCCTCCTGTCCGCCGATGATGATTTTCTCGCTCGCATCCTTCTTGGCGATATCCGAACCCTTGGCGTACATGTGTGCCATCATGATGCATTTCCTGCCCGGATGTTTCTTTCGAGCCTTAGCCGTCAGTTCTCTCAGAAAGTCGTTGACTCCCTGCGAGTAGCTGGCGTTCTGCACCACATCGCTTCTTAGGAAAGGTACGGCGAGGACGATGACTTCTTCTCCTGCCTCGTTGGTTACGGGGATGATGAGGTCATCGAAGGAATAGATCCAATGTCCGCCGGTTTTATCATCGTCCCCGCTTTCTCCCTGCTTCCAGATTTTCCTTACGTTTCCTCTTATTTCCACGTGGTATCGGGTGAGCAGCGGACGGGGAGCCTCCAGTCGGCTGGCGGAATCGTGGTTGCCGGCGGTAATGATGACTTGCATGTTCGGGCACAGTTGGGTAGCATCGGCAAGAAACTCGTAATAAACGGTCTGTGCCGCTGCCGATGGATTTCCGTTATCAAAGATGTCTCCTGCGATGAGGAGAGCATCGGGCTTTTGTCCAGCTATCTGCTCCAGGAGCCATTTCAGGAAATGCTTGTGTTCCGGCAGACGGTCGTTGCCGTGAAACAGGTTGCCCAGATGCCAGTCGCTGGTTGCTAATATCTTCATACTCATAAGAATGTCTAATCTTAGTCTTTTTCTTTGTCTTTGGTTTGCAATCCTTTGACCTTTTGCTTGCAATCTGACTACAAAGTTAACACAATTATTTGGGATACGCAAAGAAATAAGCTCAAAAAACGAAGAATTATGGCCGGATAAGTAAAGATATTCAGGAAAAGTCTTGTTTTATATCTGATAAAGTTGTATCTTTGCAAGGTAGAAATCTTCGTTCATAAACATTGAATGTCCGTTCAGTGTCTTTGAACGGCGGTTCATAGACTTTGAATGTCGGTTCAGTGTCTATGAACGGAGATTCCTCCTAGGATTAAATACTTTTTCTCCTAGGTTTGTGGTCTTTTCTTCTTAAGTATAACAATAAATACTCTAGGATGTAAAGGCTGTTGCAATAAGAAATACTAATAAACTAAAATAGGAAAGGAAACTGATATGGCTAAGTACAAATTGCAGGAAATGGGGGATATGCGCTATGATGGCAAGCGCAGAGTTTATCCCAAGATGGTGACCAACCGTACACTATCCAGAAAAGAGTTCGTCAAGATGATGCAGAACTACCATCGCGGTATTTCGGAAAGTACCACGGAGGCTGTATTGACCGATGTGGTTGATATGCTGGCAGACATGCTCTCCATGGGTTACAACGTGAATCTGGAAGGTTTCGGCACCTTCTCCCTCTCCCTCGCTTTCGAGGATGAGAAGCCTAGGGAATTTCTGAATCCAGATGATAAGATGACGTACCGCAAGGTGGGAGTGAAGGACATCAACTTCAAGGCGTCCCCTGAGTTTATCAAGGAGGTGAAGCGTGAAACCGACCGTGACCTGGAGCGTGATATGGGTGGTGTAAAGGTGATTCGCAAGCAGCTCTATTCCAGGGAAGAGCGCATCGCCCGTGCCCTGGAGGTGATAGAGAAGAACGGCGTCCTCACCCTAGGCGATTATGCCTCCATCAACAACCTGAGCCGTACTTCCGCCTCTATGGAACTGAAGGAGCTGACCTGTGATAAATCTTCGCCGATAGATTCACTAGGTCGCGGCAGCCATAAGGTTTGGGTGAAGAGGAAAGAATAAATGCAAATATCTCTCAGAATATTTGTTAGTTTCAATTCTTTTTCGTATTTTTGCGGTGTAATTAAATGATAGTGTTATGACGACAATAACTTCTTTAAATAAATATCAGCAAAGGGTTGTAGAATTGATGTCTAATGTCAATTCTGACCAGCAGATGGCTGAAATCACGGATTTGCTATCTGGTTATTTTGCGCAAAAAGCAATAGATGCTGCAGATGAATTGTGGGATAAGGGCTTGATAGATGAAAATACTATTGAGCAATGGAAGCATGAACATATGAGAACGCCTTATTCTGAATAAATGCAGCGGATTGTATTAGATACAAATTGTTTGTTGATTGTGCCATATCTGCAAATGCGAAGTATATCGTGAGTCAAGATCATCATTATGACGTAATTAGATTTAATCCTGAATTCGATTTTACGGCAATTGATATTGATGCATTTTTAGCTATACTAAAAGGAGGTAGTCTCGTAAACTGATACTATTATGTTGCTTGTAAATAAGGAACATCTTGAAGATGAGGTACTGTAGAAGAGGAAGGACTGCAGTTATGTTAATATTTTGTTAAAGGTGCGTGTTAATAGTCTTATTTATAGGAAAATATGTAATTTTGCACTGTTGAAATAGATGTTTAATTTAAAGTCCAAATAATTATGGAGCAGATTACTATAGATTTTAAGAACGCTTTTGATTGTTCCAAGAAGGAGAAGTCGAAGGTTTGTCGCTCTGGCTATGTACGTGTGGTTCGTTTTATGGATGATAAGAAGCATACTAGACCACAAGTGTATGAGGGCGATTTGTTGGAGGTTTTGAATGGCAGCATATAATTTTGAAAGCAAGGGATTGGTAGATGCCATTCTGACGCAAATAGCAGTCTGTGAGGCTGTAGAAATGAATGAGAGTATTGTGGTGCCCAAGATATTTCGCTCTTCTAATTGCATGTGGGATACAGGGGCGACTAATACGCTTATATCTCAAAAGATAGTTGATGATTTGGGGCTAAAGCCTTATGGTGTATGCTTGGTCTCAGATAATACAACAACAGAGAAACGTGAAACGTTTTTGGTTCATTTAGGCTTACCGACAGGAACAACAGCGTTAAACGTAGAAGCGATGTTAACGTTGAGCGAAGATTATGATGTTGTAATAGGAATGGACATTATTAGTTTATGTGATTTCTGCTTTACAAACAAAGATAACGCAAGTTGTTTCTCGTTACGCCATCCTTCGAACGAGAAAATTATTTTAAAATGATAAATATCTTTGGGATTTGCAAGAAACTTTCCGATTTTCTTGCAAATCCCAATTCTTTTTCGTACTTTTGCAGTTGTCTTGCTGTGGATGGCTGGTGATGAGTCGCTGGCTAGGTAAAAATCCATGGCTTGGCCTATCATAATTAAGAAAGACGTGTACTACGTTTTCTTCTGATCTTTCGAAACCTAGGAAATTTCAAAAGTTACACTCAGATGAAGACAGCGGTAGGCGCCTTCGCTTTATGTGTGTATGTACACAGGCATAGGTGTGCCCTTTCCATTCGTTTGGATAGGGTACATCCTGTGCTATTATATATGCAAGTTTGGCGTAGGTTTCTGTTGCTTCTTATCCTTGGTGTATAAGGTTTTCCTAGGACCTCGAAAGGCAAGGGTAATGCGAGTGATAGATTCCCTACGCCATTTCTGTTGATAGTAAATCAGTTATCCTATTCCTTATCTTGCGATGAGGCTGGACTAGAATCAAAATAATCTTTTAAAATCAGATGGTTTCTGCTTTCGGGAATCGGTGGAGTAATAGGATGGCAAGGCTTTGCTATGCTCCCATCGGCAACGGAAGCTATGGCAAAGAAACTGCAACTCAGCTATAAGGAAATCGAATCCCGATTAGAATCGTTTAAAACTAAAGTGGTGCCAGCCTTTGAGGTTGGCTACGAGATACTGAAGGCTTTTGGTAAAAGCGAAAAGGATGTGTCGAGATACAAGGAAGGAAAGGGTATCTTGAAGACATTCGACGGCTTGCTTATCAAAGGCTTGTTCTGCTATCAGGCTGTAGATACTTTGCATCTTACCACCAGGTTGGAGGCATTGAAGACTGATGCTCAGGTAAAGAAGGCTGCACCAAAGATTATTGCGGTGAGCGATGGTGAAACCCTCCTTGCTTATGATACTCGTGAGAATGATACTTACGAGCAGAAACTCGTCAAGATGCACAGCGACTTTGGCTTCTTCTATCCTTTGATGAACGTGGAGCGAGTACACACTACGGCAGAAAACCCTGCCGATGTGAAGGCTGCTGAAAAACTTGCCAAACTGCATGATGAGATTCGTGCTTTTAACGAATATAATAGTGATGATGACTTGCACGACCTCAATATCTTCATCACCCGTTTGCTCTTCTGCTTCTTTGCCGAAGACACAGGTATCTTTGCAGAAAATCTCTTTACCAACTTTATCAAGCAATTTACCAAGGAAGATGGTTCCGATTTCGGCGAGATGCTAGGTCAGGCATTCCAGGTGATGAATGTGCCAAACAAGGAGCGTTCGGAAGAACTTACCAAGGAAATCAATCAGTTTCCTTACGTGAATGGCGGTCTTTTTGCCTCTGACATTCCTATCCCAAAGATGGGTTATAAGGCTAGAAAGATTATCATCGAATGCGGCGACTTGGATTGGAAGGACATCAATCCGGATATTTTCGGTAGTATGATTCAGGCGGTGGTGAATCCTGATGTACGTGCCAAGGAAGGTATGCACTACACCAGTGTGCCTAATATCATGAAGGTAATTAATCCGCTCTTTATGGATGATTTGAGAGGAGAATATAAGAAACTGACGGACTTTTACGATCAGAAGAAAAACCTGTATGACATGAGCGTATTGTCCATCAATCAGTTTGTGGCGGAATGCAAGCCTATTGTCAGGGGTTGCGACCGCTTGCTGTTGCGTATGAATAAGATGAAGTTCTTCGATCCGGCGTGTGGAAGTGGCAACTTCTTGATTATCACCTATAAGCAGTTGCGCTTATTGGAGATGGATATCTTGCATCTTCGCAAGAAGTGCCAGCCTGAGCAGATGATAGACTTCATAGATGGTTCTTGCATCCACTTGGATCAATTCTACGGAATAGAGCTTCTCGACTTCCCTCACGAGGTAGCCATGCTTTCGCTCTGGCTTGCCGAGCATCAGATGAACAACAAGTTTCACGCCGATTTCGGTGTGAATGTTGCTGCCTTGCCTTTGCATAATATCAACCAGATAAAATGTGGTAATGCCTGTAGAATGGATTGGGAGGTAGTATGCCCACATACCAAGGATGAAGAAGTGTTTGTTTTTGGAAATCCACCGTATTTGGGAACAAAATGGCAAACGATTAGTCAAAAAGAAGATGTAGATTTTGTAATGCCGGATAACAAATGTCGTAGAACTTTAGATTATATTTCTTGTTGGTTTGTTCTTGGAGCTAAATACGTGAAAGGCTCAAAAGCTAAATATGCTTTTGTTAGTACAAATTCTATATGTCAAGGAGAACAAGTAGCTGCTCTTTGGCCGCAAATTTCAAAGGATGATGTTTGTATTGATTTTTGTTATCTGCCATTTAAATGGAGTAATAATGCAAAATATAATGCTGGAGTAACATGTGTTATTATTGGTTTAGGTTGGAATTCAACTAAAAATAAGTACATTTATGCGGATAAATGTAAAAAAGTAAATAACATTAATTATTATTTGTTAGATGCCCCTAATGTTATAGTAGAACATCGTACTAGTCCGCTTTCTGAATTGCCAATTATGCGTAAAGGAAGTCAGCCTACTGATGGAGGCTTTTTACTTATGGATAAAGAAGAACGTAATGAATTTGTATTGGAAAACCAAAAGTTGGCTCCATATATAAGACAATATATGGGAGCCGATGATTTGATAAATGGTAAGTTGCGTTATTGTTTATGGCTAAAAGAATGTCCAGAAGATATAATGTCATCTTGTGATAAACTTATTGTTCGATTAAAGAATGTGGCAAATATTCGAAGTAATAGTACTAAGGAACTTACAAGAAAATGGGCTTTAAAGCCACATTTATTTACTGAGGATAGGCAACCTGATATGGAATACTTGATGTTACCAGTAGTTTCTTCAGAAAAAAGGCAATATATTCCAATGGCTTATATTGATTCTACAGTGATAGCTAATACAAATTCCCAAATGATACCTGATGCGCCGATTTATGTATTTGGAGTGCTTACTTCATTGATTCATTCAGTTTGGATGAAGGCTGTTTGTGGAAGATTGGAAATGCGTTTTGCTTATTCCGCAAGTGTTGTTTACAACACTTTCCCCTTCCCATCCATCTCCGACACCAAGAAGTCTGAGATAGAAGAGGCGGCAACGAATGTGCTTCTGGCTCGTGAAAACTATCCCGAGAAGACGCTTGCAGATCTTTACGACCCGGAAAAGATGCCGGAGGATTTGCGTGCTGCACATGAGGAACTGGATGCCATCGTAGAAAGCTGCTATCCTGGCGCTCCGTTCCCAAATGATGAGGCTCGATTGGAATGCCTCTTCAAACTCTATGAGAAAATGACAGCTAACAAGTAATAATTTGAATGGCTTATGAACAAGATAAATGATAATATCGTTGATATCAAGTATCAGCAAACGGGTAAATCGAGTAATACCAATGAACTCGGTATGCGAGAGATGCAAGCCAAGGCTTACGAAGCCCGCAACCATCGCTTTCTGCTTATCAAGGCGCCACCAGCATCTGGCAAGAGTCGCGCCTTGATGTTCATCGCCCTGGATAAACTGAATTATCAGGGCATCAAGAAGGTAGTGGTGGCTGTGCCGGAAAAGAGTATCGGCCGCTCTTTCCAAAATACCGACCTGATGAAGTATGGTTTCTTTGCCGATTGGAGGGTAACGCAACAGTATAATCTTTGCGATACTGAAGACGAGAAAGAGAAGGCAGTACGCTTTAAGAAATTCTTCCATCAAGATAAAAACAATATCCTGGTTTGCGCCCATGCCACACTAAGAAACGGCATGAAGGAAATAAGCGACGAGGAGTTTAATGATTGCCTCTTGGCGATAGATGAGTTTCATCATACAAGTGCTGATGTGAACAGCGGATTGGGCGATATTGTGCGCCGGGTGATGAATAATTCCACCGGTCATATTGTTGCCATGACGGGCAGTTACTTCCGAGGTGATGGTGTTCCGGTGTTGAGGGCAGAGGATGAGGCCCGTTTCTTCCCGGTAACCTACAACTATTATCAGCAACTCAATGGTTATCGATATCTCAAGAACCTCGTTCTGGGCTATCACTTCTATCATGGCAGTTATCTCGACCATATCGCCGAGGTGTTGGATACTACCAAGAAGACCATCATCCATATTCCGAGTGTCAACTCCCGAGCATCCAGCGGTTTGGGTAAATACACGGAGGTGGATGAAATCATCAAGATTATCGGTAATGTAGAGGAACGGGATTACAACAATGGCGGCATCTATCACATCAGAACCAAGGACGGCAGACTGCTGAAGGTTGCCGATCTGGTGGAAGACCATGCTGAGACCCGCAATCTGGTGCAGGGATATTTGCAGCGGATAAAGAAACGTGATGATGTAGATATTATCATCGCTCTGGGTACTGCCAAGGAAGGTTTCGACTGGCAATGGTGTGAGGAATGTCTGACCATCGGTGTGCGTGGCTCGCTGACCGAAGTGGTGCAGATTATCGGAAGATGCACCCGTGATTGCGAAGGCAAGGAAACGGCCAAGTTTGTGAACATGATAGGAATGCCTGATGCCAATCAGCCCGATGTGAAGGTGGCGGTGAACGACTTTCTGAAAGCCATTACCGCATCGCTTCTGATGGAGCAGGTGATGGCGCCTAGTTGGCATTTCAAGACGGTGAAGGATGTGGATAGTGATGAGGTTAGTCCGCTGGATGCCCGTACCCTGGTGATAGAGGGCTTGAAACCTTTGTCGAGCGAAAAGACGAAGATGATTGTAGAGGAGCAGTTGGATGATTTGAAGGCTTCTATCTTGCAAGACGAACTGGTGGTGAAAGCCATCAGCGGAAGTACTACGGCTGAAACCATCACCAAAACGCTCATTCCGAAAGTGATTCGTGAAAAGTATCCGGATTTGAGCGAGGACGAAGTGGAAGAAGTTCGTCAGCGCCTGCTGCTTGATACCCTAGTAAAAGGTGGCGAAGTGGTGGATGATAAGGGAAATCCTATCGACTTCGATGCTTCGGCAAACGATGAGGAGAAGGAGTCGGAAGGTAATCGCCTCATCAAACTGGCAAACCGAATGATTAACATCGACCAGTTGAGCATCAATCTGATTGATTCCATCAACCCTTTCCAGCGTGCTTACGAAGTGTTGTCGAAGAATGTGGATAAGCAGACCCTGAAGATTATCCAGGACACGATGGCTGAACAGAAATTCGATATGACCATCGAACAGGCGATGATGCTGTTCAAGGGACCCTATAAGCAATGGGTGGCAGAGCATGACGGTCTGCGCCCAGACATCAACGACCCCGATCCGAAGGTAAGGGAACTGGCTGCTGCATTCCAGAAACTCAAGAACCTGAAGATTCGAAAGATGATGGGATTGGAGTATGAGCCGGAAAAGTAACATTTAACATTAACATAAATGGATTGGCCAGAAGAATTATTAGAGATATTTGATGACCCCTTGTTGGCGGATGTACGTCCGAAACCGAAGGCACCGACGCCCGATGACAGGCTGGCACAGAAATTGCTTGAAATCAACAAGTGGGTGGCAGAGCATGGTAGCGAACCTACAGCAGATGGTAGCTTGAAAGAAAAGTTGCTTGCTGCATCGCTCAAGGCTCTGCGAACCAAGGCAACAGATAGCCTCAGACAGTATGATGAGTATCGACTGTTGGGATAGGCTATAGTTTTTCACCTTATTATATATATAGTGATATGGATATAGATAAAGAATTAGAAGATATATTCAGCGATCCCTTGATGGATGTTTCCTATCAGGAGGCAAAACTCTTCGATGTGCCTGCCGACATGAAAGGCGTGATGGCTCAGAAGAAGGATGCGCCCGACCATGTTGCACAAAGAAAACTGTGTGATAATTTCGCACAGTTTAAGCCGCTCTTCGAACAGGTGCATCAGGATTTGAAGACCGGGAAGCGACAGTTGCAGAGAATCTCGAAGACGACGAGCTTATTGGCTGGACGCTATTATCTTGTAGATGGTCAGATGGTTTTGTTATATGAGATTATTGAGAAGAAAAAGGGTACTAATGGTTTGCCCGATGGCAGAACCCGCTGTATCTATGAAAATGGTACGGAGTCGGATATCTATCTCCAGACACTTCGCAAGAGTGTGGTGGCAAGTGGTTATGCCATCACCGAAACTCTGGAGGAGACGGATGCTCATTTCTTCAATCCTGAGGATGTGAAGCAGGAAGACCAGGTGACGGGGTATATCTACGTGCTTCGTTCGAAATCAGAGAATCCGGAAATTCGTAACATCAAGAATCTATATAAAATAGGTTTCTCTACGAATCGGGTAGAGGAACGTGTGGCAAATGCCGAGCACGAGCCTACTTATCTGATGGCACCTGTAGAGATTGTAAGCACTTACAAGATAGTGAACATGCACTCCCAGAAGTTTGAGGACCTGGTGCATCAGGTGTTGCAGACGGTGAACTTCCGTTTCAGGGTGGCTGATGATAAGGGAGAGATGCATGAGGCTACGGAATGGTATCAGGTTCCGCTGGAAATCATCGACAGTATCATTCAGAAAATCATGAATGGCACTATCATCTACTTTTCCTACAATAAGGAACAGCAATGTCTGGAGCAGCGGATAGAGAAAAAGCCATCGCAGTTAAATCTGTCGGGCTTGAAGGTTTTGACGCTGATTATCGAGAAACAGTATTTCGAGGAGATTGTATCTGGTGTGAAGACCGAGGAGTACCGTTCGCTGAAGCAGACCACGCTAAACAAATATACTTATATTGATGAGGCTGATGGCAAGCGTTATCTCCGTCGTTTCGATGCGATAAGGTTTTATGTGGGTTATCATTCGGATAGGGATAGTGCCGTGGTTCAGGTATTGGATACTACCTATGAGGATGGCTTGGTAACTTATCATCTCGGAAAGGTATTGGAGGTGGTAAGGGGAAAGGAAAATAAATAAAATAGTTGAAAACCAATAGTTTAAGGTCACAAATTGTGACCTTAAACGCTATTTCTATGTGTTCTAATATAGAGTGTTATACGAAGCTTTTGCCCTTACAGGGCGCATTGCTGACTGCGAGTGTGCCCAGGGCGATGCCCTGGGCTAGGAGCTTTTGGGCTTTCAGCCCGTTCTTGAACCACCTGCAATGTCCTATATGTTAGACCTTTCGAGTATTGTGCGCATAGCACGATAGCGAGGATCTTTTTTGATGTCTCGCTTGGGACTAATATCATATTTGCGCTCAGTTTCGTCTGCCATTTCTTGGAAACGACTAGCTTCCTCACCATAGAGTGTTGGTATTGCTTTTATTGGATAAGCCATAATCCTTCTGCCTTTAATTCTTCTATAAATTACCTCAGTTCGGGATAACGAGCTCTATCTAAAGGCTTTATAATGTTTTTATAT
>OGKU01000327.1_pt1 | contig 40345 bp, 22 predicted proteins | sample 1572611 | NCBI WGS metagenome assembly OGKU01 (sample SAMEA2581886, study PRJEB24529) | metagenome | biome: Human gut stool | place: China | collected 2011 | reverse complement strand
GAACTGATCATCGCGCCATGGACGGCCATGATCCAAAGTACGCAACCTTTCGGGCGCTACCCGTTTTTTGGAATCGTGCTACATCGCACACCCCCGTAGTCGCGCGAAAGTGTCGGGAAAGCCGGTTCGGGGGTATGAAATAGGTGGGAAAACCGCATTTCGGCAGGAAAAATGTTGCACGATTCGAAATTTGCCCCAAAAATCGGGATCGTGCTACAAAATTCGTCGGTTCCTTCCGGGGTTTCTTATCTCTTGGCAGGTTTTCTCGGCATGGTGTCTGTCATGGGCTTGGTGTTCGGACGGTGGGGCAAGAGGCTCAGTGGCGTGCGCAGGGTCTGCCGATCGCGATCGTGGAGGGAGATCGCCTTCGAGAACGGTTGGATCATGCGCGACCAGCTCATGGAGTCCGCCGAGCGTTACGGCAAGAGCCCCTACGGCCAGCATCTCAAGGGCATAGCCGACGGCGAGATCATGCTCGTCCCCAACCAAAAGAGCTGATTCCTCGAGACTGATGGTGTATTAGGGGTGCTGCCTCATTGAGGCAGCACCCTGATGGCACTTTGACTGACGGTGCTTCTTATGGATTGCGTCGATGAGCGGCACTTCGACGAGGAGTGTTTTGACTGGAGACGTTCCAATGGGCGGCGCTTCGACTGGCGGTGAAGAGGGTCATCTGCCTTATGAGTGGCGGATTTGGGCGGCGTGAAAATGTCATTTCGCTTATCTGTGGCAGGTAATCGGCAGAGATATACCCTTTAACTGTGGAAAATGTACCCCCAAAGTGGCTTTTGCCCGTTATGACCTGCCATATATAGGCGAAATGGGAGTTTCCACCTCTCGGAATCTGCCGCGTATAAGCGAAATGGGAGTTTCCATCTCTTGAAATCTGCCACATATAAGCGAAATGGGGAGCTGGGCGCATACATTCCGTCACTTTCAGGGCGTGGCGGAATGATGATGAAAGCCTGTACCGGTCACTACCAATGATTTGAGGAAATTCTTGGGGTATCTATATCTGGCAAGGCCTAATTATCGTTGTATCCGTGTTTGCGGGTGTCCAGTGCCTGCTTCCAATAGGCTTCTCGGGCGAGGACGACGTTTTTGGGCACGGTGGAATCGTAATGTTCCAAAAGCGTGTAACGGAAATGCGTCTCTACGTACGCTTCTCCTGCTGCTCCACAAGTTTGCTTAGTTCTGTATTGCCGCCGTGGCCATTATCTATGTAGTTTTTCCACCGCTGATATATGCCGTTCCTTCCGGTGGCGCTTCCCACATACAGTTTCCCGTTATCGGTATTGGTGATTACATACACGCCTTGCTGACGGGACAGCGTATTCTTCCAGCTTGCCTTGTCGTTCTCCTCAATCTACTTAAGCTGGGCGTAGGAAAGGCTGACAACAGATTTTGGCGGCCTTGTTCACTTGACACGGTCGCCGGTGGCACTTTTTCTTGCGGTCAGAAACAGCCCGCCCAAAATCAGCCACTGAATATGCCAAATATTGCCAAAAAGTCTCGCACGCGCACGATATCGACAGGGAATGTTCCTTATTTCACAGCCCATCTGTTTGAGTTCCCAAAAAATGTGTTCAATGTATGAAGGGATGAGGAATAGTTCGAGGGGGAAGATTATCCTTGGAAAGGATATTGTCAACGTGAGATGGGGAAGTTCAGTGACTTCTGTAGAGAACGCTAATGTGCAGCAGCCTACCGCACCGCAAGGGGTAGTTGAGGAAGCGGATGACGGCATCACTCTGATGGATCTGTTCAAAATCATTCGTAAGCATCTGGTCACTGCGATCATCGCATTCGTGGTGGTAGTGGCAGGCGTGAGCGCCTATACCTTCCTCGCTCCGGCGAAGTATACGGCTACGGCTCAGACCATGGCCACCTATAATGCTTCTCAAAATGGTGTCGACATTAACCAGCAGTCCGCTGGCGGCAGCTACATTTCCAACCAGATCACTTCATACCCGACGCTTGCCACCACTTCGAAGGTGCTCAAGCCGGTCATTGATGATCTCGGTCTGGACGAAACTGTGACGGATCTTGCCGGCCGGGTCACTGTCACCAATCCGACCAACACGGCATTCGTGAACATTGCCGTGGTGGACGGAGATCCGAAGCAGGCCGCGGACATCGCCAATTCTGTCGCCGAATCGCTGAAAGACGTCATTGAACGTGACCTGTACTCCGGAGATAAGTCCCCGGTGAAGCTTTCCATCGTGCAGAAGGCACAGGTCCCGACGTCTAAGTCTTCGCCGAAGACTGCCCTGTATTTGGCTGTCGGTGTGGTGCTCGGCATCATCATCGGCGTGTTCGCCGCACTCATCAAGGACCTCCTCAACACCAAGGTTGAAGAGACTTCCGATGTGCGTAGCATCGTCCGAGCATCTTCCCTTGGCTCCGTTCCGATGGACGCTTCGCTTGATGATAAGCGTCCGGTGCTGGTGAGCCAGCCTAACGGCGCTATTGCCGAGGAATTCCGCCGTATCCATACGAATATCGATTTCCTGCAGACCGACCGCACCGAAGGTGTGGGCCAGCTGCTTGTCATCACGTCTGCGCAGCCGTCCGAAGGCAAGACCACCATGGCTATCAATACTGCGGTGGCCCTTGCTGAAGATGGTGCGAAAGTACTGCTTATCGACGCTGATCTTCGCCACCCGTCTGTCGCCCATCATTTGGGTATTGAAGGTGCTGCCGGTCTGGCGCACGTGCTGTCTGGGCAGATGGGCCCGAAGGACGTGGTGCAGAGCTACTGGAAGCCGAACCTGCACATTCTGCCTGGCGGCAAGAGGCCGGCGAACGCTGGCGTGCTGCTGAGCTCCGAAACCATGAAGCTCATGGTGGAGCAGGCGCTCACCCAATACGATTACGTGATTATTGATACCGCCCCGTTGACGGTGTCCAACGATGGCGCGGTATTCGGCCGTTGGGCCAAGGGCCTTCTGCTGGTGGTCAGCCGTAACGTGTGCGAGAAGAAGTCCCTGCAGGAGGCGTCCGACACGCTTGCCACCGCGCAGGTGCCGGTGCTTGGCTTCATCTTCAACCGTGCAGATCCGAAGAAGGTCAACTCCCACTCCAACTATTACTACTACTATGAAGATGGTGCTCCGCGTAGCAGCCATCGTGCAAACGGCAAGAAGAAGAGGATCTGACGTTTTCCTTCTTCACGGAATGAGGGGTGTATGGCAACTGAGAACGATGATTCCCAGTCTATGAACGGTATTCTGTCCAACATATCTCGGGATGTGGTGGACACCAGCTGGGATATTCCTCCGCTGACCTTCCCCAAATTGCAGCCTACCGATTCGGAAGAGGCCGATGGTGCGGATGAGACTTCGATTGCTGAGCCCCGCACCATCGCTTCCTCCGTGCCTGCGCAAATGGAACAGCCGGTTTCGGCTGCGCCAACAATCGCGAATATACCCAGTATGCCGCTCGACACCATCGATTTCGATGAAGCGGTTGCCCCAGCCGATGCCGAGGAAACCGCCACTTTGCCACCCCTCGTCTCTTCGACAGATGAACAGGACGCCGAAGCGACTCAGGCCTTTGATACTTCGGATGGCATAACCGACCTAGAGGAGCTGGCCGCGGAAGATCCGGAACATGATCCGCTGAAAACCATTCCGGTCGCACCGAAAGAGCCGTCTGCGGACAAGCGAAAGATTATTGCCATTGTCGCTGCGATTGCGGCAGTGGCGGTTGCTATTGCCGGTGTCATCGTGGTACGCAATCGTATCAATTCGAAAGAACAGCGTGCGGCAGCGGTGGTATGTGAGAAGGCGAAATCCAAATACTCCAAAGCCAACGAAAAACTGCAAAACGCCATCGAACAGGCGACCAGTCTGCAGGGCACTGCGGCAAACCAGGTGGCGGATGCCGCCACAATCGACCAGCTCACTCAGGCCGTGACCAAGGCGCAAAACCTCAAGACGGTCGGCGGATGTTCGGTGTTGCTGTCCGAAACCACACTGCGTGCGCACGCCCGTAGTATGAGCAAGCAGATCAGCAATATCAAAGAACAGACCAAGGCCGTTACCGCAGCAGCCACAGCTGTGGCCGCCAGCAAGCGAGCTTTGGAAGTGAATAAGACGACTGCCGCATTGCAGAAGGCCATTGCCGACGCAAAGACGTTGCTTGACGGTTCTGCAGGCCAGGTTGCGGATGAGTCGACACGTGATGCGCTTGCCAAGGCGATTGACGCTGCCCAGAAACTCCTCGATGGCAAAAGCACTGATGTTACGGCCATGCAGAACGCTTCGAAGGTGATTTCCTCGACTTCTGACGGCGTGAACAAGTCTGTGGCGGAGCAAACTGCGGCTAATGCCCAGTCGAATACCAATTCGAATACCAATAACGGCACTACGAACCGGCGCTACACGTATACGTGGCAATTTGGTCCGGGCTCTGGAAACGGTGTGAACGGTGGTGGTTCGAGCGGCGGTAACGGCGGTTCGAGCGGCGGCAATAACAATGGCGGTTCAACCGGTGGTAATGGCGATTCGAACGGCAACGGCAACGGCGATTCAAACGGCGGCGGTAACGGCGATTCGAATGACGGTAATGGTGGTTCGACCGGCAACGGCAACGGCGATTCAGATACAGGTACTGCTGGCGAATAAGCCATACCGGAGAAGGATTTGGATATAGCGAATGGTACCCCCATATGTCCCTCTTAATTTCTGGGGGGGGCTGTGGTAAATTGTTTGCCGTATGCAGCTGAAGGGGGAGAGAGATACATGCAAGGCGTGAATACCGGTGAATCCGGCGCACCAAACGGCGAGCAAGGTATGAGGACTCAAGAGATTCATATCGTCTCGTCCAATGCGCATCGACAGGCATCCGTGTCCATGCAGAATCAGCGTCTGCAAAAGCAGTTCGAGCCGATGACTTTTTCCAATACCCCGTTTCCTGCGGAAAAGGAAGGACATAGGCGCGGCAAGGCTGAATCGACTCCCCGGTGGCGTTTCGCCTTCGTCGCCAGCCTGATCGCCATCGATTTGGCAGTGATGCTGCTTTCGTTGACCGTCAGCCTTGTCATCAACGGTGCTGCTTTCGATGCCATCGGCGATGTGATGCCGTTTTGGCTTTTCCTCATTCTGTTCAGCCTGATTTGGTTGCTGTGCTTGGCATTCGCGGGCACATACCACCGCCATGTTATGGCGGACGGCTATGAGCTGTATGCCAAAATCATCAATGCGTCGTTGCTGACCATCATCTCATACTGCAGCCTTGCATTTATTTTCAAACTTGCATTGCCCCGTACTGCGTTGATTATCGCACCAGTCATCGCCTTCTTCTTGGATATCATCGCACGTTGGCAGATGCGTCAAGCGTTGCATCGTCACCGCAGCAAAGGCTCTTGCAAGTACAGAACGGTGGTCATTGGATCTTCCGATGGCATCAACAAAGCCTTGCAGACCATGCGCAACTGCATGAATTGGGGGTACGAACCAGTTGCTGTATGCCCAATTGAAGCGGATCCAGCTTCAAAAGACGCTTATGTGGTTACCTCATACACACCGGATGCCAATATCGAAGGCTCCAGCAAACTCAAGGTGATTCCTTTCAACTCGGCATTCCCACGTATTTGCGAAAGCCTCGGTGTACAGGAAGTCTATGTGGCTGACGTGCTTTCGCGTGATTCCGAAATGCTGCATGGTCTGTCTCTTGCGGTGGAGTCGCTGGGTATGGAACTTGCCTTGGCGGTCTCCCTGGCGGATGTGAGCGGTCACCGTTTGTATCTGCGAAACACCACGGAACAGCCGGTTCTGTTGGCTTCCCTGCCGCAGTACACGGGAGCTGCGAACGTAATCAAGCGTTTGCTGGACATCATCGGCTCACTGTGCGCGCTGATTATTTCCTCTCCGATTCTTCTCGGCGTCGCCATCGCCATCAAGCTTGATGATGGCGGTCCGGTGTTCTTCTCTCAGACCCGTATCGGACTGCACGGCAAGCCGTTCAAAATGTATAAATTCCGTTCCATGGTCACCAATGCTGAGGAGCTGAAGAAGAAACTCGCTGAGGAAACTGGGCAGGAAGACCGGTTCATCTTCAAAATGAAAGATGATCCGCGTATCACCAAGGTAGGTCACTTCATCCGTAAGACTTCTTTGGATGAGTTCCCGCAGTTCTACAACGTGCTCAAGGGCGATATGTCTCTGGTCGGTCCGCGCCCGGCATTGCCGGAAGAAGTGGCCCGCTATGGTTCCCTATATTCCGCCCGACTGCTGGTCAAGCCGGGCATCACCGGTCCGTGGCAGGTGTCCGGCCGGTCGGATCTTTCACAGGAGCAAAGCGAATATTTGGACGTCTCCTACATTGAGAATTGGTCCATCGCTGGAGATCTTGCGATTCTTGCCAAAACCGTGATGGTAATCTTCACTGGCCGTGGATCGTACTGAGCCAATAAGTGGGTTTTCTGTGATTTTCCCTCTGTTCTTGTGATGGAACAGAGGGAAATTTCATTTGGCGGCCGAAAAAAGGGGTGCCATGTGGCACAATAATGCGCTGGAATAGTCGAATTGAGTGCTTAATGATTTGAGGAGCAAAGCATGGGGCAACATGCTCAAGCAATACGGGAAAAACATACGGCACGGAATGTGACGCTTATTGTACTTGCGGTGCTGATCGTGCTACTTGCCATTGCCGCAGCGTTCGGTATGCAACTGTATAAGCAGGCAAAAAGCGTCAAGGCACACGAATCGCAAGCCATATCCTCACTATCCGCAATCAATGACCCTGCAAAGCTCAAGGATGCCGCCGCGTCGCAGGCGTCCATCGCGCAGGCTCAGCAGCAGACGGCGCAGGCCAAGCAGATTGCGCACGGTTCACTATGGAACGTGGCCGCGAAAATGCCGTTCGTCGGCAGTGACATCGCCACTGTGCAAGGCATGACGGAAGTCGTGGACAACCTTGCACAGCAGACACTGCCATCGTTGACCACTGCGGTGCAACAGCTTGCCGATGCCAATCTTTCCGGTGCGGAAGGGCAACTTAATCTGCAGCCAATCGCCGATGCGCAAGGTAACTTCGACAAGCTCAACCAGCAGGTGCAGCAGCAGAACAAGCAGTATAACAGTCTTGCCGAGCCGAAAATCGGCATGGTGAAGAAAGCCTATCAGCAGGGCAAGGACCAGCTTGACAATATCGCCGATTTGGTCGGACAGGTCAGCAACGCCACTCACATGCTGCCTTCCTTCCTCGGCCAGAACGGTGCCCGCACATACTTGCTGGCGGCACAGACCACATCCGAAACACGTTCCGGCGGCGGCTTGGTTGGCTCTCTCGGCACCATGACTGCGGATCATGGCAAAATCGCGGTGGGGGACTTCCACCCGAATGGTGAGTTCGTCAATGGCAACAACGGCACCGCTGAGGAACATGCGGTATTCAACAGGCCGTTGGGTTTCTCCTTCGACGTGCGAGACACCTTCGCGGTGCCGGATGTTTCCCGCAACGCGGAAATGCTCAACGCTTCATGGCAGCGTTCGCAATATGCCTGCAACATCGACGGTTTGATTTCCGTGGATCCGGTGTTCATCCAGAAGATGGTGGAGATCAACGGACCTGTCACTTTGTCCAACGGCACTGTGCTTACCGGCGAGAACACCGCCGAATACATGCTCAACACCATCTACAAGGACGTTCCTGTGGCACAGCAGGACGAATACTTCGAGTACATTGCCAAAACGGTGATGGACGGCGCTTTTGGCAACATGACTGTGGACAAGATGATGAAGGTGGCGCAAAGCATCGGTGATTTGGCCGAGAACCGCCACTTCTACGCCTACACGTTCCACGAAGACGAAGCGAAGTACTTCCAAGGTGCTGGACTCGCCAAGAATGCGCCTGAAAGCGAAACCAATCCGGAAACGGGCATTTACATCAGCGAGCAGAATCCTTCGAAGATGGGTTGGTATATCGACCGTAGCAGCGAAGTGACCAAGACAGGTGACAAGACCTACCACGTGAAGTACACGCTGACCAACCGTATGACTTCCACGGAAATGGCTACCTGCACGAGTTACATTCTCGGTGGTGAGCAGAAGGGCGTTGGTGGCGTGCCCGTGGCGCCGAGTGGCACATCCGCGCAGCGTGTGCTGATTTACGCGCCTGCAGGTGGTTCGATTGGATCAATCGCCGTGACCGGTGATGTGCGTGACCGTAGCAATGCCACCATGGACGGCAAGCCATTGAACTCCAGTATGGCGTACATCGCACCTGGCAAGAGCGTGACGTACGAGTTCGACGTGACCGTGTCTGACAAGGCCACGGCTGATATGAAGCTCGATCAGACGCCGTGTGGCAAAATGACCAATGATGTGAAATACAACTATTGAAATATGGCGCGGTAATTCTCGACATTATTGGTGCATGATTTCCTTGAATTCATCTCAATGAAAACTTGTTCAATGAAGTCTATGAATTATTGCTATATTCTTGGAAATACAGGGGGTATTTCTGCTGGAAAGCGGAGATACCCCCTATTTTATTAGTGAAAAAAAGGGTGTATTTATGCGAATTGTTGTATTATATTGCATGTAATTAATATCCTATATTTTCAAGGGGTTGTCATGTCTGTTCTTGACGGATTTGAAGCAGTGGGAGAAAAGACCACCACCAATAAGATGACCATGACGGTCATGGAATCATCCGTTCGCTTTTCCAAAGGCGTGACCGAAGCGCTCGGATGCCCGGCATACGTGAAATTGCTGGTGAATGACAAGCGGAAGAAGATCGCAGTCCAGGCATGCGACGCCAAAGACGAGAACGCCATCAAGTTCTGCAAGACCAAGCGAAGCAAGGCCGATGGCGTCGACTCTGACGCTGCAGGAAAGGCTTCTTCCGTGACCGTGCGTACCACCGATGTGCTGGTAGCGGTGCAGAAGTATTTCACTTTCCCGCCGGTCGCAGACGACCAGATTGCCTATTTCGCCATGGATGGCGAGTCCTACCCGGATGAGAAGGTTGTCATTTTTGCTGTGGCCGATGCCTCAAAGGGTGTATCCGGCAAGCGCGGTCCCCGCAAAGGTTCGCATCATACGGCCAAAGATGGCGAGTAAGTGAACAATATTCCGCTCAGCTTGAAAAATCGCATATAGTACAGTTCTCTTGATGTGAGTGCTGTACTATATGCAGTATCTTGATAGGCTGTGCGAATCGTCCATAAACGCTAATAATGAGTACGTATGCATCCAGCCCAAAAATCCTGAAAAAGGGAGCTTGGAATGAATGTGGCAGGTAGTGGGCGTGTAGGATCTTCGTTCAGTATTCGAGTCGCTCAAAATAACGTGCTTGGTTGGCGATGGACGGTGGAAAAAGAGCATGACGGCTTTTTCGAGTCCGTTGCGTCTGGCCGTTCGCTCACGCGTAAGATGGCCAAAAGGGCCGCGATAAAAGCGATGAATGAATTGCGTGCATAAACAACCGTAACGCCATGAATGGCCTGCATCTTTCCATATGAAATATAAAAAGGTGTATAAGACAGGAGAGGCTCCGCACAATGTGTGCGGAGCCTCTCCTGTCTGAAAAACTAAAACTCAGTAGCAGTGGTTGGCGAGCCAGTAGGTGTAGGCGCCCTGGATGGAGCCGTAGCGCTGTGCGCAGTAGCCCCAGAACCACTTAAGCTGGGTCTGGTAGTTGGTGGCCCAATCGGCACCGGCGCTCACCATCTTCGAACCGGGCAGCGCCTGCGGCAGACCGTACGCGCCGGAGCTTGGGTTCGTGGCTGCGACATTCCAGCCGGACTCATGAGAAATGATGTACACGGTGGCGGTGAAATCGGCCTCGGAATAGCCGCTGGACAGCAGATAATCGTGAGCCCACTGCTGCATTTCGCCAGCCGGCACGGTGGTGCCGATCGACGCTGCGGCCGCGGACGGCGTGGACGAGGAGCCGGTGCCGACGAGGATCACCTTGTCGGTCGGAGCCTTCTTCACGAAAGAGCTGATCATATTGGAAGACATGACCTTGCCGCCGGACTTGGTGACGAGGTTCGTGGTCTCCATAACACCGTTCGCGCCTTCGGTCTCGACCTTCTCCTGGCCCTTCGGCAGGCTGGAGGTCTCCTTCTTGACCGGGTTGAATGCGATATCCGTATCAGACACCTCAACGGAAGCGCCGGCACGTTCGATCTTGATGACGGTGTTCTCGTTCACCTTCGTATCCAAAGACGGGGAAACGGTGTCTTCCGTATCAAGGGTGATGTCGCCCGCGTCAAGCACGGACTTCACGTCGGTGAAATGCATGCCGGGAACCACGCGGGTCTTGCCGTTGATCTTCACGGTGACGTACGAAGTATCTCCGGAAAGCGCCTCACGGGCGTTGCCACGGGAGGCTTCGATGCTGTCGGTGACGGAATACGCGGTGACCTGCTTGGCAGGAGACTTCTCCGCGGTGGCGTACAGATTATGCGACACGATGCCGCCAGTGGCCAACAGCCCCACTGCCGCAACCGTTGCGACAATCTTCACCATCTGAGATTTGCCCGGCAAGGCAAACGTAGTTGGTTGGGCATGTTTCTTATGGCTAGCCATTCTGCTCCTACATCGGGTACAATTCCTCGGCGGATTCCGTGCCTAGGGCACGGCGCACAACCGCTAGGGTTCCGCCGGAATGCGCGCAACTGCATATAGTCTACCGCACCCCAAGGAACTTGAAGATAACGTATGCAACGCGTAGGCGACGGGCCGAATCATCGTTCCGACTGACTACTTGGCGTTTTCACTTTGGTGTCTCCGCTGGAAGCGGTGTCCCCATCGGAAGCGGCCGCATCCATATCCAACGCCTTGGCCTGGCTGATCAGATCATCCAAATCGGAAGCGCGCAACGCGCCGGCCTGCTGGAAGATGATCTGCTGCTTCTTGACGACCATCAGCGTCGGCACTGCCTGAACCTTGGCCGCGGCGGCCAGATCGGGATTCTGATCGATATCCACCTTCGCGAAATAGACGTCCGGATTCGCCTCGCTTGCCTTCTCGAACGTTGGGCCGAATGCACGGCACGGACCGCACCACGTGGCCCAGAAATCCACGAACACCAGATCATTGGATTCGACGACCTGGTTGAAATCCTGCGAAGTGACTGCATGCGTTGCCATATGCGTTCCCCATTTCCCGGCTTATGCTATAAGCCGATTTCAAAAAACAATATCGTGCAATGCTGCGCAATATTGCGAAAGCCCGTTTGCGAAAAGTATATAGCCGCACGCCACGCAAACACACTGCCGCACCCGATTGCGCTATGGGAAGAATCGGAAGCACGTGACATTCACATGCCGTGCGTGATAATGGAACCATGCCAGTGATGAATGATGAAGTGCCCGACGAGGGCGATTTCGACGCCAACCGCCATCGCGGGGAATTCGACGACATTACGCCGGAGGATTTCATCCGCGGAATGGGCAACCCTCCGGGATGGCTCCCGTCGGACGAAATCAACCGCATGCGCCACGAAATACCGATTCCGTACGTCGTGGTCGTGCCGGTGCGCACCGACGATCTCGGCAGGGTGGCGCAAATCGGCTCGCTGCTGCGCGTCACTGACGACGGCGGTATCGAACGCACATTGATCGCCGGACGTGTGCTCTATCACGAATCGTTGCGTGAAGCGGTGGCGCGCAACGTCGCAAAAGATTTGGGCGATATCGCCCTGCCGCAGCTGCCGATCAGCCTGCAGCCGTTCACCGTGGCCGAATTCTTCCCGACACCCGGCCTGTCCGACTATTACGATCCACGCCAACATGCGATCGCGCTGTGCTACGTGGTGCCGATCGCCGGCGATTGCAAGCCGCAGGACGAGATGCTCGATGTGGAATGGGTCGACCCGTCCGGAGACATGCTCGACACCTTCGTCGGGCAAATGGCCAACGGTTACGGCACCATCGTGCGGCAGGCGCTCGCGTGGACCGGCAAGTAGGACAAGCCGCGCAAGCGGGGCAAAAGCCAAGCAAACTAGGCGAACAGGCAGATAGGGGAGGATTAGAAAAATATGACGATTGAACTGAACAACAACGTATATACGGACGGCGGCAACGATACCGAAACCACGCCGGTGGTGCTCGTGCACGGCTTCCCGGTGGACCACCGCATGTGGGACGAGTGCGCGACGGCTTTACGCGACCAAGCTGTGAAACAAGGCGTGAAACCATTTGCGATCTGGGCTCCGGACATGCCCGGCGCCGGCGAAGGGCCGATTCCGTCCGACGAAGACAGCGGCGGCAAGGACGCCGACGGCGCGTTCCCATACGGACTGGACCGCATGGCGGACGCGTACGTGGACCTGCTGCACGCCGCCGGCTACAGCAAAGCCATCTGGGTGGGCCTGTCGATGGGCGGCTACCTGATTCTCGACATCCAACGCCTGCATCCGGAAGCGGTGGCGGCGCTCGCCCTGTGCGACACGAAAGCCGACGCCGACTCCGCCGACATGCGATTGAAGCGCGTCGCAATCGCCACCGACTGCGAAACGACCGGCACACACGAGCCGGTCATGGGATTCGCCGTGCCGTCGGAAGCCGATTCCACCGTGAAGCAGTCGGACGCCTACTGCAGGCAGTTCGAAACGTGGATCAACGAACAGCCCGCCGACGGCATCGCCTGGCGCGAACGCATGGCCGCTGGCCGTCCCGACCTGAACGACGTGCTGCCGAACATCAACGTGCCAGTCGCAGTAATCTGCGGCGACAAGGACCCGTCCAGCCCGCCGGCAGTGATGAAGCCGGTCGCCGACGAGATGACGAAAACCGACGTGACGATGACGGTGATCGACGACTGCGGCCACTTCAGCGCGTACGAACACCCCGACCAGGTGGCCGCCGCGTTGCTGGAACTGGTGAAGCGAGTCGGCTGATCCGGCTGCGACGATTATCTGTGGCAGACCATCCGGCGTATCGACAAGATATAGAGAAAATATATAAAACGTATATACGAAATATGTACTACGTATGTATAACGAATATATTCCGTATATAACACGCATGAAAGAGGCAACACAACCATGAGCGTGTTCTCACCACTGGCATTGACGCAGACCCTGCCGTTCCTGCCACTCGCCCAAGGAGACATCGACTACGAAGTGGCACGACGCGGCGAACCCGACCTGTTCGCCAAAGTCCTGGCGGAACCGGCAACGAAAGTCATCCTCGTCAAAGACGGCAAAGTGGCCGTGCCGCACGGCCAAGGCGCCATCGCCGACTACGCCAACGTGAAAATGCGCCTCGCCCAACTGCCGGGCGCGTACGTTGCCGCGGAACTCGAATCGCACCCATCGGCGCTCGCGATATTCCTCGGCTCGTACGGCGGACGATTGGGCGAGCACGTCATCGCCGTGGACGTGACGCACGTCCAGCCGAACGATACGACGATTACGGCTGCGACGGCTCGCAGCGGGGGAGCGGACGACGCGTTCGCCGAAGTGCCGGCGCACGAATCGCAGGAAAACGCGAAATCGCTGCTGGAAAGCGCGGCAACCCGATTCGACTGGGTGGACCTGCGCGGATTCGCACCCCACGCCAGCGCACGCGAAGCCGGACAGGCAACCTCCGCCATCTCGCTCAGCATGTGGCACACCCGGCAGCGTCACTGCCCGACGTGCGGCGCGCCCGTCGAACCGGCGCTCGGCGGCTGGGCTCAGCACTGCACGAACGATGAGGATGGCAATCGTTTGCTGTTCCCCCGAATCGAGCCAGCGGTGATCACCGCGATCGTCGACCATGATGACCGTCTGCTGCTGCAGCACAACAGCGCATGGCGCAACAACGGCCTGTACTCGGTTTCGGCCGGATTCGTGGAGGCTGGCGAAAACCTGGAGCACGCATGCCGGCGCGAAGCCAAAGAGGAAGTCGGCATCGAAATAGGCGAACTCAAATACCTCGGCTCCCAGCCGTGGCCGTTCCCCTCGTCTCTCATGATGGCGTTCAAAGGCGTGGCGGTCACCACCGACGTGCACGTGGACGGCGAGGAAACGTTGCAGGCGCGTTGGGTCACACGCGACGAATACATGAGCGAACTGGTTTCGGGACGTATGGAGGCTCCGGGCAAAGCCACGATCGCACGCTACATGATTGAGGAATGGCTCGGCCACGACCTGCCGTGACAAGACCTGCCATTAAAAGGTGGTATCGGCTGAGCCTGTCTTCGGGGCGGTTGCCGGGGGAGCTTGTTTAGGTATTCGTTTGGGCACTCGTCTGCGTATCATGCTGCATGGTATGTACCGTTAAGAGAGTGAATGAGGAAGCCACATACATGTCTGATAGAAGTGGGCAGAACGATACGGACAACAGCTTCGCCGGCATCTCGTTTGAAGGGGTGAATGCCGTGCCGCCGCAGTCTGGTGAGAACGGCGATACGATCAATCTCGCCGACGTGGCCGATGTGTCCGAACAGGACGACGTGTCCAACGCCGCCACCGAGACCATGCCGCCGTTGAATTTCGCATCGGACCAGACCCAGCCGTTCCAGTCATTCCCGACGGCCGGTGCCGCCGAAACCACGCCTGCCGGAACTGTCCCCAACGGAGCTGTTCCCACTGGTGCCATTCCTACCGGTGACATGCCCTCATCCACGCCCGCTCCCGCCATTCCCGTGCTCACCATGCCGGTCGAAGGAGAAGCCGTCGTGGCCAAGAAACGCAAACTGCCGCTGATCATCACCGGAATCGTGCTCGCCGTACTGGTGGTCGCCGCGATCGCCGGCTTCTTCACCGCACGCTGGTACTTCCAAGACAAGGCCGCGCCGGGCGTGACCTTCGGCGGAACCAGTGTGGCCGGACAGACCGCCGACCAGCTGAAAAACACGGTGACGGCCGCCGTGAAGAACACCACCGTGAACATCAAGGACGGCAACGGCAACAACGCTTCCGGCAGCCTGAGCGACCTCGGCGTGAGCTACAACGTCGACAAGACGGTCACGGAACTGCTCGCCGCCAAGCACCAGACCAACGGCGCACTCGAATACATCAACGAAGTCAACCCGTTCGTCAAGAAGAACGTGCCGCTGAACGCCAAGTCCAACAAGCTGGCCCTCAGGACGTTCGTCACCGACAAATTCGTGCAGGACACCGACCGCGCGGTACCGTCCACCGCATCGTACGATGCCAACGCGCGCGCCTTCGTCGCAGTGGAAGGCCGCGGCGGCAGGTCTCCGAAGGTGGACAACGTGATCGACACGGTCGCCAAAGCCATCGCGAACCCGGGGCACAGCGGCAGCGTGACGATTACGTACGAAACCATCGACGTGCCGGTCGCACTGCCTGAAGCCCAAAACGTGGCCGACCAGGCAAACGCGCGACTGAATGCGCCAATTGTGCTGGACAACGGACAAGGCAAGACCTTCCAGATTCCAGCCGAAGTCGTGGCCTCATGGCTGAAAACCGACGCCGACCTCGAACACGGCACGCTTTCGCTGTCCTACGATGACAACGCCATCACCAACTACGTGCAGCAGCAGGTCCCAGCCCAACTCAACCAGGACGCGGTCGACCAGGAAGACGCCGTCGACAACAGCGGCAAAGTGCTGGCCACCATCGTCAAAGGCGTGAACGGCGTGAAGGTCAAGAACATGGAGGCGCTCGCACCGAAGATCGGCGAAGCGCTCAAAAACGGCCAAGGCGCCACCATTCCGGTGGACGGTGATGTGCAGAACTTCAAAACCGTGCAGAAGAAGAGCGAATACCGCATCGTGGTGGACCGCACCGCGCAAACTGCCACCGTGTATCACAACGACGAGGCCGTCAAGACCTTCCCGGTGTGCACGGGCACCACCGGCAAGCACGAAACCGACCTGGGCACCTTCTACATCTACCTCAAGTATCAGATCCAGGACATGACCGGCCTGAACGACGACGGCTCGCGCTACCTGTCCAAGGGTGTGAAGTGGGTAAGCTACTTCTACGGCGGCGAAGGCTTCCACACGGCAAGCTGGAACAATTACGGCATCGCCCACGGCGACCCGGCGCACTACGGCTCCCACGGCTGCGTGAACATGTACGAAGCCGATTCCAAGTGGATCTACGACAACTGTCCGGAAGGCACCATCGTGCAGGTAGTCGGCGCCATGCCATCCGGACCGGTACGCTGACCCGTTACGCGTGGCGCGGGTGCGCGGCGTTCGCATACGCCGTACAATGGGCGGCATGAGCGAAGCAAACGATAGCAAAGTGAACCTCGACGTGCCCGAGCACCTCGAATACTCCGACGAGCACGTGTGGGTGGATTCCTCCGTTGAACCCGCCATGGTGGGCGTTACCGAATACGCCACCGAACAGTTCGGCGAACTCGTGTACATCGATTTGCCTGAAGTCGGTACGCAGGTCGAAGCTGGCGACGAAGTGGCGGAATTCGAATCCTCCAAGGCGGTCACCGCGCTGGTCTCGCCGGTGGCTGGCACCATCCGCTACGTCAACAACGAGGCTGCGGACGATCCGAGCATTGTGACGGACGATCCGTACGGCGAGGGCTGGATTTTCAAGATCGAGCTTGAGGATGACGAGCCTGACCTGCTTAGCGCTGACGAGTATGCCAAGATTGTGGCTGACTGAATAGCACGGACGTCTAGTTTTAATTACGGCTGCGGCCGGCGGGTGCGATGCGCGGCACACTCAAGGCCGTTCGGCCGGGCTTACGGTCGCGCATCGCACCCGCCGGCCGCAGCCTTTTTATGGGAAGTGCCTTGCGGGGCCCTGAAAGTTCCCTGATTTTCTCGATGGCGTTACTGTTTGTTCGAACGCGACCCCTATAGTGGGCATATGAGTGAAATTCAGCCGTTGCCGCAGTTCCCGCCGCAGCGTGCGCCGCAGCACGACCAGCAGCGCGAACAGCAGCGTATGGGGGAGCGGATGGACGATTCTTGCGATGACATGCCCACCGTGCCGATTCCGGCACGCAAGGTGGTCACCACCTTCGACGCGGCCTCCAGACATGAGCGTCTTGAAGTCAAACCGCCGCTGACCAGGCTGTTCCGCCGCACGATCACCAAAGCATTCAGTGTCTGGCTGAAATTCTCGACCGCATTGGTACGGTCGCTCGACTGGTATCCACGTGTCGAACCCTACGTCGGCTACGGCACCGAACACTACTCCCGACTGATCTGCCGTACCGTATACGGCCCGTTCAAACGGCAGGCCGGCCGCCTGATTCGCGGCATCCGTGGCATGCTGATGGTGCCGTCCCCGCATACCAAAGTGCGGATCGCCATCGATGACGTGCCCATCGAAACAGTGCAGGTGGGTGCGTCGGAAGTATACGACGCGATCGACAGCAATCCTGATATTTCCAGCGAATTCGCGGCATCCGACGATGCCGGCTACCTCGACCTCGTCGCCGAGCATTCACTCGAACCGGGCATCCACAACGTCTCGTACAAAGTGCGCAGCCGCAAGCCGGTCAACGCCAACCTTTTCACCATTCCCAGCGGCACCAAAGTGGGCGTGATCTCCGACGTGGACGACACCATCATGGTCACGCAGGCGCCGCGTCTGATGAAGGCCGCCTACAATCTGCTGCTGCTTAATCCGCGCAAAAAAGTGCCGGTGGCCAGCATGAACCTGCTGTTCAACCGCATCGCGGACATGTTCCCGGACGCGCCGTTCTTCTACCTGTCCACTTCGCCATGGAATGTGGAAAGCTCGATCCGCCATTTCATTACGAACCACGGTTTTCCGGAAGGTCCGCTGCTGCTGCGCGACCTTGACCCGAGGCCGAAAACCTTCATTCCTTCGGGCGTGCAGCACAAGCTTGAATACGCCGAACAGCTCATGGCCGATTTTCCCGATATGAAGTTCATTCTGATCGGCGACGACGGGCAGAAGGATCCGACCACATACGCCACAATCGCACGCCGCTACCCGGGCCGCGTGCTGGCGATCTGCATCCGCCAGCTGACGCCGCGCGAGGTGGCGGGCAACATCGGTTCCGTTGCGGGGCGCGCGAACACGCAGCCGATGCCGGTCACCGACGTACCGGTGTTTACGGGAGCGACCGGGTCGAACATCATGAAAACCATGCTGCCGTACCTGCGCGCCACCCAAGCCGCGGATGGCGAAACCGACTGACCGGCCCGGAATCCGGCAGCATGCATGGCTGCACGGTGCGGCTGCCGGAAGCATCGGCGCACATCGCCGTCGGAAAGTTAGGCGGCGCAGGCCGGTATAATCGCGTGCATGAGTGAATTTCGGGGCATGAACGACCCGTCCGCATCGGAGCAGGATGGGTTCGGCGCGATTCCGCGCGCGAAACGGGTGCCGAAGGAGCGCACCTTCCATGGCGACACCTTCATCGATCAATACGAATGGCTGCGCGACAAGCAATCGCAGGACGTTCAAGACTACGTGGCGGCACAGAACCGCTATTGCGAACAGTGTATGGCACCGCTCGCATCGTTGCGCAAAACGTTGTTCGACGAATTCAAGTCGCATGTGCAGGAAACCGACATGTCCGTGCCGACGCGCATGGACGGCTACTGGTACTTCACCCGCACCATGCAGGGGCGGCAATACGCCACGCAATGCCGCGTGCCGATCTGCGGCGCGGACGATTGGGATCCGCCGACAGTGGAGGCCGGCGTGCCGCTCGACGGCGAACAGGTGGTGTTCGATACGAACGTCGAAGCGGAAGGCCATGATTTCTTCCGCATCGGCGGCATGGACATTTCCAAGGACGGCCGCTGGATGCTGTACGGCACCGACACGACTGGCGACGAACGCTACGATTTCCGCATCCGCGATCTTGAGACCGGAGACGAGCTGGAAGAGCGGTTCGAAGGAATCGGCGGAGCCTGCTTCACGCCGGACGCGCAATGGGTGTTCTACGTGCTGCTCGACGGCGCATGGCGTCCATACGCGGTGATGCGCCACCGCGTCGGCACCCCCGTGACCGATGACGTGGAGGTGTACCGCGAGGCGGACGAACGCTTCTGGGTGGGCATCGGACTGTCCTTCGACGAACGCAACATCGTGATCGGCACCGGATCGAAAACCACCACCGAAGTGCTGATGCTGCCAGTGGACACCCCAGAGGGCTCGTTCCGGGCGTTCATTCCGCGCGAAACCGACGTGGAATACGACGTGAGCTTCGCCTGCTTCGAAGGCGCGGGGGAGCATGGCGAGGATATTCCGCTCGCCGTGGTGTACCACAACGCGTTGAATCCGAATTTCGAGATTGACGTGATCGATATGCGGACGCACGAGCCTCCATACCGGCTGGGCGAAGGCGTGCGCGTGGCGGTCGGATCGCCTTACGGCTGCGAGCACGGCGACGACGTGGAGCCGGGCGCTTCCTCCATGCCGATCGGCACCCCGTATTCGAATCCTTGCAATCCCGCCATTCTGCAGGGCGCGCACGGCTTGGGCATCGAGGGTATCTCGATCCATCGGCATTTCGTCGCATTGCAATACCGCGCGGAAAGCCTGCCGCACATCGCGGTGATGACGAAACGGGCCGCCGCCGAGGATTTCCTGGCCGGCCGGCCATGGCGGTTCACCGAACTGGTGCCGCACGCGCTGGAGGACGATTGGGACGTCGACGAATCCGTGGACGAGATCAACGAGGAACGCGCCGAGATCTGGGGCAAACTGGACGCGGCCGCCGCCGCGCAAGGCAAGGGATCGGCCGTGCATGGCGTCTCGCGTCGGGCGATGACATCGTCGGACGGCGCCACCGCCGACCGCATGCCGGGGGAGACGCGCCGCCTGTATTCGATCGGCGTTGGTGGCAATCCTTCGTATGACGCGCCGCGCATGCGCTACTCGTTCGCCAGCTACACGCGCCCCGGCGAACTGCACGATTACGATCCGGACACCGGCGAGGACCGTCTGCTCAAACGCGCCACCGTGCTGGATGGTTTCGATCCGCGCGACTACATGGAACGCCGGGTGTGGGTCACCGCGCGCGACGGCGAACGCATCCCCGTCTCGCTGGTATGGCGGCGTGACGTGCCGACCTGCGATTCCGCCATGTTCATCACCGGCTACGGCGCGTACGAGATCAGCTCCGATCCGGGATTCGCGGTGTCACGCATCAGCATGCTCGACCGCGGCGTGCTGTACGCCGTGCCGCACATCCGCGGCGGCGGCGAAATGGGACGCGCCTGGTACGAGCAGGGGCACCTGCTCAACAAGAAGCATTCGTTTGAGGATTTCATCGACGCCACGCGCGCGCTGCAACGCGCCGGACTGGCCTCGCCGCTGCGTACGGTGGCAAACGGCGGCTCGGCGGGCGGCCTATTGATGGGGGCGGTCGCCAACATGGCTCCGGAATGCTATGCGGGCGTGGAGGCGGATGTGCCGTTCGTGGACGCGCTGACCTCGATCCTTGATCCTTCGCTGCCGCTGACCGTCACCGAATGGGACGAGTGGGGCGATCCGCTGCACGACGCGGATGTGTACGCGTATATGAAGTCGTACACGCCATACGAGAATGCGCCAGATAGTGAAAATGACGAAAGAACTGCCGTTTTTCCGAAAATTTTCATTACCACATCCATGAACGACACCCGCGTGCTGTATGTGGAGCCGATGAAATGGCTGGCCCGGCTGCAGCATGCCGGTGTGGACGCCGTGGCGAAAATCGAGGTGGAAGCCGGCCATGGGGGTACGTCCGGGCGGTACAAGCAATGGGAGGAAGTCTCCTATGAGAACGCTTGGTGCTTGTCGATGATGGGCGTCACCAGTTGACCCCGTGTTCGGGTGAGAAAGTACGGCGGAGCCACTTCTGCAAACAATTGCAAAAGTGGCTTCTGTTTCAGAAAATTTGCATAATCTGTTGCAGGACTTTTTCGGCGATTCTTGTTTTCGCTTCGGTGGGGGTAACCTCATTGTCAAACGTTTGATGCAACACCTTTCGGCGTGTTTTTGCAACAAAATGACCACAAATTTTGTGTTTCATTCGTTGATGTTGACGTCGTGACACCGTGCTTGCATGACAGTGGCGGTAGCTGGGGCAAGGTAGTGGCTGCCGCCACCTTAGGTTGTGCTTAATCGTGAAGCGAGGGATTATGCATAGGCGCAAGGAGTTGACGTCAAAGCGCTGTGTGAAAACGTTTGCCGCCATGCTGGTGACATTGGCGACCATGCTGGCATGCGTATTGATCGGGCCCGTTCATGCGCAGGCCGCGGAATACAACATCGGCGAACTCGGCTGGGTGGACAAGGACTCCTCCAAGCTGACCATCGTGTCCGGCGGCCAGGAAAAGCCGTTCATCTCCGGCACCACCGTCGACTACGGCGATGGAATCAACATGCAGCTGCATTGGAACGTGCCGAACAACATCACCGTCAAATCGGGCGACACCTTCGTCTACGATCTGCCCGAGAACCTGACCTTCCAATCCGGGCAACAGTACGACATCATCAACGAATCGGGCGATGTGGTCGGGCATTATGTGATCAACGGCAATCGCATGGTGGCCACGTACACCCGCGGCGAGGACGCGGGATCGAACGTCACCGCGTACGTGACGGTCAAAGGCACCATCAACTCCGACAAAACCGGCGGCAACAACGGTGGAGACAAGACGTTCTCATATCCGGGCTACGGCGACGTGACGCTGAAGGTGAATCCGAAGCATGAAGTGAACGCTTCCAAATCCCCGGCCATCTCCACCTCGGACCCCTCGAAGTGGGAATTCGTCATCAGGGTCAATTCCGTCGGCACCAACCAGAACGTGCAATTGAACGACACCATGGGCGAGCTGATGAAGCTTGATCCGGACAGCATCCATATCTACACCGACGCGGATTGCCAGCAACCGTATGAGGGGACATGGAACGCCACGCCAGCGGCGGGCAATACCGGGTTCAGCGCCACGATTAAGTCCATGGAGGACGGTGAAACGCTGTATGTGCGCTACGCCGTGACCGCCGACCGTGCCACGCTCGTGGCGGCCTGCAAGCAGGCGGGCGACTGCTCGCAGGTGCCCGGCCTGAAGAACTCCGTGGAATACCACAGCGATGACAACACGGACCACAAAAAGACCGAAAACTCCATCTGGGTCACCTACAAGGACTGGTCGGTGACCAAAGGCGGCACCCAAACGACGATAGCAAAGTCCGATCCGCAACCAGGCGACCCGAACAACAAGAAGGACGTTTCGGGCATCCAATGGACCATCAACATCACCAACGGCACCGACACCGACATTTCCGGAGCCAGCATCAAGGACGCGCTGGGCAACGGGCTGGAAGAGCCATCCGGCGATGTGGTACTGACCTGCAGAAAAGCCAATGATTGGAAGACGCAGTGCCCTACGAATGCTACGGGTGCATTCAAAAGCGATCCGTACAACAACCAGTGGTCCATCAAGGTTCTCTGGCTGGATCTGGTGAACGGCACATATACGCTGCCATCCGGCTTCGACTCCTTCGCCATCACCTACACCACCGAAGTGACGGACGCTCCCAATGCCGACAGCGGCGAGCATAAGACCTACACCAACGATGTGACGGTCGCGCCGCAAGGCCACCCCGGCAAAAGCGCCACCGGCACGGCGGACGTCGGCAAGGACGCAGTGAAAATCGGCAAGAAGTGCACCTCACCGGGGTCCGAAAGCAAGAACCTCACATGGGTGACCTCACTGACCGCATTGACCGCGATGAACAACGTGGATCTCAAAGACACCCTCGATCAGAAGGGGGACGGCTCATCCGCCGGATTCCAGCAGAGTCTGGTACAAAACAGCATCGCCGTGTATGCGGACGAGGCAATGACGAAGCTCATCGATGCCAGTGTGTATTCGATTACAGCCACGGACCATGGCTTCACCATCACGTTTAAGCATCTCGACGCCAACCAGACCGTGTACGTGGCCTACCAGTCCACCGTCAAGGATGGCGTGACCGCCGAAACGGTGTACAACACCGCCGAATCGAAGCATAAGACGGCAACGGCAAGCCACACCCACCAAGGCGACAATCTGAAAAAGGAGGCAGTGAACCAGTATTGGGACGAATACGGATACGGCCAGACCGCCAACGCAGCCGGGGTCCTACGCTGGCTGCTGACCGTGCACGACCTGCCGGAGAAGGCCCAATCGGTGACCATCAGCGACTCGTTGCCTAAGAACACGATGTTCGTGCCCGGTTCCGTCAAAGCGGTGAGCCCCAATGCCAAAACCGCCACATTGAGTGGCGTATCGGCCAAGGACAACGGCAACGGCACAGTAACGTTCACCATATCGCCGGGCACGGCCGCATTCAAACAGGCCACCACCTCAGAAGGCCTGCAGATCGTCTACGACACGCGCATCGACGCGTTGAAAGCGCAGGAAGGATACCACGAATACATCAACAAAGCGCATATCAGCGTGGACGGCAATGACCAGACGGACCAGTCCTACACACTCGGCATGAACACGCCGAAGCTGGTGAGCAAGCAGGGAACGTACAACGAGTCCACGGCGCCGAACGTCAACTACACGGTGAAGATCAATCCGGGCGCACAGACGCTGAACAACGGCAAGGCCCTGACCCTGACCGATACGTTGGGCAGCGCGCTTGATCTGCGCATGGACAGCATCCTCATCGCCGATTCCGCCTCGGGAAAGCAGATCAATGGTGCGACATGGTCATATGAGCCGAATTCCAAGAAACTGGTCTTCTTCATTCCGGACAAGCGGGCCGTCACCATCACATACAAGGCGACCGTGCAGCTCAAAGCCGGAGAGACCATCGAGGGAACCGTGGGCCGCAATGAGATTTCGCTTGAAGGCGTAGATGCAAGCAAGGGCAGTGATGCCTCCACTGTCACCGGAACGGTGAAAACGGCCCAAGGTGGCATGACATTCGACAGCAACACCCTGCAAATCTACAAGTACATTGATGGCGATACCGGCCGGCCGGGCGCCAACGCGATGTTCGAAGTGCAGGAAGTGAACGTGGACCTGACCAAGTGCAGCACGGCAGCTGAAACCGCAGGCAAGAAGACCTGCTCCGGCACTGTGGGCAAGACCGTGATGAACAACCTCACCACTGGCACGACCGGCTACTCCAGCCAAGTGCAGCTGAATGCGGACCACATCTACAAAGTCACGGAACTCGTGGCCCCGGGAGAAAAAGCCGACACTACCGACAGCGCGTACGAGAAAGCCAAGCCACTGTATGTGGTCTTCCCCGGCAACGATGCGCGAAGCGCGGATTCGAAAACCTACAATGGCAAATACGACAATCTGGTCATCTCCGATAATAAAGGCGACTTGGGCTCTTTGACCGTGGCCGTGGCCAACAACGCCACGTTGGGCAACTACCTGTGGTATGTCAACAACAACCACAAGAAGAAGACCAAGATCAGCATCGCCAAACTGGATGCTGCCGATATCAACGTTCCGGTGGCTGGCGCCTCGTTGAAGCTATCCAAATGGGGGTCGTCCGAAGCGCCGGAAGCCTGGTCGAATTGGACTGCATCAATGCAGGGTGTCAGCAAAGATCCCACTGGTACCGCACTGATTTGGACTACCGGAAGCACCGGGAAACAGACATTCGAACTGCTGCCTGGACGCTACTGGCTGGAGGAAACCGCAGCCCCCGACGGATACCAAACCATGAGCCCGATCACCATCACCGTGGGCGCCGACGGCGTCGTGACAGTTAACGGCCATAACGTGACCGACAAGAACGGCATCGGCCAGATACAGGCCTTGGATGCGCCGAAGACCACGAATCTCACCGTGAACAAGGTGTGGAACGACAACGATGACCAGGACGGCAAACGCCGCACCGTGACCTTCGACCTATATCGCAAGCTTGCGGGAGAAGCCGACTATACGAAGATGGACGGCCAGAGCCGCGACATCAACGTCAACGCCGGTGATTCCGCCGCATATTGGTTCGACCTGCCGGTCATGGTAGACGGCAAGCAGGCCGAATACAAAGCCATGGAAGCCACCACGATCGATGGATACACAGCGCAATGCACCGATCCGGCCTCCGCGGCCGACGGCATGGTCATGACCTGCATCAACACGCATGCGCCGGAAACCACCAGCCTCGGCGTGAACAAGGTGTGGAACGACGCCAATAACCAGGACGGAAGCCGACCGAACTCCATCACCGTGCATCTGGTGAAAAACGGTGTGAAAACCAACCAGTCAGCCACGTTGAACGCAGCCAATAATTGGAGCAATGCCAACGCGTTCACCAATCTGCCCGTCTACGAGAACGGCATGAAGATCACCTATGGCGTGCAGGAGGATGTGCCGTCCGGCTACACCGTCACCACAGACGGCGTCGACAAGAACCGCAACATCACCCTGACCAACACCCACCATCCCAACAATAAGGAGGTGTGGTTCTCCAAGAAGAGTCTTGGAGGGCAAGAACTCGCCGGCGCGACGATGAGGCTCACCGGAACGTTGGACGATACGACGAAAACCTTCGCCGTCCAGACGTGGACTTCCGACGGCAGCCAGCAGAGCTTCACACTGGAACCGGGCACCTACACGCTGACGGAAACCAAAGCTCCTGCGGGATATACGAAGGCCGATGACATCGTCTTCCGCGTGGACACCGGCACCGACGGCAAGTTGCAGGTCCGGATACGACAGTCCGACGGCAGCTACGTCGCAGCGGACGACAGCCTGATCACTATGGTCGACGCGTACCAACCGCATCGCGTCGCCATCGCCAAGAACAGCCTGACGGACGGCATCACCAACATCGCGGGCGCAACCATGAGCGTCACGGGACGCACGCTTGACGGCAAATCCGTCAATTCGATCACATGGACTACCAAGCAGGGACAATCGCAGCAGCTCGACCTGCAGCCGGGCACCTACACGCTGTCCGAGACCAATCCGCCGGCAGGCTATACGAAGGCCGATGACATCACGTTCAGCGTCGACATCAACGGCAAAATCACCGTGGATGGCAAGACCCAGACGGACGGGACGCTCACCATGGTGGATAAGCCCGACACCAACGGCATCTTCTTCTCTAAAACCGCGGTAGGCGGCGGAGCCGAACTCGCCGGAGCCAAATTCAACCTGACCGGCAGCACATTCGAAGGCAAAACCATCGACCCGATCACATGGACCAGCGGCGGAACACCGAAGCGGTTCATGCTCAAGGACGGCGTCTACACGCTTACCGAAACCAAGGCCCCAACCGGATACGAGGCGGTCAAACCGCTCACATTCACCGTAAGAGAAGGCCAGGTGTACATCGACGGCGTGCTGCAAAGCGACCGCACCATACGCGTAGAGGACCGCATCGCCACCACCATGGTGCGCGTGCGCAAAGTCTGGTCCGACTCGAACTATAGGAACCGTCCGGAGAAAGTCACCTTCCATTTGCTACGCAATGCCAAGGAACTGACCGACCAGCAGTACACGGTCGAGGTGGATAGTTCCAGCTCGTGGACGCATACGTGGACCGATCTGCCCCGATACGACGAGAACGGCGAACGCTACAACTACACCGTGGACGAGGAAACCACGCAAAAGCTCAAGGATGGCTCCTACCGAGTGTCGATCACCAAGCGACCGTACCAGGACGGCGCCGAATACACAGTGCTGAACGTGCGTGAACCGGACGCCATCAGCGCCAAGGTGACCAAAAACTGGAACGACAACTCCGACAACGACGGCAAGCGTCCGCACAAGCTCACCTTCCATGTGTGGGGCACCAGTGAGCAGCCGAAGGATCCGACGGACCTAAACCGAGGCTACGAAGACAAAACCGAGCAAATGATCGTGCAGGATGTGAACGTGTCCGGCGACCAACAGTCCTGGGTCTTCGAAGGACTGCCCAAACTGAACATCTACGGCAAGCCGTACGCCTATACCGTCACCGAGGAGAATGTGGACGGTTACACGACAAGCGGATGCGCCGCGGATGAGACCGGCACTGCTGGGACCGAAAGCAAGGGATGCGTGTTCAAGCCGACGGATTCCTCCACCGACAAGGAGAAGGACTTCCACGTGACGAACACGCATACGCCGGAAACGACCACGTTGAGCGTCACCAAGCAATGGGACGACAATGCCAACAGCGATAACGGCAGACCGGCAAGCCTGACCGTCTGGGTGCTGTCCAGCATCTGGAACAACAAGGCCAACGAGCCGTTGCCAGGATGGCCGACGCCGCAGAACAACAGCATGTGCTCGGCTCCGACGGATACGAACGCCAAGAATCCAGTGGGGACCAGCTGCGCGGTGCTCACTGCCGCAAATGCCGTAACCAGCAGTGCGCAATCCTCCGAAACGGGTGAATCATCCGGTTCGGGTGCGACGAACACCACTTCCGACGAATGGACCTATACGTTCACAAACCTGCCCAAGTACTACAAGGGCAAGGAAATCCATTATTCCGTGACCGAGGAGGCCGTGGACGGCTACAAACCGGTATTGCTCACCGGTGGCAAAAACGCGGCGAAATCGCAAAGCAGCGCAACAGCGGATACGGCCGCAGCCGACGAATCATGGCAGTATCGGCTGACCAACAAGTACACGGCGGTCAAACTGCCCTCCACCGGTGGCGAAGGCGATAGAACCTACATGCGGGCCGGACTGATCGCGCTGCTCGTCGGCACGCTATGCCTGGCCATGGCGCTGCGTCGTAAGGAAAGGGACTGACGATGAACCAGCATGCGCACCACACTGCACGCCGCATCACGGCCGCTGCAATCGGACTGGCGCTTTCCTGCGCGGGACTTGGCTCGCAAGCCGTCGCATACGCCACACAGCCGGCGGCCACCGACGTGACGGTGATCGCATTCCAGCAGAACTGGAAGACCGTGGCCGAGGAATGCGCGAACACATACGGTCCGGAAGGCGTGAAATACGTGCAGATCTCCCCGCCGCAGGAATCCGTGCAGGGCACGCAATGGTGGACCGTCTACCAGCCGGTCAGCTACAAGCTCAACTCGCGCTTCGGCACCGAGGACGAGCTGAAAGGCATGATCAAACAGTGCAACGCGGCCGGCGTGGACGTGATAGCCGACGTGGTGCTCAACCACACCACCGGCCATGACGTGTCTTGGGTGGACGACCAGTATGGCGTGGACGGCACCGCATACAACGGATCCTACGGACGCTATCCAAGCATGGACCCGTATGCGGAAGGTGGCACGCAAGGCCTCTACCAGTACCAGGAAAGCGGCAACAACCACCAGTACGGTCTGCCGAGCGGGGACTTCCACACCTGCAAGTCCAACGTTTCCGACAACATCTCCGACTACTCCAACGCCGACGAGGTATGGAACTGCAGGCTGTCCACCATGTGGGACATCAATACAGGTAACGGACGTGTGCAGAACATGCAGGCCGATTATCTGAACCGGTTATGGCAGGATGGCGTGCGTGGCTTCCGCATCGACTCCGCCAAACATATGGATCCGGACGACATCGCGGCCATCAAACGCAAATTCATGGACAAGGCTGGTATCAATGGCCAGTCGTTCCCATGGTCTCAGGAAGTGATCTACCATCAGGGCGAATCGAACAAATTCGCTCCCGAACGGTACGAGAAAAACGGCGAAGTAACCCAGTTCTCGTATGCATATTCGCTACTCAAGGACTTCAACGGCTCCATCACGGATCTGAAGAACATCAAGTCCGACCTGTTGAAGAATTCCAACGATGCCACGGTGTTCGTGGCGAATTGGGATAGCGCACGTGGTTCCGAAACGTTAAGCCCGACCTCCGGCGCCCGCTACGAGCTCGCGAACGCGTTCATGCTCGGTTACGACTACGGGCATCCGAAGATTCTGTCCGACTACTACTTCAACAAATCCACGCAGTACGACGATGGCGTGAAGGACACGTCCGACACCAAGGTGCCATACGTGAACATGGACAAGGCATGCGCCACTTCGAAGGATCCGACGCAGATGGCCTACGGCGACTGGAACTGCCAGCAGCGTTGGACGTCGATCCGAGGCATGATCCGCTTCCACAACGCCGTCAACGGCACGAAGGTGACGAACTGGCAGGAAAACGGCGACAACAACATCGCATTCGACAGGGCCGCCGACGGTTCCTCGCCGGCGAAAGGCTTCATGGCCATCAACAACACCCTGCAGGATCATGACGTGGATTACACGACGACGCTGCCCGATGGGGAATACTGTGACGTGTACGCGTCACGCGACTGCTCGAAAAAGGTGAAAGTGTCCGGCGGGCATATCAAGACCACCATCGGCAAGCGCAGCGCGATCGCGCTGTACCAAGGCGCGGCCGCGGAAAGCGACCCCGACAAAGGCAAATACGATCCGCAGTACAGAGATTCGCCCAACAGCACATTGATCGCGGACAAAACGCTGACCGTGTACTACAAGCCGAAACAGAGCGGCTCAGCGCCGACACTGCACTATCAGAAGGCCGACGGTTCCGAGCAAAACCTTGCTATGAAGGCCGTGGACGCTTCCGATTCCACCGATGCGAACGGCTGGTACAGCGTGAATCTGCCGGAAGGCGCGAATCTCGCGGCGGCGAAGTTCTACTTCACCGATGGCACGGACGCGGACCGTCCGGACGGTAACGGGTGGTACCAGTCGCAGGTCGGCGACACCATGGTCAACGTATGCGACGGCACCGTGGGCCGTGGCGTGCCATATGCGCGCACATACACCGGTCAGCATGCCGGCCAGACCAAGGTGACCGTCAACTTCAAGCCGACCGATTCCGTCGGCGAGCGTGCCACCGGTGTGCGGGTGTGGACGGATGATCAGACGAAGTCCACGTATCTTCCGTTCGGCGCGACCGTCAACGGTTTCGGCAAGATCGCGCAAGGCTATGTGGATGGCACGCAAAGCCAGGTGAGATTCCGCATCGTCGACGGCAAAACGGCCGATGAAGCATCCGCGGGAACCGAAGACAGCTACTTGGCGCGCACATGGAAACTCGACAAATTCGCCAACGCGTACGTTGACGGCGCCATCGAGGCATGGGTGGACGGCAACCACCAGCCGCAGACCGTCTCCGACAGGTCTCCAGAGAAGGCGTCGCCGGCCGCCACGCCGCAGCCGAACGACATCAAGAACCCGAAAACCCTGACCGTCAAACTGCACTATTACCGTGCCGACGGCAGATACCAGGATTACGACATGGAGTCCGACACCTGGAAGGGCTGGGATCTGTGGAGCTGGTACAAGGAAAGCACCAGTGGTGTGGCCACGCCGTTCAACGGGCACGACGATTTCGGCGAGGTGGCGGAATACACGCTGTCGCAGACCGGCAAGGGCGTACGCGACCCTTGGTTCATCATCCGTAACGGCGGCTCGTCGTGGACGGGCAAGGATTGCGACGACAACGATCGTCAGATTCCCGAATCCGTAATCAACGTGCAGGCCGGTGACCTTGCTGCCGGCACGGCGGAATTCTGGATCTTAAGCGGCGACCCGACCGTGTACGCGCATCCCGTGGCCGCGACCGGCGTAACCTTCGACTCGCAGGGCGGATCACCGATTGGAGCACAAACCGTGAAGTTGGGCGGCACGGCAAGCGAGCCGGTCGCGCCTACGAAGGATGGCTTCAAGTTCGTGCGTTGGACCACCGACGTGGCAGGCATCCGGCCGTACGACTTCAACAGCGAGGTCACCGCTCCGGTGACGCTGTACGCGCAGTGGGCCGTGGCGCACAAGGTCACGTTCGATTCGACCGGCGGCAGCGCGGTTGACACGCAGCTCGTCGGCGACGGCGAAAAGGCTTCCGCTCCGGCCAATCCGACCCGCACAGGATATACGTTCGCAGGGTGGAGAACCGATGCGACCGGTGGCGCCGCCTACGATTTCAACACCGCTCCGGTGACCGGCGACCTGACGCTGTACGCCAAGTGGACGCCGAACACATACACCGTGACCTTCAATTCGAACGGAGGAACGCCCGTCACTTCGGCGACCGTGGAATACGGGCAAACCGTGACGAAACCGACCGATCCAACCCTTGACGGCAAGGTGTTCGTCGGCTGGACCACCGATGCGGCCGGCACCCGGCCGTACGGCTTCGGCACCCCGGTGACCGGCGAGCTGACGCTGTACGCCAAGTGGGCCGATGGCGGCGAGACGTACCATACCGTGACGTTGAACCTGAAAGAAGGCACGGACTATCCATCGACCGCATTGCAAAGCATGACGCTGTTCGTCAAGGACGGTGAGAAACTGGCGATTCCGGATCCCGCACCCACCCGTGACGGGTGCCGTCTGGCCGGTTGGACCACCGATGAGGCACGGCAGACCGACTACACGGCCGACGCTTCGGTAACCCACGACCTGACGCTCTACGCCAAATGGGTCAAGACCTGGACCGTGACCTTCGACACCCAAGACGGCACGCCTGTTACAACGCAAATCGTGGATGACAACAGCCATGCCACGGCACCCGATCCCGAGCCCACCCGCGACGAATACAAACTCACCGGCTGGAGCACCGATGCGACCGGTGGCACCGCCTACGATTTCAACGCCACTCCGGTGACCGGCGACGTGACGCTGTACGCCCAATGGACACGCACCTCACACCAGTGGACCATCAAGTTCGACCTCAACGGCGGTGCCGCTCCGGAAGGAAAGGAAGCCACGAAACTGTACGCGGACCAGAAGGTCTACGACGGCGACCCGCTGATCTCCCCAACCGTGGACCAGACGAACGTGCCAGTGCTCAAAGGCTACGAATTCCAAGGCTGGAGCACCGTCCGCAACGACGCGCTCGCCAAGAGCGTCCTCTCGTTCGACGAGAACGGCAAGTCGCTGATGCCGATCGACCGCGATGGCACGGTATATGCGTTGTGGGCGAAGATGGGCACAGTGGTCAAGCCGCCGACCTCCACTTCCGACTCCACAACCCAATCGCAGATCGGCGCGTATTCCAATACCGAAACCGGACTCAACGGACTGGCCATGTTCGAAGCGGTGGTCCGTCAGCCAGGCAAGTTCCCGAACACCGATTTCGGGTCAATCACCGAGGAATCCACTCCTTGGGTTAACTGAATCAGCCGATTCACCATACACGTTGGCGTCGCGGACCATCCGTCCACGGCGCCAACGCGCGTATGTGGGCGGTGCGTACGTCCATATACGCGCACATTCATGTCTGTCCATCGCTTTGTTGGGCATTGCGCCCATTGCGTTCTTTGTGCCTATCGAAGCAAACGGATATCCGCCCGCCGTACGTGGGGCATGGGACGGGTGTCCATTTGCTGAGCGGTTTTGGTCCGCCTGATGAATCACTGACTAGAGTCGCGAGCTATGAGTGATTCTGCAAAGAAGTACACCATCGCCGTCATTCCGGGCGATGGCATTGGCAAGGAAGTGACTCCGTGGGCTCAGAAGGCTCTGGAGAAGGCGGCCGAAGGCGTCGCCGAATTCGATTACGAGCATTTCGATCTCGGTGCCGAACGCTACCTGCGCGACGGCGCGATCCTGCCGGAAGAAGAAGAGGACCGCATCAAGAAGACCGATGCGATTCTGCTGGGCGCCGTCGGCGATCCGCGCATCAAGGCGGGCATTCTGGAACGCGGCCTGCTGCTCAAGCTCCGCTTCGACCTGGACCAGTACGTGAACCTGCGTCCGTCCAAGCTGTACAAGGGTGTCACGTCGCCGCTCGCCAACCCGGGTGACATCGACTTCGTGGTCGTGCGTGAAGGCACCGAAGGCCTGTACTGCGGTGCCGGCGGAGCGGTCCGTCGTGGCACCCCGAACGAGGTGGCCACCGAAGTCTCCATCAACACCGCCTACGGCGTGGAGCGCGTGGTGCGTTACGCCTTCCAACTGGCCATGAAGCGCAGGAAGCACGTGACCCTCGTGCACAAGAAGAACGTGCTGGTCAACGCCGGCGACATGTGGCAGCGCATCGTCGACAAGGTGGCCGAGGAATACCCGGAGGTCTCCCACGACTACCTGCACATCGACGCGACCACCATCTTCCTGGTGTCCAACCCGTCCCGCTTCGACGTGATCCTGACCGACAACCTGTTCGGCGACATCATCACCGACGAGGCCGGTGCCGTGGTCGGTGGCGTCGGCTACTCCGCTTCGGGCTGCATCAACGCGTCCAACGAGTATCCGTCCATGTTCGAGCCGATCCACGGTTCCGCTCCGGACATCGCCGGCCAGAACAAGGCCAACCCGACCGCAGCCATCCTGTCCGCCGCCATGCTGCTCGAGCATCTCGGTTTCGACGACGCTGCCAAGAAGATCGATGCCGCCGTTGAGGCTGACATCGAGGAGCTTGGCTCCACCACGCGCACCACCGACGAGGTGGGACGCGACATCCTGGCCCGCATGTGATTGGCATTCGCTGACATTCCATTTGGATGTTCCATTTGGATGTTCCATTTGGTGAGACGCCCGCCGAAACAAGGTTTTCCTTGGAACGGTGGGCGTCTTCGCACAATCAGGGGATTTTTCAGGGGTTTTTCGGGGTTCGTGCCAGTGGTAAACGCCCGATGACGGGCAAACCTTGGGATATTGTTGAGGCATGAGTGATAACAACGCCGATTTCAATGGTGCCGGTCAAGTCAACAATCCAACGTCGGATAACGCAGCCCAGGCCGACTACAACCAACCGTACATTCCACAACAGAACGATGCGCAGATGAACCATCCGGAGTCGCAGCCGGAAACCCCCGCATACGATCAGAACTCCGCCGCATACACTCAGCCCGCTCAGCCGGCCGAGCCTGCCGTTCCGGCGTACGATCCGAACGCTTCCGCATACAGCCAGTATGGCCAGACCGCACAGTCGGCCCAGACCGCTCAGCCGTCATACGGTCAGCCGGCGACTCCGGCCCCGGCATACGGTACGGCTCCCGTCTATACCCAGCCGGCTCAGCCGGCCACGCCCGCTGCTCCGGGATATGATCCGAACGCCGCATCGTACAACCAGTACGGTCAGTATGGCCAGCCGTCCCAGCCTGCCCAATCTGCGCAGCCGTCGTACGGTCAGCCGGCAGCCCCGGCGTATGACCCCAACAACGCTTACGTCCAGCCGGATTACAACCAAGCGAACTACGGACAGCAAGGCTACGCGGCCCCGTCTTACAACCAATCCGCCTATACCCAGCCCGCCTACGCGCAGCAGCCGGCATACGGCCAGCCCGTCGCACCGGCCGGATACGCCCAGAAGTCGAAACTGGCCGCCGGTCTGCTTGGCATCTTCCTGGGCTGCTTCGGCGTGCACAACTTCTACTTGGGCAACACCGGCAAGGCCGTGGCACAGCTGCTGCTGACCGTCATCGGCTGGATTCTCATCATCGGCCCAGCCGTCGCAGGCATCTGGGGACTGGTGGAAGGCATCCTGATTCTGTGCTCCCACTACGGCTCGCAATGGCACCGTGACGCTCAAGGCGTCGAACTGCAGGATTGATGACTCGAGGACTTTACAAACAGCCGGGCGGCAAACTCGTTGGAGTGACTGTCCGGCTTTCTCATGCCGATTCGGATTACGCCGATTCGGACTATATTGATTCGGCTCATACGAATGCCGTGAAAACGGTTCCATACGCTGGGCCGGCTGCATCATCAACTGTTATCGAATGCCATATCGACGGCGATTTCTTCCTCGACGGGGACGATGCCGGAACGCGGAATCTCTTGCATTCCATGGAATGTGCGCTGGAACAGTGCGCGGCCCGTTGCCTCAGCGGTTCGATGGTTTCCGAACGTGACGTGACCGCCGCCGTCGAACGGACGATGCTGCACCATCCGGACGTGCGCATCGTCGGCATGGGCGCGCGTGGCATCGCCATCGCCTTTCAACGGGCGATTGACGGCATCGATGGCGCCGATGGCATTGCCGGTATCGGCGGTAATGATGTTACGAAAGTGGAACCACGCGACGACCTGCGCATTCGGCGGCATACCAGCCCAATGGAAACCGCAGAAACCGCGGAAATCGCAAAAAACATTGAAAACGCTGGAACCGCGGAAAGCGACGAAAACGCTGGAACCGTTGGAACCGGCGAAATCGCCGAAACCGGCAATTGGGCGGAATACGCGCGACGCTGGCACGCACTCAAACCGAACATCGTGCACGACGACCCCCGCAAACCGCAGGAACAAATGGACCTCGACGTCGAATGGGCACGCGAAGTGGCTGCCGGAACCCGCGAACCCACCCTGCGTTTCTGGGAATGGGCCGATCCGGCCGTGGTCATCGGCAGATTCCAGTCGCTCGAAGACGAAGTCAACGTGCACACCGCGCAAGACGAAGGATTCCACATAGTCCGCCGCTGCACCGGCGGTGGAGCGATGTTCATCGAACCAGGCAACACCATCACCTACTCGCTGTACGCGCCACTCGACTTCGCCCACGGCATGAGCGTCGAGGAATCCTACGAACTCTGCGACTACTGGCTCGTCGAAGCGTTACGCGCCCTCGGCCTCAACGTACGATTCGCCGGACTCAACGACATCGCCACACAATATGGCAAACTCGGTGGCGCCGCGCAACGCCGGTTCGCGCCCACCCACGGCGGACCTGGCGCGATTCTGCACCACGTCACGCTCGCCTACGACATCGACGCGGAAAAGATGACCCGCGTGTTGAACATCTCACGAGAGAAAATGTCCGACAAAGCGGTGAAATCAGCGGCAAAACATGTCGATCCCATGCGCTCTCAAACCGGCATGGGCCGAGACGAGGTAGTGGCGCGACTGGTCGACGCCGCCGTTCGAGTTACAATGTAGCCCGAATGGTCGATGGTGCCCGACTTAACGAGCGTTGGCATGGATGTCGACAACGGAAAACGCAGAAGCACGTCGGAACGGAGGCACGTCGATGGTCACCCCGAATGGAACCAACGGAATCAATGGTTTTGGTGGTTTCGACGATGAGCGTGAGACGTTGCTGCACACCGCGCTGTTCAAGCAGGTTTCGTCCGAAGAAGCCCGGGAACTGCTGCCGTATCTGCTGCATGCCGAATACGACAAGGGCGATTTCATCTTCCGCGAGGGAGACACCGACCATCGTATGTATCTGCTGGAGGAAGGCCGCGTCAAACTGACCAGACAATCCTCCGACAAGCGTGTGCAGCTGCTGAGCATCCACGCGTACGGCGAAGTGTTGGGTGAGATTCCGGTGTTCGATCCGCATGGCGGACCGCGTACCGCTTCGGCGGTGGCGATGACCAACGGCACGCGTGTGGTCTGGCTGGAACATGACGCGCTGTTCGACTGGCTCGACGAACATCCGCGCGTGGCCGTGGACATGCTGCAGGTATTGGCGCACCGCATGCGCAGCAACAACGAACGCATCTGCGATCTGGTGTTTATGGACGTTCCCGGACGACTCGCCAAAACACTGCTCAATCTGGCATCACGATTCGGCGAACCGGTCGAAGCCGGCCTGAAGGTGCCGCACGATCTGACACAGGAGGAGATGGCGCAGCTCGTCGGATCCTCACGCGAAACGGTGAACAAGGCGTTGATGGATTTCGCTAACCGCGGATGGATCGCCAGGGAAGGCCGGTCCATCATCATCTACCAGCCGGGCATGCTGATTCGCCGATCAAGACGATGACATTCGGCTGGTTTTCGGCTGATTTCCAACTTTTCCTAAGAAATTGTCTGTTTTGTGAGAAACCCGTGACGGCTTCCGGCACATGCGTTGGCGGGCATGTGTTTAGTAGACCCGCCACTTTAGAATGGGCGTCATGCCCAAGAAGAAGACCCTTACCGTTCAACGTGTGCTCGCATTGGTAATCGCATACATCACGTTATGCGTGGGCGGCGGCGTTGTGACGAGTATTTTCTTTATGCCCGCTGTGTTCGCCGCCAATAACGCGGCCAAAGCCGTCATTCCGTCCCTTGCGGTCGAAGGCATCGATTTCGATGTGACCTCGCTTCCGCAACGCTCGACGATGTATTTCAACGACGGCAAGACCGCTTTCGCGGAATTCTATACGCAGAACCGCGAGGTCGTGCCGCTGAAGAAAATCTCCAAAGCCATGCAGCAGGCCGTCGTGGCCCGTGAAGACAAGCGCTTCTTCGAACATACCGGCGTGGACGTGCAGGGCGTGTTCCGAGCGTTCTTCCAAACCTACGTCAGAGGCGGCGACCAGCAGGGCGGTTCCACGCTGACGCAGCAGTACGTCAAGAACGTGCTGTCCACCCAAGCCCGTGAAGACGACGATCCGATCGCCGAATACCATGCGACGGAAGACACCGTGGCACGCAAGCTGCGCGAGATGCTGATCTCGGTGCAGATCGAAAAGAAATACTCCAAAGCCGAGATTCTGCAGGGCTACCTCAACATCGCGCAGTTCGGCCGCAACAACCTGTGCGGCGTGGAAATGGCCGCCAAACGCTACTTCAATGTCTCCGCTTCGGAACTGAACGTCATCCAGGCGGCGACCATCGCGGCAATCACCAAGAATCCGCAGAACTTCGATCCTTCCGTGGAAGCCAACCAGAAGGAAGCCGAACATCAGCGCAACATCGTGCTGCAGCTGATGCACGACCAGGGCTACATCACCTCCGAAAAGGAATTCAAAGACGCCATCAACACGCCGTTGAAGGATACGCTGAACCTGCAGGACGTGAGTTCCGGATGCCAGTCGGCCATTGAAAACACCGGCTTCTTCTGCTCGTACGTGGTCAACCAGATCCTGAAGAACAAGGCGTTCGGCAAGGACGACGAGGCACGTGAGAAGCTGCTGAAGGAAGGCGGTCTGAAGATCGTCACCACGCTCGACCGCAACGCCAACAACGCGGCCATGCAGGCGGCGAACAGCACCGTGCCGGCCACCGACCCGTCCGGATTCGAAGTGATGATAGCGGCCGTGAAGCCGGGCACCGGCGAAATCCTGTCGTTCGGCATCAACCGAACCTACGACGCCACGGATGACGCCCGAACGGACGAGACCAAGACCTCCATGAACTACATGGTCGATCAGGAGGACGGCGGCGGCATGGGCTTCAACGTCGGCTCCACCTGGAAGCCCATCAACATGGTGGCGTGGATGCAGAAAGGCCACTCCATCAACGAGTCGCTCGTCACATCCACCGTCTACGACACGTCGAAGTTCAACTGCAACGGCTACGGTTTCGTCGGCCCGTGGAGGGTGCAGAATTCCGGTGGCGGCACCACCTCTCCGGAAAGCCCGCTGCAGGGTCTGATCAAGTCGCACAACACCACGCAGGCCTCGATGGCGTCGAACATCGGTCTGTGCGCGATCGCCGACGCGGCCAAGGAGATGGGCTACCACAACGCCATCTCCAACGCGTCCGACATCTACTCCGCTAACTCGTTCCAGCCGCCAATGACCATCGGTACGGTGCAGGCGTCGCCGTTGACCATGGCCAACGTGTACGCCACCATGGGCGCCAACGGCGTGGAATGCACGCCGATCGCCATCACCAAGGTGACCGACCGCAGTGGCAGCAAGGTGAAAGTGCCGTCCGCGAACTGCCATCAGGCCATCGACCCGGACATCGCGCAGACCGTGTCTTACGCGCTGAACCAAGGTGTCGTGCAGCCTGGCGGCGAAGCGTCGACCACGCAGCTCGACAACAATCGCAAGACCTTCGCCAAGACCGGTACCAACGAGAACACGGTGATGACCACCGCAGGCTTCGTGCCGAACCAGGTCGCGGCGTTCGTCGCGGTCGCCGACGCGCAGGACCCGATCAACAACACCTTCGACAACAAGACCATCAACGGCGTGTACCGTCCGTCTTGGTACGGCATGTACATCGCAACGCCGGCGTGGAAGCAGTTCATGAACACGTATCTTGCCGCCATCAACGCGCCGATCGACAACGATTACGGAAAGGGTGCCGACAAGTACACGGTTTCGAAGGGCGCCACCAGAACATACAACCAGTACCAATACCAGCGCCAGCAGAACAGTCAGCAGCAAAGCCAGCAGCAGACCAACCAAGGCCAGCAGCAGCAATCGCAGCAACAGCCTGCCGAGCAGCAAAGCGGTCAGCAGCATCAATAGTTGCGATTGTCGGCTATTCATGCCGACTGCCCGCATTGACTGACCGCACTGACTGCCCACGTCACCGGAGCGTAAATCGCATGGCAAAGTGAACAGTCCATGAACGCCCGCCCCAACCGGCGGGCGTTCTGCTTACAATGCAGTCGGTATCATGCCCGTCGCGTGGGAACGCGGTGCGGATATCGACGATTCAGGCGATACCAACGATTCATAAGAGAGATGACAATGAGCGAAGACAAGAAGGACGGCAAGCAGAACAAGACGGTCAAACCGTTCGATCCGATGACGTTGCGTGGCGTCACCGTGCGCAACCGCATCTGGCTGCCGCCAATGGACACGTATTCCGCATTGGCGCAGGACGGCAAGCCCACGCCATTCCACTACCAGCATTACGTTTCGCGTTCGATGGGCGGCTTCGGCATGATCATCATGGAAGCGACCGCCGTCGCGCCGGAAGGCCGCATTTCGCCGTGCGATCTGGGATTGTGGGATGACGGACAGATGGATGCGTGGCGTTGGATCGTGGCCGACGCGAAGGCAGCGGGTGCCACGATGGCGGTGCAGCTCAACCACGCCGGACGCAAGGGTTCCACCGGCTGCCACGCGATCGGTTTCGATGGACAGAGCGTGCCGGAAGAGCAAGGCGGATGGCGGACGGTTTGCCCAAGCGCCAACGCATACGGTTCCCTGGCTCGTCCGCGCGCGCTGAGCGTCGATGAGATCCACACCATCGTGGACCAGTTCCGCGACGCCGCCTGGCGTGCCATGAACATCGGCTTCGACGCGGTGGAAGTCCATGCCGCGCACGGCTACTTGCTGTCGCAGTTCCTCGACCCGCTCATCAACGAGCGTGACGACGAGTACGGCGGATCGTTCGACAATCGCGTCCGCATGCTGGTCGAAGTCGTGGATGCGATTCGTTCCGTCGTGCCCGACACCATGCCGGTGCTGGTGCGCGTCTCCGCCACCGACTGGGCCGCAGGCGGTTGGGACCTTGACCAGACCGTCGAACTGGCTAAGATTCTGAAGGCCCACGGCGTGGACCTGATTGACGTGTCCACAGGCGGATTGATTCCCGACGTGACCATTCCGGTGAAGCCCGACTACCAAGTGCCGTTCGCCGAACAGGTGCGCAGTCGCGCGGGCATTCCCACCACCGCAGTCGGACTCATCACCAAGCCGAAGCAGGCGAAGAAGATTCTGAAGTCGGGCGCCGCCGACGCCGTGGAAATCGGCCGCGCTGCACTGCGCGACCCGTATTGGCCGCTCCGTGCCGCCCACAAACTGGACGTGCCGGTCGAGGAAGCCCCCTACCAGCCGCCATACCTCCGCGGCGCCTTCCGCTGACCCTTCCCCTCCCTTCTTCCTCTTTTTTATTGCGAAAAGTAGCCACAACCCAACGCAACATAACAAAAAAAACGAGTGGGAGGGCGGGCGTCCTGTTCACGACCGTAAGCCTGGCCGAACGGCC
>OGKU01000290.1_pt1 | contig 43371 bp, 19 predicted proteins | sample 1572611 | NCBI WGS metagenome assembly OGKU01 (sample SAMEA2581886, study PRJEB24529) | metagenome | biome: Human gut stool | place: China | collected 2011 | reverse complement strand
TCGCCGGTGCCGGTCGGCGGGTCGCTGGCCAGCAGGTATTTGAACGAGCCGAGCATTCGCATCCACCCCTGCGTCAACGTGCGCAGTGTGGGAATGACATGGGCGATGGTGGTGCCATTCAGGAAGATGACCGGGCCGACCACCAGCTGCGCACACGCCATGAACAGCATTTGCCACCACAGGCGCAACGCGGGAACGAGACCGGCAAGCGCCACGAGCGAGCCGATGATGGTGGCGGGGATTGCGGCGCTCGTCCAAGACAGGGCGGAGCCGTATACGTCGATGAGGTTGCTGGCTGCGGCGATGGTCAGCAGGGCGGCGACCGTGAGGCTTGCGTATTGCGCGGCGTGTGGCTGGTTGGTGTTGGGCATGGCTGGGGACTTGTCGCTGCGGGACATCCAGATGACGGAGTGGGTGGAGTCCGCCCATGAGCCGGTGCCTGTGCCGGTCGCCATGCCAGTGTTGGTGTTGGCGGAGTTGGTGCCTGTGCCGGTGAGGTTGCCGGTGAAATTGCCGGTGTTGGTGAATGTGGTGCTCATGCCAGCACCCCCATGATCATGGGGAGGTCGTTGAGGTCTCCCACGGTTGCCAAGGTGAAGTCGGAGTAGCGTTTGATGGCGCGCGGTTGGCCGGTTGCGGCTTGAAGCACCACGCAGGTTGCGGAGCGGGGGAGTGCGAGGACCATGTGTTTGATGTCGTCGATGGTTTTGAGCCTGCCGACGGTGAAGAAGTAGAAGGATGCGTCGGGGGCATGTTCGAGAGTGGTTTGCGCGAGGTTGGGATTGTCGTCGATGTCAGGGTCGATGCCGCTGCAGCCATCGAGAAATTCCGTGGCGTTGCGCGGAATGGCGTGCGTGGAACCGGCATGCGCGGTGACTGGCCGGTTCTGCTGCAGGCATTGCACGCCGATGGAGGCGTGGACGGATACGGCCAGTTCGAATTCCTGGGAATCAATGTAATCATCCGGGTTCACGCTGATGGTCAGAGCGGTGTCGGTACGGCGGGTGGCTTCGTATTGGCGGATCATAAGCGATCCGGTTTTCGCGGAGCTGAGCCCATGCACGTTGCGCACGTCATCGCCGGGCTCGTATTCGCGCAGGCCGTAGAAGTCGAGGTCGTCGTCGACGATTTCGCCGCTTGGCTGACCTTCCAAATCGCGTGGAATGCCGGCGTTCAGGGTGCTGAGCAGCACGGTCTGCGGATGAATGAACACGTTGATCTGGTCCACGAGTTTCTTTTCGTGGCGGATCAGACCGAACGGGTCGCCTTTGCGGATGGATAGCGGGCCGATGGGCAGCACCGCGCGGCTGACGGCGGTGAATTCCACGGTCGTCTGGCGTGACTGGCCTGCGGCGAGCATGGGAATGGCGAACCGTTCGTGGTTGTCTCCGATGGGCAGGTCGCCGCGCGCCGACGTGGTGGGGGTGCGGCCCGGATTGTCCACGCAGACGTCGACTTTCACCGTGTCTGACACCGTGACGCGTCTGCTGGACACGTCGATGGTGGCTTGGAACGAGGTGTTGCCAAGGGAAAGCATGACCGCCGCGGCCAGCATGACCGCGAACACCACCGCCATGGCCAGCAGCTCATGCCACCCCAGCAGGACGAACGCCACCAGCGAGGCGACGGCGAGCGCCGTCACCGCCCAGCCAAGCGGCGACACGTATGAGGTGGCCAGTCGCTTGATGCGATGTTTGAGGCGGCGTAGGGATCGTTGGATGGTCCGTCTGCGCTGCACTGTGTGCGAATGCCGCATTCCTTGACCTTTCGGATTGTGTGGTGCGTATGCCGGGGTGGATTGTGTTTCAGGCGTTGGCGCCCAGGGTTGGGGCTGGCACGTCTTCGAGGATCTGGCTAATCATCTGTTCGGGGGTGTTTCCGGCGAAGGTGGCTTCGGCGGTGAGGGTGATGCGGTGCGCGAGCACGGGTACGGCGAGGTTTTTGACGTCGTCGGGCACTACGTAGCCGCGGTTGTCGGAGGCGGCCCATACGCGCGCGCAGCGGGTCAAGGCGAGCGCGCCTCGCATGGAGGAGCCGACTTGGATGCGTTCGTTGTGGCGGGTGGCTTCCACCAGTCGCACGATGTATTCGAGGATCGCGTCGTCGAGATGCACGGTTTCGCTGATGTTGCGCATGCGCAGCACGTCTTCGCCGGTGAGCACCGGATGCACGGTGGCGGCGCGGTCGGTGACGTTGACCTGTTTCAGGATGTTGACGCTCACGTCGTGGCTTGGATAGCCGATGGTGGTTTTGATGAGGAAACGGTCCATCTGCGCTTCCGGCAGCTTGTAGGTGCCGAGCTGTTCGATCGGGTTCTGGGTGGCGATGACCATGAACGGCTGCGGCACCGGGTGGGTGACGCCGTCGACGGTGACCTTCTGCTCTTCCATGACTTCGAGCAGTGCGGACTGTGTTTTCGGTGAGGCGCGGTTGATTTCGTCGGCGAGCACGATGGACGCGAAGATCGGGCCTTCGCGGTATTCGAATTCGCCGCGCTTCTGGTCGTAGTAGGTGACGCCGACCACGTCGGACGGCAGCAGGTCCGGGGTGAACTGGATACGTTTGAACGACATGTCGATGGAGTTGGCAAGGCCTCGCGCCAGCTGGGTTTTGCCGGTGCCCGGGTTGTCTTCGAGCAGGATGTGCCCGCCGACCACCATGGCTGTGGCGCATTGGCGGATGGGTGCTTCCTTGCCGACCACGACCTGGGAGACGTTGTCTACGAGCTTGGCGAACTTCTCATGGAATTCGGTGATGTCTTTGCTGGGTGCGGTCATCATGGACGTGTCGATGACCGGCTGGGATTGTTTGACGGGCTGTACAGGCTGGCTGGGCTGGACGGGTTGGGTTGGCTGGACGGGCTGCTGCGCGGGCATTGCGACTGCCGGATTGGCGGCCGGTTGGCGAAGGTTCTGCGGCATCGGCTGACGGAACCGCTGCTGGTTCGGCGTTGCCGGGGCGGACTGTTGCGGCAACGCCGGTTGGGTGGTGCCGTGCGCGCTCAGCAGCGTGCCTTCCGGATCCTCATCGGCTTGCGGCTGCTCCGGCAGATTCGGCGTGTGGAACGCCGGCTGCTGCTGGCCGGGTTGGCTGGGAACGCTTGGATTATGGCCGATGGAACCCAGCTGGGTGGCGTCATTGAAATCGTTGCTCATGGGTTGCTCCTTGCTTGTTGTGTTGCTCGTGTGGATGGTTCGTTGTGTTTGCGATTACTGTGATCGTCCGTTTCACCATCTGGCGTAGTAGGCCAGGCCGCGGATCCAAGGCTTGGATGCGCCGTCGACGGTGGACAGGGCGATGGAGGATGCCACAGGCCGGTCATTCCGCGTGGCCGCTTCGCCTTCCGTGGACACGTCAGAATCCGATGGTTCCGACGGTTTTGATGGTTCTGAAGGTTCCGACGGTTCGGGTTTCGGCGTGGGAGCCTTGTACCTGTCATGGTCCAGCAGTGTGCCGCCATTGTCCTCGTTGTTGAGCGCGGTGTCGGTGCCCACCACCTTCGCCTTCCACGCGTAATCGGCTCCGGTCGGCAGCACATCCTTGACGTTCAGTTTGTCGGAGCCCAATGCCCAGGCGACGTCATAGGATTTGCCGTCCGCGGTGAAGGTGATCACGGTTTTGCCGGGCTGGCCGTACATGTTCACCGATCCGCCGCTGACCTTGATGATGTTCGGATCATTGGCGTCCCACGTCAGCATCGGCGCCTTGACGGCGGCCTTCACCTTGCGGACGTATGCCGGATCGGCCCTGCCGGACTTGGAGGTGCTTGCCGCGCCATTGAAATGCTGCGTGACGGAGCCCGAGGAACAGGACTGCCATTCCTTGAGCGGGAAATCGTGCGATCGTTCGGAAGCGCCGGCATGGTAGGAGCCGAGTCCGTCCGCGCTCACCGTGAACCCGTCGGCGTGGCCGTTCTCCTTCCAACTGACTACGCACACGTCGTCATGCCCCTTGACGCTGACCGATTCGGGCGCCTTCACCGCGTATTTCGGTGTGAAACGTACGGTCGAATCGTCACTGGTCGTTTTCTCCTTGCCGACCACCGCCGCCTTGATGGTGTATTCCCTGGTGTTGAGATCATGATCCGGAATCTTGAAATCGTAGGATCCGGAACATCCGTCGATGCTTGCGCTGACATCTCCGGAAATCTCGACGGCCTTGCATCCCGCGTTGCGGGTGTTGCCCACGGATTCGACGGTGACGGTTCCCGTGGTGTCGTCGTTCGTCACGGAGATCTTCGGCGCATCGGGCTTGCCCCACGGCTTGACAGCGTCGGACGCCTTGGACGGTTGGCTCCAATTCACCTTGTTGTGGGCGCGTACCGTAGCCGTGTACGAGTCGCCGTCGGAAATCGCGTTGTTATCGAAAACAAAATCGATTCCGGTGGAATTTGTCGTCTGCTTGGAAGGCGCGTTCCTGCCGGACAAAGTCACCTCGTAATTGTCCACCGACGAGAAATTGCCGTCCGGAGCCTTCCACGTGACGCTCACCGTGTTGCCCTTCACACTGGCCGTCACATCCGTCGGCGCATCAGGCAGCTTGTCCGGCGTGCCCTCGACGGCGTTGGAATCCTTGGACCAGCCGACCTCGTTCCTGGCCTGCACCTTGAACGAGTAGGTCTTGCCGTTCTTCAACCCGTCGATGAGACAGGAGGTTTTCTGCCCGCACGAGCGCTCGCCGGACGCGTCTCCGCCCCACATCACCTTGTATTCGGTGATCGGGCTGCCGTTGGCCGAACCGGCCGTCCAGCTCAGATTCACGGCGCCATCCTGCGGGTCGCCGGACACCGCGGAAAGCAGCGGCGCATCAGGCTTGTCCATCACCGAAACGCTGATGGTGCCGGTCACCTCACGTTCCTTTGTTTTGGTGGCGTCGCGCACGGTGACGACCACCTTGTTGGTGCTCGCGCCGATGTCGGAAGTCGCCCTGATGGACACCACGCCGTTGGACGGGCAATCCACCGTCAGTTTCGACGCGCCGTCGGATGTGCATCCGGTCACCGTCAGCGGAGTGTCGGGGAACGGATTGTACGCGTCGGACAGCAGATTCACCTGCTCGCTGGAACCGGCCTTGATTTTCACGGTCTTCTCGGTGACACGGGCGAGCGGCCTGTTGGACGCGGTGACGCGCACGGTCATACCGGCGCTCACCGTACCCTTCGCATATTTGATCGAGACGGGCACGCTCACTGTGGTGCCCGGCGTGGCCGTCTTGTCCGCGGACACGGTCAACGTGCCGGAGGGAGACACTCTGGCATCCACACTGCCGGAATTCACGCCGCCGGAATACGAGTACTGCTTCTCATCCTCGTACAGGCCCGACGCCGAATGGGTCAGCGCCGTCAGATCGATGGTAGTGGCCTTCTCGCCGGCCACCACATCGACGGTGGAGGATGAGAACGTCGGCGGCGGAACCTCACGTCCGATCACCGTGATCGGAAGCGTGAGCACCGCCGAATTGACGATCTTCACCTTGTCGTTCTTGTCTCGCTTGCCGTCCACCGCGGTGAAGGTGATGGACGCGGGACCCGCGTAATCCTTCGGCGCGGTGAACCTCAACGTCTGGTCGTTGACGTACAGGTCGCCGTCCGCGGCCTTCGTGGCGCTCACCGAATCGGCGCCGTCCACATACGCGGTCTTGCCCGCGCCCACACGCACGTAGTCGGCGATGTTGATGGTGATGGTCTCACGCGCATTGACCTTCAACGCCGGCGCCTTCGGACGCAGAACCGGCGGAAACACGCCATATGCGGGCACTTGGATGAACGCGGTGGACGTGATGCCGTACGTCGTGTTCGTGACGGTGTACGGCACCGCGCGCACCTCATCGGTCAGATCAACGGTGATGATGGTGGAATCCTTGCCGCCCTTGACATGCGCATGGTCGGTCGCGGAAGGATCCACGCCCACCTGAAGCTCGTCGGCGGTGCCGGACGGATTGGCAATCCACTGCGAAACGTCCACGTCCACGGATTTCTTGTCGATCGTGGCGGCGGCCGGAACACGGTAATCGTACGCGGTCGGCGGGTCGATGGCGGCGTTCTCGTCGACATTCACCGTCAACGTCGCCGAATCGGACAGTCCAGCCTTGTCCTTGACGGTGTAGACCACGTAATACGTGCCCGCCTGCTTCGGCGTGGTGAACGACAGCATGTTGTCAACGACCTGAATGCCGCCGATGCCTTGCGATTCCACGTCCTTGGCCACGGTCAGATCAGTATTGTCCCCGGAAATGTCGTTCTGCGCCACCGGCACGGTGGCCGCGGTGTTCGGACGCAGCGTGATCTCGTCGTCGCGCGCGTACACACCCGAATCGGCTCCGGATTTGAACACGCCCACACGCACCTGCGCGGTGGCCCTCTGACCGGTCCAATCCTCCACGGCGTAGGAGAACGTGTCCGTTCCGGACGAATCGGCATACGCCTCATACACCAGATACGTGGCGCCCATCTCGCTGATACGGCCCAGTTTCGGCGCTTTGTTGCCCAAGCCGAGCAGCTGCACGTCATCGCCGTCAGCGTCGATGCCAGTGAGCGTGATCGGAATCTGCACCTTCTGCCCGGCCGCCACCTGCGCCTCGACGTCGGACGGTGTCGGAGCCGCCTTGTTGGACGCGTCCTTCTGATGCACGTTGATGGTGATGGTGGCCGAGGCCGCGTTGCCGAGATTGTCCTTCACCGTGTAGGTGACGGGGAAGGAGCCGGTTTGTCTGGTGGCCTGATAGCGCACGGTGTCGCCGGACACGAACACCAGACCCTTGAACGTGTTCTTGTCATACTGCAAGTCGTTCTGCAGGCTCACCGTGGTGCCGTCGGAATACGTGACATGGTCGAGCACGTCCACGGAAACGATGCCTTCGGTGCGCACCTGTGTGGTGATGTTCTCGGCCTTCGGCACGGAATTCGACGTGGTCAGCGCCGGCGGCTGCAGGACGATGACGCCGGTCGACGATCCGGCCGCGTTGGCCACGGTGTAGGAGATCCGCACCGGCTCGGTCGGCACCTGACGCGCGGTGATATAGACGCGCTTGTTGCTCACCACACCGGTTTTGATGCCGCTTTGCGCGTCCGCGGTGACGCTGGTCACCGACAGCACGCCGCCCATCGGGTCGACGTCGTTGGCAAGCGGCTCCACAATCGCGGTATTGTCCGCGCCTAGCAGCGCCACATCGTTCGCCGCGATCGGCTTGGCGGCGTCTCCGGCCACCGCCTGCACCTCCACACGAGCCAGACCGGTCGACGGAATGGAACCCTGCGTGATGGTGTACGGCACATAGTAGGTGCCGGGATTGGAGGCGGTGAACGTGATCGACATGTCGGTGGCGTTCATGGTGGTGGCCGCGCCGGACGGCGTCTCCACCGCGGTCAATTCGGCCGGTTCGACGGACGTGCCGTGCACGTACGGTTTGAGCGCGATGGTGGTGCGGGTGTCGGGCGTGGTCTGTTTGACCACGGGGTCGATGACCGCGCCCAGCGTGTTCGCCGGCTTCACGGAGAAGTAGATCATGCCGATGCCGGTCTGCTGGCCGTCGGACACCGTGACCTCGATGCCCGCCCTGCCGGACGACATCGAACCGGCGTTGAAGACCAATTGTCCGTCGGCTCGCGTGGACACCGTCACCTGATCGGTGTTCTGCGGCGATGCCGACACCAAGGTCAGCGGATCGCCGTCGGGGTCGGAGAAGCTGCCCAACGCGTTCGCGGTGTACGAAGCACCCTGCTCCACGTCGATTTCCGGCGGAGTGTCGCTCTGCAGCGGCGCATGGTCGTCGCCGCCGTCCAGCGTGAGCGACACGGTGGCGCTGGACGTCTGCCCGCGTCCGTCGGAAATCTCATAGCTGAAGGACACGTTGCCCGCGGCGGCACCGGAGGCGTCGAGCTGCAGATACCGGCCGTCATAGACGGGGGAGACGGTGATGTTCGCGCCATCCGGAGCGCTCACCGACGTGATGCGCAGCACGGAACAGTCGGTCTGCTCGTCGTTGCGCAACACGTCGAGAATCTGCTGCGATCCCACGCGCGCGCCGAACGAATCGTCCACGGCCTTGATCTGCCCCGACTGCGCCGAACAGTTCTTGCTGAAATTATGCTGGTTGTTGGCGCTGTCGTTGTTCTGCTGCTGTTGCTTCGACTGCTTGGTCTCCACCTTGTTCCACTGGATTTTGATGACCTTGGTGGACTCCTGCGGATTCCACACATTGCCGTTGACCACGTCGTTGAGCACCACCAGACGATGGTTGGTGCGGAACACGAGCTGCGAGGTGGGATTGACATCTTCCAACGAGGAAAACTGTGCGTCCTTGTCGTTCGCCGCGCACACCCTGATGTAATTGTTGGCGTTCTGCGCCCACGCGGCGAACACGCAGCCATTGGTGGACACCGGCTGCGCGGCATCGCCCTTGCCGGCATTCGGCAGCTGCGTGACCTTTTTACTACCCAAATCGACCATGGCGATGCCCCGCGGCGTGGAAACCGCCACCCAGCCAGTCTGCCTGCCATCCGTGGACGGCGCCTGCAACGTCGCCTGACCCTGCAGGCCGATATCCGCGCTGCCCTTCGGCCAGAACACCTTGCCGGCACCGGCTGCGACCGGCGTCTTGCCGACCACGGTGAACGATTCGACATTCGTGGCGCCCTTGATCGTCGCATCCTTGCCGGGCGTTCCCTGAGGCCCGTCGACACTGAGCACCGCGCCGTCGGACGCGCGATAGCCGTAGACGACACCGTCATGCGTCACCGCGATACGGCCACCCGACCCCAGCTTCATCTTCGGCGAATCGGTGGTCGGATTCATGGATTTCACATCATCGGCGGACCCGACCCACACATTGCCCGTCTTGACGTTGATGAACGCCGCGGTGTTGCCTCCGACGACGGTCCGCGTATCCGATTTGATGGTGGTGTTGCCGCTTTCGCTGACGGTGGAGGCCTCGATGTTGCTGGCCTTCGTACCTTCGGAGATCACGGTGGAGCCATCATGCTGGGCCACGTCGAACCGGGCCGCAGTGGAGGCGACGCCCGCATCGGCGTCCCGGTTGCGCACGTTGAAACGGGCGGCCTTGCGGTCCTTGAGCGAAGTGACCCACACGGTGCCATCGTCGAGCTGCACGTGACGTTGCGTCACCGAACTGACGATGACGGCCCCGGCGACGATGCCCAGCAACAGCAGCAGCATGACGATCGGCGTGATCCACCGGCGACTGCCGGAAGGCAGCAGCTTGCGCAGCATCGACCCGAATCGCAACTGCCGTTCGTACGATTGCGCCGACTGGTTCTCGGCGTTCCTATGCTTGCTCATCGACTGGCTCTTCCCTGATTGTGCCCAAACTTTGCTTGACCGCGCATCCAACCGCATGCGCCTACCTGTTTGCCCGCATGCATGCCGGGCTGTATTGGTTCGTATCGGTTCATGTCACCCGCATCCGGCCGCAAACTCACGGCTTGGCCGCGCACGCGATCATGGGATTCTCGGACATCTGCCGGTCCGCGCGAACCAGACTCACCTGCACGCACGTCTGCGCGCCGTCGGCCGGATCGATTTCGATACTCGTCGACTCCGTGGTGGTGTCCTGCGCGTTCGGGTCGGTTCCCGAATCGCCGACCAGCGACCACGCGTACGAATCGCCATCCTTCGGCGAAGGATTGACCCACGTGAACCGCACTTTGCCGTCGGCGGTGTATTCGCCCGTAAGATCCTGCACGCTCGGCACACTGCCCGACGTGATCGCCGAATCGGAATCGTCCTCGGCATGGTTCTGGGCGCCATGGTTCTGCACCTGCACCTTGCTGTTGTCGGAAGCCGCATCCATATTCGGCATGACGACGGTGACGAACGCCAACGCCATCACGACCACGGCGGCCGCCGCAGCAACCGTGACGGCCAACGGCTTCACCCACCGGGCATGCTGTTTCGCAACCGGGGCGGACTGGTCGAATGCGGAAGTCTGCGCGTACATGTTCTGCGGATAATCCGGCACACCCTCGACGGTGGTCTGCACGGCACGGCCATACAAGGCCTGCTGCACGCGCTGCATGTCGCGTGCGAACTCCAACGCGGAATAGTAACGATCCTCGGGCGCACGGCTCAAAGCCTTACGCAACACCCGTTCCACTTCGACCGGCACGTCGGGACGGTTGAGCTTGGGCAGCGGATTGTTGAGAATGACGGACTTGAGCCGTTCGGCCCGCACCTGCCGTTGGGAATCGCCCAGCACATCGGCGTAGAAATACTCGTACGGCGATTGGCCGATCAGCATGGCGAACAGCGTGGCGCCAAGCGAATAGATATCGGACGATTCATTACCGCCACCGCCTTGGGCAAGCACCTCCGGCGCGGCCCACGCGATGGTGAAGCCGACACCCGGACGCCCATAGACGGTCCCGGCGATGCCGAAATCGGCGAGCATGGGCATATTGTGCGCGTTGATGAGAATATTGCTGGGCTTGATGTCTCGATGGATGATGCCTTTGCGATGCGCGGTGAACAGCGCGCTCGCCAGATCGATGCCGACGGTGAGCATCTGGTCGGCGGTGAGACGGCCATGCTCGAGGAACGTCTTGTAATTGCCGCCCGGAGCGTATTCGAACACGGTGTAGCCGCGCCCGTTGACGGTCACGCCGTTCTCATAGACGGAAAGAATGTAGGGGTGTGTGGAGATCTGCCCCATGAAATTCGCTTCGGAACGGAAGCGGACCGCGGCACGTGGGTCGAGCGTGTTCTTGCTGATTTTGATGGCCACCTGACGGGCCGGGGAAAGCTGCTGGTACAGGTACACGTCGGCTTCGGAACCGGAGCCCAGCCGTTTGATCAGTGTGTAGCCGGGAATCTGAGGGGGAATGCTCCTTGAGGCTTCCATGCTTCCTCTTTCCTGTAGTTCCTGCCCGGTTCCGTGCGTTGCGTCTATGCTTCGACCGTACTCGTCGTCATGGGCAGGCCGTCTGTTCGCTGTTGAACCTTCCCGGGCTGCGCCGCTAGTCAATCTTATTGGTGGCGGTGTCCGAAAAACTTTGTAGAGGGTATCGATGTCCATATATAAAGATGGCGGTGTCCACGATGACGTTTTCAGGACGGCTTCGGACGATGATATGCGATTCGTGGCCGGACCGTTCGGCTAAGCTGGGGAGACATGATGGATGTGGACGATCTCGATGACGCGACATTGGTTGCGGGGGCACCCCGCAGCGGCAAGACCCGGTTCGCGCTTGACATGCTGGTCGCCGCGATGAAGCGGCATGGCGACGCGTACGCCGTGATGACGGTCTCCGGCAGACAGGTGGCCGACCGGCTCGGCGACACCGTGATCCGCGAACTGTCCGCGATCTCGCAGGCACGCCCCGTCACCACCCTGCCAGCCGTCGCGTTCCGCATCATGACCGCCGTGCGATCGCATGCCGGACAACCCCTGCCGAAACTGCTCAACGGGGCCGAACAGGACGTGGTCATCCGCCGCGTGCTCGCCAGACATGCCGAACATGCCGAGCACGGCGACGAATGCTCCACCTGCGCACTATTGCGCACCTACTTCGTGGTCGCCGACTGGTCGGGCATGGTGGTGGACGACGCCACCGACGCCTTCGCCAACCAGCTGCGCGACATGCTTGCCCGCATGAACGAGATCGGCGCGAAAACGGAACTCGAAGACATGCTGATCGCCCGCGCTGCCGACGAACACGGCACGCTCGACGAACGACGCGAACGACTGCGCGTGCAATGGCGGCTCGCCTTCGCGCTGCGCGCCGAATACAACCAGGCCATCAACGAGGCATATCCGGACCAGTACCGTCTCGACGCCTCGCAGCTCATGATCGACGCCGCGGCCGCCGTGAACGAAGCCAAAACGTCCGACCTGCCGAAACTCGTCATCGTCGACGATTTCCAGGACGCCACACTCGCCGGCTTCGACTTTCTCACCGCATTGCGCAACCGTGGCGTGCGACTGTTGCTCGTCGGCAACCCCGACGAGGCGGTGCAGACGTTCCGCGGATCGTACCCTGAATATTTGTTCAACATGGCGCAATCGCGATTGGGCGCGCGACTGGTACGGCTGGAACCGTCCCATATGGCCGAAGGCACGGACCTGGCCGCGGTGGCGAGCCGCGTGAGCCTGACCATCGCCAGCACGGAATCGACCGACGACGCGCTGGCGAACCGCCCCGGCAAAATGCCGGCCATCGCCATGCCGGAGACGCACGACGGCAGTCTTGAAGCCGCGATGTACCGTTCCACCGTCGAAGAACTCGACGACGTGGTGTGGAAAATCAAAACCGAACATCTCGAACACGGCCGCGACTGGAACGACATGGCCGTGATCGCCCACGACAACGCCACCGTGCGCACGTTCGGCGAACGGCTACGCGCCGACGGCGTGCCCGTACGCTATTCGAGCGTGACCCGCCCCCTCAAGGACGAGCCGTTCGTGCAGGGCCTGTTCTCCATGATCGAACTGGCCGAACTGAAACGGCAAGGCATCGCCACCTCGTCCATGAACCTCGACACGGCCGGCGTATACGTGCGCTCACGCGTCGCATCAATCATGAACTCGCCGCTGATCACCACCCCCGGCGAACGTCCGGCTCGGCTGTGCGTGGTCGAATCGGCGATGAACGCGCTCGGCTCGCTGGCCACGGTTTTGCATGACGATACAGCCGATCCGTCCACGTCCGACACGTCCGGGCGCGCGCTGCTGCCACAGCTGATTGACGATTGGAACGATTACGTCGAAGCCTTCCACACCGCACGCGCGGCGGCATCGGCGTCGGACGCGGAAAACGCTGCCAACATGGGCCTGCCGGCAATCGACACCGACGACCGGCTGATGACGGGAGAGCGTGCCGCTGAGGATGCGGACGAACCATCCTTCGGCATGAACGCGCTGTACATCCTGCTATTGGAAGGCGACACTGACCGCGTGCTCGACGCGATCGCTTCCGTACTGGGCCGCAAAGACCCCCAAGCGCAAGCCTTCGCACGCCTGTGGAAAACGCTCGACGATACCCTGCGGTCGGAGGCACGCCTGACAGCCCACGAACCGCAATACATGCTCGACTGTGCATGGCAGGCGTTCGGCAAAGCCGAAATCTGGCAGAAAACGGCGTTGCGCAACAACGCCGAAGGCCGCGCGGCCAACGACCGGCTCGACACCGCGATGCGCCTGTTCAGCTACGCGTCCGGCGGCGAATCGAACGGCGTGACGGCAGTGCACACCATCGACGCGTTCATCGAACAGGTCCGCGCGCTCGCCATCGAAGCCGACTCCCTGGCGCACACCGCGCCGATCGATCAGGCCGTGACGCTCACCACGCCCGCCGGAGCGGCTGGAAAGCATTGGAAACTCGTGTTCATGCCTGCGCTTCAACAAGGCCAATGGCCGAACCTCGCGCCGCGCAATACCCTGTTTGGCGGGGAGGAGCTCGCCGACATCATGCTGCATGGCCGACTGTCCGACGACATCGTCACCTCCGCAGGCCGCGAAAACGCGCAGCTCGCCGCGGTGCTCGCCTCCGAACAGAAAAGCCTCCTTGTGGCGCTCACCCGCGCCGATGAGCGCGTGACGGTAAGCGCGGTCCTCAACGAAGACCATGTGCCGTCCGACTTCCTCTACGGCTACCTGCCGGAATGGTTCGACCGCGACCGGGATGCCGATGCGGAAACACGCGTGTACACGGCGGTCGGCGAGGCCGGCGAATACGCGGGACTGGAAGCCGACCCGCGTGGCCTGGTCGCCGCCTCGCGAAGCGTGCTGGCCCATGTGCCGACCGATTCCCCCCAAGCGCGCGATGCCGCGCAAGCCTTGGCGTTGTTGGCATCGCATGGCATCGCCGCCGCGAATCCCGACAATTGGGCGTTCCTTACGGAACATGCGGGAGCCGACGATATGACGGGAATCGACGGCAAGATGGAATCTGACGGGAAAACGGAGCATGCCGACAAGGCGAAGCTTATCGAACAACCGGAATCCATCGAAAAAACGGACGGCCAATCCGACGTGGTCACCCTTTCTCCATCCGCCGTGGACAGTTTGTGGGCGTGCCCGGTGTGCTGGATGCTGGAGAACCGTTTCGCCGGCCCACGCATGGGCAGCGCGGCCACCAGCTTCGGCTCGCTCATCCACACCGTCGCGCAACAGGCCACCGAAGCCGGCCTCGACCTGCCCCAAAACCACACCGCAGTAAGCGACGAGGACAACATCGACGAAATCACCCAATGGATGATCGGCCGATACAAGACCCTACGTGGCGACCTCAACGCCATCGACGACCCCGAGGAACGGTACAAGGCGCTCGGCAAGGACGCGAAGGCGTCGGTCGCATTGCGCAACATCGCCACATATTTCGTCAAGTCGAACCGTACGGGATACCCGTCGAACAACACCGAAACCATCACCGTGGGAACGTTGGACCATGCCGAAGCGGAACGGCAGTTCGCCGCGCGATTCGACTTCGATGACATCCTCGACGCCTACAACGCCATCGACGGCAACGCTCCGATCTCCCGCGACGAACTCATCGCCATCATGGGCGCGCTCGTCGACGGCTGGCCGGAAACCGGCATGAGCGACCGGCTCACCGTACGCCTGTCGGGCAGAATCGACCGTCTTGAACACCGCCGTACCGCCGACGGCCGCGAACAGGTACGGCTGATCGACTACAAAACCGGCAAAGTGCCGAACGGACGCTCCCTGTTCAGCGACCTGCAGCTCGTCTGCTACCAGCTGGGCCTCGCCTTCCCGGAACACGGCGGAAAACGCGGCGCGCAGGCGATCGCAACCATGCCGGACATCACCCAAAGCGCCCTGTTCCACGTCATGGAATACGCGGCCCCCGCGCCACGCAAAGGGCAAGGCGACGAAGCGTACCACCAGCAGGCGCTGTTCGCCGGCGGAAGCATCAACGCGGGCGATTTCATACCCCGCAAATACGTGCCCAAAATGGCCAGCGTCTTCACCAGCGGCCTCGACGACGTCGAACGGCCGGCGCAGGTCAGCGAAGAACATTGGAAGCAACTTCTGGAATCGCGGTCGAAGATGACGGTATGGTCGCTGACCATGATCGCCCGCGTCTTCTATGCGGCCGCGGCGAGCCGGGCCACCCGCATCACCGCGCGTCCGACCGCGGAACACGTCGGATACTGCAGAACGTACGGCAGTGGGGTCTGCCCGGCCTGCCAAGGCGAGCAGAACACCGTATTCGAAAGGACCGTGGCATGAACGGGAGTAACGGTATGAACGGAAGCATGTCAACGAACGGGGCCACAGCAAAGGGCGATGCGATGGGCACTGTGCCGGCCGCCACGCCGAAATTCACCGACAGTCCGGAACAGGCCGCCGTCATCCAAGCCCCCTCATACGAGGATGTGGTCGTGGTGGCGGGCGCCGGCTCCGGCAAAACCTACACCATGACCCGCCGCATCATCACCCTCATCGACCAGGGCATCAGTCCCGAGAAGATTCTGGGCCTGACCTTCACGCGCAAAGCCGCCTCCGAACTGCTTTCGCGCGTCTCCGCTGCCGTGACACGCAACCAAGCCGGACGTGGTACACGCGTCGCCTTCCTCAAACCGGAAGTCTCCACCTATGACGCGTTCTTCCAAACCATCGTGCGCCAATACGGCCTGCTCGTCGGCTTCGACCAAAACACGCAGCCATTGAGCGAAGCCGGAGCGCTGCAGCTCATCCACACCGTGCTCGACAAGCACATGGACCAGCTCATGGCCTTCGACCAAGGCGGCGACGAACTCGGCAAATTCTCCACCATCGCCGGCAACGTGTTCACCCTATCCAACGCCATCGCAGGAGCCATGATCGGCAGCGACTGCACCAGCTTCGACGAAGCCGTGGAACGCGTGCGCGCATGGGATAAGGCGTTCGTGGCGCAAGTGGCCAAAGCGCTTGAAGACGAGGACGTTCCCGATGACGAGCCGAAAGTGGGCAAGGCTCCGAAACAGAAGAAAAAGGAATCCGACACCGCCTTCGAAACCCGCATGCGCGAATACCGCGCCCAATGCCACCAACTCTGCGTCTGCAAGACCGCGCAATTGGCCGGCACGGCCCGCAAACGCGACCTGCTACTCGACCTCGTGGCCGACTACCACGCCGAAAAACGCGCCCTCAACATGGCCGAATTCAGCGACTTCACCATCGCCGCATTCCAACTCGTCACCCGATTCCCCTCCATCGGAGCCACCTACCGCAAACGCTACACGCACGTGCTGCTCGACGAATACCAAGACACCTCCACCACGCAGGCGGCCCTCCTGACCGCACTGTTCCACGCCGATTCCACCCAGCGCAGCGCGGTGAACGCCGTCGGCGACCCCTTCCAATCGATCTACGCGTGGCGAGGAGCCAGCCCCGGCGCGTTCCGCATGCTGCAGCACGACTTCGGCCACGACGCCACCGATAAGCCCTACACGCTGACCGTCACCCGACGTAACTCGCGCATGGTGCTCGAAGCGGCCAACAATCTGACGAAACCATTGCGCCTGCCCGCCAGACGTCGCGGCAGCTCGCTTATGCGCGAAGTGGACGTGCCCCCGCTCGCCAACATCGACAATGCCCCCGAAGGTACGCTCGGCGTGCTCGGTTACGCCACATTCGGCCAGGAAATCGACGCCGTCGTACGCTTCGCCAAACAGGCGATCGCACTGCACACGCCAACCGAAAACGAGCTCGCCGACGGAGCCAAAGACAACCGTCCGCACGTGGCGCTCCTGTTCCGCTCCAAAACGCAGATGCCAGCCTACGAGGACGCACTGGAACAAGCCGGCCTCACCACACTCGTCGTCGGCCAGGCCGCACTCCTGGAACGTCCCGAAATCAAAGACATCCTCGCCCTGCTGCACGTCGTATGCGACCACGCCGACAGCGCCGCGCTCATGCGGCTGCTCGCCACACCACGATTCGGCCTGTCCGCCGACGATCTGCAGGCGCTCGCCGGCATCGCCGAATGGCTCAACACCGCGCAACGCTACCGCGCGCTCGTGTCGGCCGGCATCGTGGAGGCGGATGCGAATCCGTCCGACGCCGACATCCGCGCCACCGTGCGCGCCTACCGCGACCAAGTGCCCAACGCCGTCTTCCTGATCGACGTGCTGCTGCGCGGCGATCTGCGGCACCTCGTCGACGGCGTATTGAGCCGTACGGGAGCCGCGAGCGTCATCCACGCCGGTCGCGTCATCCAACAGGTGCAGCGCACGGCCGGCCATCCGTTGCCGGAAGTGGTACGCACGGCCATCACCGCGCTCGGACTGGACATCGACCTGCTGCTCGCCGAACGGATGCGGCATCCGGATGCCGGCAATCGTGCCACATCGCATGCCGCTTCATCACTCGACGCGATGCTGTCTCTGGTGGACACCTACTTGCAGGAAATCGCCGCGCAGGGCACGCCAAGCCTGCGCGCGTTCATCTCGTGGGTGGATTCGCTGCGTGACGCGTCCGACGACAACGCCACCGCACCAGATACCCCCGTCGATGTGGTGCTCATGACCGTGCACCAGTCGAAAGGCCTGGAATGGGACGCCGTGGCCGTGGTCAGCATGCGCGACGGCACCTTCCCGTCCAGTCAAGGCGACCACCTGAGCGTCAAAACGGACGAAGACCATCTGGGCGGTCGGCGCGACGGCGTATGGGAGCCGCCGGAATACTTCGAAAAAGCCCACACTTGGCTGGAAGACCCGTCCGCGGTGCCGGTTCCGGTGCGCGCCGACGCGGATATCCTGCCACGATTCCCGCACGACGCGCCCATCGGGGGCAATCCCGTGGAATCGCTCGACGGATTGGACGATGCGGAAGTGATCGACGACGAGGTGTTCGGCACCTTGCGAACCATGGCCGTCGACGATATGGAAGGAATGGATCCGGCAAGCCTGTACCTGACGCAACAGGAGGAATACGGCCGCCGACTGCACGCCGACGAACGCCGTCTCGCCTACGTGGCGTTGACGCGCGCCCGCTACGAGGCGCTGCTCGTATACAGCGGATGCAACGAGACGAGCCGCGACTCCCGCCTGGCGGAGGGAAAGAAAAGCGCCGCGCCGTCGAATTTCTGGCTGGAGACGCGCGATTCGATGAACGGAATCGTCACCGCGGTACGCGAACCGGACAACCTGTCCGACGATGTGGACGGCTCCCCGCACACGCTGGGACTTGACCTGCCCGACGGCTATTTCGTAGGCGAACACGCCCGCGATTTCGAGAATGCCGTGGTGGGCGATGCGTGGAACACGCCGCTCGAACCGGTCTCGGACGACCATACTTTGCCTTGGCCGTGCGATCTGAGCGCCGATGTCGCCGACAGGCTGCGTGCCGCGGCCGAACAGGTACGTGCCGTCGAATCCGACGAACCGAATATCGCTGAATCCACGGGAACGCAGGGCGACGTTGCCGATGAATCCGCCACGCCATCGCCGGAAACCGGAAACTCACTGCTGCGTCTCGCCAAACTGCTCGTCGCCGACGAACATCTCATGCCGGAACCGGACGCGGCTGACGCAGGCGAATCGCAGGACGCCTTCGACGAGGCCGTGCGTGCCAAAGGCGAACGTATCCTTGCTGCCGGCCGCCAAAACGTCACCTCGCTGCAAGCGCGCGCCGGTTCCATGGGCGAGCGTGACTCCCGCGCCTACTGGCGTGGTCTGGTCCGTCCGATTCCGCACGTCGCCTCGCCGGCGGCACAGCTCGGCACGCGGTTCCACGCATGGGCTGAGCGTTTCATCATGGCGGATGCGGACGTCGACGGCATCGGCGGTACGGAAGGTGCTGCCGGTATGGCCGCGCAGTCGCGTGCGGAACTGATCGCATTGATAGATGATACGCAAGTCGACGCGGACAACGGCGGCGTGCAATCGCAGGACGCACCATCGCAGGACGCCCAATTGCGAGACGAACGGAAACTGGCCGCTTGTCAGCGTCGTCTCGTCGCTTCGCCGTGGGCAAAACGACGTCCAGCATGGGCGGAACGCCAGCTCGTCGTCGACATGCCCCAGCTCGGCACCATCGTCAACGGCAAACTCGACGCGGTGTTCTTCGGCGGTCTCGACGAAACGGACGAGACGAAACGCTACACCGTGGTCGATTGGAAAACCGGCGTAAAACCACGCAAACCGGACGAAATCAAGGAGAAGCTCGCACAGCTCGACCTGTACCGCCTGCTGCTCGCGGCGATGGAAGGGGTGCCGTTGGATGCAATCGACGCCTGTCTCTACTATGTGAGTGAGCCTCACGAGGCCGATCGGGAGCTTGACGCCCTCGACAAAACAGAAGAAGAGATCCTTGCCGAGTTGAGCTACGGAATTCCGCAGCAATCCGACAACGACTAGTGCCGGTGCGCAATGGCTCCTTGACCGAAGAAAGCGGGGGAGCGGCGCTTTCCGGCCTGCCTGCGGGAGAAACCGCTATGCAGGCAGCGTTGTGGAGGAACGCCGCTACCCTCGTGCAGCATGTGTGGGCGGGCGCACATGCCGGACGCAACAACAGTTAAGGAGTTTCGATCATGGCTGCGAATGACGCAACCGTCAGCCCGAATACATCACCGGACGCCGCATCGCCGTATGCGCGGCTGTTCTCCATACCTGGAACGAAAGCGTTCTGCGCGTCCGGTGCCGTCGCACGACTGCCGATGTCCATGATGGGACTCGGCATCGTGCTCGCACTCAACCACATGTACGACAATTGGACGATCGCCGGCGTGATGAGCGCCGCATACGTGCTCGCCACCGCAGCCGTCACACCGTTGTACGCGCGCCTGTTCGACCGGTTCGGCCAACGCAAGGTCGGTCCGGTGGTATTGACGGTGCAGGTCATCGTCATGCTGGGCTTCGCGTTCGCCGCACTGATGCGCGTGCCGATTCCGCTGCTGTTCGTACTGGCCGTGGTCATGGGTATGACGCAGTTCGCGTTCGGCGCGCTCGTACGTACCCGTTGGGCGTATGTGCTCGACCGCGCCGGCAAGGGGGAGCTGCTCAACACCGCGTACGCGCTCGAATCCGCCATCGACGAAATCGTATTCATCTTCGGACCGATTCTGGCGGCGTTCCTGGCCGCGTCCGTGCACCCCGTATCGCAGCTGTTCGTGCCGACCATCGCCTGCGCGGTCGGCGGTGCCGTGTTTTTCGCGCTGCGCGACACGCAGCCGCCGGTATTGCGCGAAATCACGATCGTCGCGGCCGATGCCGACGATGCGGACGTGCGATTGGCGGCCGCTGGTGCCGCTGCGAACGGTACTGCTGGTACCGCTGCTTCCGCGAATCGTTTCGACCTCGACCGGCTCAAGACGGACGGCCGCGACCGCAACAAGCGCAATGTGCTCACCTATGCGGGCGTGCTGCCGCTCCTCGCCGTGTTCATCGTGTTCAACATGGCGTTCACCGCGTTCGACACGTCCATGACCGCCGTCATGAAATCGCTGCACCTCGACTCCGTGCTGGGTGTGCAGCTGGCCATGCTGGCCGTCGGCTCCTGCATGGGCGCGCTGGTCTTCGGCTCGCGCGAGCTCAAAGGCTCCCGTTGGCGTCACATGATCATGTTCCTCGCGTTGATGACCGTCGGCTTCGTGGTGATCCACCTGTGCCAGGGCAACCTGATCGTGATGGGACTGGTGGAGATCCTCACCGGCCTGACCATTTCGCCGGTGTTCGCCTCCGGCAACCTCCTCGTCAAGGAGACCGTGCCCGAGGAATCGCTCACCGAAGGCCTGTCCTGGGTGAGCACCGCCGGCACGATGGGTGCGTCGTTCGGCTCCATGATCACCGGCATCGTGCTCGACCATTTCAATCCAAGCGTGGGATTGAGCCTGCCCGCCGTGTTCGTGGGCTGTTCGATTCCGTTCGCGCTGATTGGCTGGCTGCTGGCGCGTCGAAGCGTCTCTTTAGATTCGTAAGTGGAACACGTTATGGACGTGGGCGCGTGATTCAAAAACATGTGTGAAAACGCATGCGATTATGCGCGCGGCAAGCGCGCACGGCATGCGCGCGCCCACGAAAGCATCAAGGAGCTGCAATGATCAAGGTTTCCGTAGTCGGCGCCAAGGGCCGTATGGGCTCGCATGTGGTCGACGCCGTCAATGCCGCCGCCGACACCGAACTCGCGCTCGCGCTCGATGCAGGTGACGACCTGACCGCCATCACCCCCGAAAACACCGACGTCGTGGTGGAGTTCACCGTGCCGAGCGTGTCGCTGGGCAATGTGCTCGCGCTCGTCAAGCAGGGCGTCGACGTGGTGGTCGGCACCACCGGCTGGACCGAAGAGAAGCTCGACCAGGTGCGCGCCGCGCTCGCCGCGGCCCTGCGTGAGGGCCAGAGCGTGTTCATCGCGCCGAACTTCGCCATTTCCGCGGTGCTCGCCGACCATTTCGCAAAGGTCGCGGCGCCGTATTTCGAATCCGCGGAAGTCATCGAACTGCACCACCCGACCAAGGTGGACGCTCCGTCCGGCACCGCTTTCCATACCGCGCAGGGCATCGCCGAAGCGCGCAAGGCGGCCGGTCTCGGCCCGGTTCCGGACGCCACCGAAACCGACGGCGGTTCCCGAGGCCAGGTGGTGGACGGCATCCACGTGCACGCTGTGCGTCTTCGTGGCCTCAACGCCCACGAGGAGGTGCTGTTCGGCAACTCCGGCGAACAGCTGACCATCCGCGCCGACAGCTTCGACCGCATCTCCTTCATGCCGGGCGTGCTGCTGGCCGTGCGCAAGGTCTCCACCGGAACCTACCCGGGTCTGACCGTTGGCCTCGACCACTTCCTCGACCTGTAATCGTAATTCTTTTTTCAAACTGCCGACGGGTGCATGTGTCTTCCGTCGGCAGTTTTTTTATGGCGGATCTGTTCCGATTATTTGGCAAGGCGTGCGATGGCGGCGCTGACTTCCGCCAGCTTTTCGTCGGCGACGGTACCGCCCTCCGCCGCGGCTTTGGCGACGCAATGGTGCAGATGGTCGTCGAGCAGCAGTAGCGCCACCGACTTCAGCGCACTGTCCGCTGCGGAAATCTGCGTCAGAATGTCGATGCAGTATTCGCCATTTTCCGTCATCTGCCGAATGCCGCGCACCTGCCCTTCGATGCGATTCAATCGTGCGATGATCCTCTTCTGGTCGCTTGCGTACCCGTGTTGTGTGGCGTTCATATCGTCCTCCTCGCTGCGCTGAAAATTTTATCTACGGCTGAAGTTTGCTCGTCCTTCTTGCCAATATACCCTATAGGGGTATATTGTGATGGTGTTTGCCAAAATCGAAGGCCAATCACGGACGGAAGGCGGCTGGAATATGCACATCGCAATCGCGCTTATTATGGCGCTGCTCGTCACGGCGGGCGTGCTGTGGTTCTTCTTCGCACCGCGCAAAGCGTATCGTGCGCCGTTGCGCGACGGCGTGCAGGAAGCGGTCGTCGAAGTCAAAGGCGGGTACAGCCCGGCCGTCATCGAAGCCGAAGCGGGCATGCCGTTGCGGCTGATCTTCGATCGCAAGGAAGACGGCGAATGCTCGTCGCATGTCGTGTTCTCCGATTTCGGGGTCGATCTTGCGTTGCCCGCCTTCCGCACGACCACGCTGACGCTTCATCCCGACCAGCCGGGCGAGTATCCCTTCGCATGCGGCATGAACATGCTGCACGGCACGTTGCGCATACTGCCGGGAAAGCATGCAAGTGTCGGTGCCGCCGCCGGTTCCGCGGTTGGTTCCGTCGGCGCCAGTATGTCCGATTCCGGCGATTCGGACATTCGCGCGACTGCTGACGGTGCCCACGCATCCGGTTCCGCGGAAACAGGCGTGCAATGCGCGCAAAAAGGCGCCGTCCAAACGTCCGGTTCGGGTGATTCGGGCAAATCGCGCGGATCGGAATCGGAAATTCGCGCCCTCATCACCCGTCTTATCGTGGCGGCCGTCTGCACGATTCCGGTATTCGGCTCCACCATGCTCATGCTGTATCCGATGCCGAACTGGCTGCAATTCCTGCTGATGCTGCCGATTGTCGGCTATGCGGCATTGCCGATTTTCCGCAGCGGTTTCGCCGCGATCGCCCACCGCTCGCCGGAGATGAACGCGCTCGTCAGCCTTGGTGCGCTGGCCGCATTCGCCTACTCCTGCGTGGTCACCTTCGCACCGAACGTCCTGCCCGAGAACGCGCGCGAACCGTATTTCGAAGCGGTCGGTGTGGTCGTCACGCTTATGCTTGTCGGCCAGCTGCTCGAAGCGCGCGCCCGCAAAGGCACCGGTGAAGCCATGCGCGCATTGGCGGGTCTGCAACCGAAAACCGCCCGCGTGGTGCGAGACGGCAAGGAAACCAGCATCGCCATCGATGACGTGCGCGTCGGCGACATCATCGCCATCCGCCCCGGCGAGCAGCTGCCGGTCGACGGCATCGTCATATCCGGCAGCTCCACCGTGGATGAGTCGATGATTACCGGCGAAGCCATGCCGGTCGCCAAAACCGAGGGCAGCGAAGTGACGGGTGCCACCATCAATGGTGGTGGCTCGCTGCGGTACCGCGCCACGAAAGTCGGCAAGGACACCGTGCTCGCGCAGATCATCGGCATGGTGGCCGCCGCACAAAGCTCGAAAGCCCCCGTGCAACGATTGGCGGACCGTATCTCCGGCGTTTTCGTGCCGGCCGTGGTACTCATCGCCGTATGGTCGTGCGCGCTGTGGTTCGCGTTCGGCCCCGAACCGCGTGTCACGCACGCGCTGGTTGCCGCGGTGTCGGTGCTGCTGATCGCCTGCCCGTGCGCGCTCGGACTGGCGACTCCGTTGTCGGTGACGGTCTCGACTGGCCGCGCGGCTCGCATGGGGGTGCTGGTCCGTTCCGCCGAAGCGTTGGAAACATGCGGCAAAGTCAATGCCGTCGTATTGGATAAGACCGGCACGATCACCGCCGGCAAACCCACCCTTACCGATGTGCTGCCGTTGGGCGTGCGGCATCGGCGTCCCGATGATTTGCTGACGATTGTCGCCGCCGCCGAACGCGATTCCGAACACCCGCTCGCTGCTGCGATCGTTGCCGCAGCTGCGGAAAAAGCCGACGTCGCGGACGTTGCGGAACTCGCGCAAACCACCGATTTTCAGGCGATTGCCGGCCGTGGCGTCACCGCGCGTGTCACCTTCCGCGGTCTGCCGCACACCGTCGCCGTCGGCAACACCGACCTGATCGACGACCTTGACGTCGACATGCCCGACGTTACGTCCGATACCTCCGAAATTGCCTCCGAGACCATCCACGATACGAACCTCGACGCCATCATCGCCGACATGGAACTCCTGTCGCAGCAAGGCAAAACGCCGATCCTAGCGGCCATCGACGGCCATCTCGCCGGCATCGTCGCCGTCGCCGACGTGCCGAAAGCCGACTCGCGCCAAGCCATCGAACTGCTCCGCAAACGTGGCGTCGAAGCCGTCATGCTCACGGGGGACAATCCGACCACCGCACGCGCCATCGCAAGCCAGGTCGGTATCGACGAACGTCATGTGATCGCCGGCGTGCGGCCGGAACGCAAGGCCGACGAAATCGCAAAACTCCAATCGCAAGGCTATACGGTGGCGATGGTCGGCGACGGCATCAACGACGCGCCCGCCCTCGCCCGAGCCGACGTCGGATTCGCCATCGGCACCGGCACCGACGTGGCCGTCCAATCCGCGGATGTGACACTGATGGGCGGATCGCTCATGGGGCTCGTGCACGCGCTCGACCTGACGCATGCCGCCATGCGCAACATCGCGCAGAACCTCGGCTTCGCACTCGGCTACAACAGCATCGGCATCGCGATCGCGGCCGGCGTGCTGTATCCGTTCACCGGAACGCTGCTGAATCCGATAATCGCCGGCGCCGCGATGGCGTTCTCGTCGTTGTGCGTGGTGACGAACGTAAGCCGGCTGCGCCTGTTCGATCCGGACGCGGAGGCGGCGAAAAACAAGACGTATCGGGTACGCAAGCCCGATCCGAGCAAAAATAATGGCAACCAGCACAGTCGGAAAGGAACGATCATGGGACTGTTCAGCGATCACAAGGCCAAGAAGGAAGCCGAGAACATGGGCGCGATGGGCGCCGGACACTGCTGCGGCGGTCATGACGGCCACGGCATGGCTTCGAATATGGGCGATTCCGCGGCGAACGTTGCGAAGGACCCGGTTTGCGGCATGAGCGTCGATCCGGCCACCGCGGCCGCGACCCGCGAATACGGCGGCGTCACCTACTACTTCTGCAACCCCGGTTGCGCCGACAAGTTCGCCCAGAACCCGGCCGCCTACCTGGGCTGAGACCTGATTCTCGTCCGTCCCCAATCTGCCGACGTCGAATGACATCCGGCCGTCGGCGGGTTGGGGATTTTTGTTGAATGGTTGATTTATGGATTCCGATTCACGGACGAACGATAAGATTCCCCTCCCGCACTCCGGAGAGCGCGTCCCGCCCCGCTACAAACGTGCGCGTGACGACGCCGTTAAGCGTCATGCCATCGCAGGCGCAGATCGGATTGCGGCTTTCCAAAGCGGTAGCATCCACAACAAACCGTTCGTACGGGCGAATAATCGCCAAATCGGCCCGCAATACCGGCGTTATATCGCCACGATCGTCAAGTCCCACAAGCCGTGCGGTGTTGCACGACATCCACCGCACGACGTCGGCCAAACTCAAGCCGCGCCGCATCGCACCCGTCAACACCGCGCGGAATCCGACCTGCAGACTGGAAACGCCACCCCACGCGGTGGCGAGCGTGCCGGCTTTCATATCCGCGCTGGCCGGGGAATGATCGGTGACGACACCATCCAACGTGCCGTCGGCAAGCCCCGCCCATAGCGCGTCCTGCTCATGCAGATCACGAATCGGCGGACAGCATTTGAACGCGGTGGCGTTGTCGGGAATATGGTCGCAATCCAACGTGAGGTAATGCGGACAGGTCTCCGCGCTGACCGGCAGTCCTTCGGCCTTCGCCCGCCGCAGCACGTCCACGCTCAGACCGCTGGACACGTGCAGAATATGCGTGCGGCAGCCGGTGCGTGCCACCAGCCGTACGATCTTGCGCACCGCGTTCGCCTCGCATTCGGCCGGGCGTGACGCCTCGAAACTGCGATAGGACGCATCCACGTGCCCGTCATACCGCATCAAATCGTCCGGATCCTCCGCATGGCAGACAAGCAGCCCGCCGAACGAAGCGATTTCGCGCATCGCGCGTTCCAGTTCCTCATACGACAGCGAACCGTATTCGTCAACGCCGCTGGGGGAGAGGAAGCATTTGAAACCGAACACCCCCGCATCCCATAATTCCCGAAGCCGCCCCAGATTCGACGCGTCCACACCGCCCCAGAAGCCAACCTGCACATACGATTCATGCAATGCGCATGACCGTTTGCTGCGCAACGCCTCGACGGTGAGCGTCGGCGGAACGGAATTGAGCGGCATGTCCAATATGGTGGTCATGCCTCCGGCCGCGGCCGCCCGGGTGGCGCATGCGAAACCCTCCCATGCGGTGCGGCCCGGCTCGTTGATATGCACGTGAGTGTCGACGATGCCGGGAATCAGTATTTCGTCGTTACGCAGCTGGATGGTTTCGACCGCGTCGATAGGCGCCCGTCCGTTCGCGCCGGGACCGTTCGAATCAGACGCGACCGATGCGATACGCCCGTCCCGTACGACGACGGTACCGTATGTTTCGACGCCATGCGTCAGTATGGTGCCGTGGATGGCCAAATCCGCACGCGGACGGTCGTGCTCGAAATCGTTGCCGAAGTCGTTCCCGTATCCCTGTTCAAAATCGCGCCCGTAATCATGGCCGTGACCATCCACGCCTGTTCCATCCATGCCATGCGCCTCCTCGCGTGATGACTTTGGTTGGGCTCGACGCCCTTCCTGCTTCAAGACTACGCGATGCCGCGTTCAACAGTGTTCGCAGCAGTCGGGGATTTTGTTGCCGCGTTAGTCGCCCATTTCGCTGGTTTGGCACCGTTTCTTCTATGCCGAATCCGCCCGATATGCGATGTTGATTGTGTGGGGTAAGCTGTTTTTGCCATGGTCGGTCATCTCCTGATGGTGGGTCGCGTTGCCAAGAGGCGCCGCCACTGCCTGTGATGGATGCATTTCAGTGCTTACGGCATCTGAAATTCTTCATTCGTCGTGACAGTTGTCGGCGGCCAAACCTGGTGAAACCCGGAAAGCAAGGGGTAGCATCGTCAGGAGAGCGGATGCGCCGCGTGAGAATGTACTGCAGGGAAGGGCGATGAGCGTGACTTCTGGAATTATGCTTTCAGACAATATGGGGGCTTTGAAGGACGCCATGGACGAGGAAGGCAATGCTGCCGCGGACCTCGGCTTGGTGGCGCGCATCCGGGAATCCTTCGATTCGCTGACTGCGACGGAACGTGAGGCCGCGCAGTTCATTCTGGGTCATCTGACCGACGTGCTGGTCTGCAATTCCGTGGAATTGTCGCAGTTGAGCGGCATCTCGCAGCCGACGCTCAGCCGCCTGTACCGCAAGCTCGGCTATGCGAACGCGGGCGAATTCAGACGTGACGTGCGTCGTGTCCATCGTCCTGGCTCTCCGGAGCTTTCACGGCACACCCAGTGCGACGATTTGGTCGCCGACCATCTGCGCCGTGACGAGGAAAGCCTGAAACGCACGTTTGAAGGCATCGACCGCGCGCAACTGTCATCCGCATGCCAAGCCATGGCCACGGCCCCGCATGTGGCGGTGGTCGGGTACCGCAGCAGCTATCCCGTGGCGCTGCACATGCGCGAACAGCTGATGCGGCTACGCGGAAACGTTGATATTCTGCCGAATCCAGGCCAGTCCATAGCCGAAGATCTGGTTGATTATGCGGCAGGCGACGTAATCGTCATCATCGGCGTGAGCCGGCGTCTTCCCTTCTTCTCACGGCTCATCGACGTGATGCTTGAGCGCGGCCTGACCGTGGTGGTGATTGGCGACATTTCGGCGCGCAACGCCGTCATCGGCCGTAACGTCGCCTTCTTCAAAGTGGTGCTGAACTCCCACGTGCTGACGAGCTTCACCGCGGCGTTCGCCCTGATCGCCCTGATGGTGGACGAAGTCGGAAAATGCCTCGTCGATACCGAAGACGAGGTGCACGCGCGTATCGAAGGCATCAACGATTGCTTCGATGCGCTCAATGAGCTTGAAGATTGATAGGGAAAATCTAGGCGCGGCACGTCCCGTTGGAACGGCGGTAAACGGAAGTGGAAGCGGGAACGGGAACGGAATGAATTCAAAACGAAACATGCTGGCGTACGACCGGTCCTCCACCGGATTGTGGGTGGCTTTGATTTTCCTCGTATCGCTGAATCTGCGGCCCGCCATCGCCGCCGTCGGGCCGGTCCTCGCCCAAATGGGAACCGACCTTGCGTGGGGTGAGGGCGTGCAGGGCGTATTGACGGCGATTCCGCTGATCGCCTTCGCCGCGGTCAGCCCGCTGGTCACGTTCCTTGCACGCCGCATCGGCATCGACATGTCGATTCTGCTGGCCCTGCTGTGCATCGCGGCGGGCGTCGCCATCCGCTCGTTCGGCGGCGGCGTTGGCATCTGGCTGGGCACGGTGGTGTTCGCTTCCGCCATCGCCGTCGGCAACGTTCTGGTTCCGGTAATCGCGAAACGTGACTACGCCGGCCATGTCGCGATGGCGACCGGCGTCTATTCCGGCTGCATCACCGCCGGCAGCGCCACCGCAGGTTTGCTGTCCGCGCCGCTTGCGCAGATGTGGGGCGGCTGGCGTGCGTCACTCGCCTTCTGGAGTGTGCCTCCGCTGGTTGTCGCCGCGCTGTGGGCGTTGCGTATCCTGCACAATCGCAAAGTCGTTATCGCTTCCGCCGGCGGCACCATCGAAACCAGCGATACTGGCGATATCGATGATATTGGCGATCGCAGCACGACGGCCAACGCACAAAACCCGCATTCCGCACAGCGACCGGCATGTTCCACGCAATCGTCGCATGGCGTGTTCGCCCGCGTGCTGCGCCGTCCGATGACGTGGTACGTGACGGCCTTCATGGGGCTGCAATCATCCGCTTTCTACACCATGTCCAATTGGATGCCGTCCATCTCCGCATCCATCGGCTACGATGCCTCCACCGCCGGCGTGCATCTGTTCATCTTCCAAGGCATCGGCATCCTTTCCGGCTTGGTCATTCCTAAGCTCATGAACGTGCGCGGCAACCAGGTCTGCGCGGCGCTCACCGCCAGCGCTCCCATGCTGATCGCCGGCCTTGGCATGCTGCTGTTGCCTCACCTCATGCCGGTATGGGCGTTCGTCGGTGGTTGCGCGCAGGGCGCTTCGCTGGTCGTGGCGCTCGCACTGATCGCGCTGCGCGGGCATGACAGCGCCGAAACCGTGGTGCTGTCGGGCGTCGCGCAGTCGTTCGGCTATCTGATCGCCTCGCTCGGCCCGCTTATGTTCGGCGTGCTGGTCCAGGCCACCGGCGGCCACCATGTGCCGCTGATGGTGTTCACGTTCGTCGCTTTCCTGCAGTGCGTCGTCGCGGTCATCGTCGGCAGGCCTTCCAAAATGTGACTTTTCGTATCTCGCGAAATCGAAAGCGTCCGCAGAGGGAAGTACCGTTAGCCGTATGACAAGCCCTAAGACTGACGACGGTACAATGCATCTGCTCGATCCTGCTCCCTTCGGACGTATCCTTCCGGCCATGGTCACCCCCATGAAGGCCGACGGAGCCGTAGATTTCGAAGCCGCGCAACAGCTGGCGAGGCAGCTCGTGGCGGATGGTGCCGACGGTCTTGTGGTCAACGGCACCACCGGCGAATCTCCGACCACCCACATGGAGGAGAAGGTCGAGCTGGTTCAGGCCGTCAAGGAAGTCGTGGACGTGCCGGTCATTTCCGGCGCCGGTTCCAACGACACCGCGCACACCGTGCGCATGGTGGAGCAGACCCAGGAGGCGGGCGCCGACGCGGTGCTCGTGGTCGCCCCGTACTATTCCCGTCCGTCGCAGGAAGGCGTGTTCCGCCACTACAAGGCGGTCAACGATTCCGCGGACAAGCCGATCATCATCTACGATGTGCCGGGCCGTACCGGACTGCACATCCAGCTGGAAACCTACCGTCGTCTGGCCGAACTCGACCACGTCAAGGCCGTCAAGGACGCCACCGGCGACATCGCAGGCGCGGTGCGCAAGCGCATGGAGACCGGTCTGACCTGGTATTCGGGCGATGACGGCCTGTTCCTGCCGTTCCTATCCGTCGGCGCCGTCGGCATCATCTCTGTGATCGCACACGCGGCCGCCGGTCCGATGCGTGACCTCGCCAACGCGTTCGATCGTGGCGATATCCACGAAGCGCAGCGCATCTCCGTGCAGCTGGCGCCGCTCGTCGAAGCGATGAACGGCAATGGCTTCCAGGCCGTGATGGCCAAGGCCTCGCTGAAGGTGCGTGGAATCCTCGACTCCACCGAAATGCGCCTGCCGAACGTCGGTCCGGGCGAAGCGGAACTCGTGCGCGCGGAAAAGGGCATGCGCGCCGCGGGACTGCTGTGAACCGAATCGCATGATGCGACTGGCCTGTCGCGCATGAACGCCGGCAGGCACCCAAATTCCTCGTTTCCGCATAGGCGGAGACAATTAGTAATAGAAATCCAACTAGGAAATGGCTACAGAAGAAACCACAAAGACAACAACACACAAGCGCGGCAGCAAGGCTGCCAAGCGCACTGAAACCGCAGTCAAGGCATCCAAGACCACCAAGGCCGCGAAGTCCGAGAAGACCGCCACCAAGAAGGCCAAGTCCTCCACCCGCAGCCGTGGCAACGGTGGCTCGCGCAACGGCGGCTCCCGTGGATCCCGTGGCGGCAACGGTTCGAACCGTCGCCCGTCGCATTCCGCTCCGCAATCCACCGCGCCCCAGCAGGACGAGGTGCTGATCGCCCCGCCGAAGTACCGCAAGGGCTCCATGCGCATCGTGCCGCTCGGCGGTCTGGGTGAGATCGGCCGCAACATGAACGTGGTCGAATACAACGGGCATATCCTGCTCATCGACTGCGGCGTGCTCTTCCCGGAAGAGGAGCAGCCGGGCGTGGACCTCATCCTGCCTGACTTCCACTACATCAAGGACCGTCTCGACAAGGTCGAGGCGCTCGTGCTCACCCACGGCCACGAAGACCACATCGGTGGCGTGCCGTACCTGCTCAAGCTCCGCCCGGACATTCCGCTGATCGGTTCCAAGCTCACCCTCGCCTTCGTTGAGGCCAAGTGCAAGGAACACCGCATCAACCCGACGCTCGTCGAGGTCAAGGGACGCGACAAGCTCAAGGTCGGCCCGTTCAACCTGGAATTCGTGAACGTCACGCACTCCATTCCGGACGCGCTCGCCGTGTTCGTGCAGACCCCCGCCGGCTCGCTTATCGACACCGGCGACATCAAGCTCGACCAGCTGCCGCTCGACCACCGCATCACCGATCTGGTGGAATTCGGCAAGCTCGGCGAAAAGGGCGTGGACCTCCTGATGATGGACTCCACCAACGCCGAGGTCCCGGGCTTCGTCAAGCCGGAAACCTCCATCGGTCCGGCGCTCGACCAGGCGTTCGCACAGGCCACTCGCAAGATCATCGTGGCCAGCTTCTCCAGCCACGTGCACCGCGTGCAGCAGGTCGTCGACGCGGCCCACAAGTACGGCCGCAAGGTCGTGTTCGTCGGACGTTCCATGGTCCGCAACATGTCCATCGCAGCAGATCTGGGCTACCTGCGTCTGCCCGAGGACACCGTCATCGACCTGAAGCAGGCCCATGACGTGCAGGACGACAAGCTCGTCTACATGTGCACCGGCTCCCAGGGCGAGCCGATGGCCGCGCTCGGCCGCATCGCCGACGGCAACCACCGCGACATCACCATCAACGAGTTCGACACGGTGATCCTCGCCAGCTCCCTGATCCCAGGCAACGAGCATGGCGTCTACAAGGTCATCAACAAGCTCGTGCAGCTCGGAGCCCGCGTGGTCAACCGAGACAACGCCGCCGTGCACGTCTCCGGCCACTGCAACGAAGGCGAGCTGCTGTACATGTACAACATCGTCAAGCCGAAGTGCGCCATGCCTATCCACGGCGAAAACCGCCACTTGGTGGCCAACGGCATGATCGCCGTCAAGACCGGCGTCGATCCGCAGAACGTCGTGCTGGCCGAAGACGGCGACGTCGTCGACCTGTACCACGGCCAGGCCGCGGTCGTCGGCTCCGTGCCGTGCGGCTACGTCTACGTCGATGGCGATTCCGTCGGCGAACTGACCGACGAAGAACTCGAGAAGCGCCGCATCCTCGGCACCGAAGGCTTCGTGTCCAGCTTCGTGGTCGTCGACACCGAAACCGCGGATGTCATCACCGGCCCGAAGATCTACCTCAACGCGGTCGCGGAAGACGAAAGCGAGTTCGACAAGGTCCGTCACCAGATCGTCGAGCAGCTGCAGGACGCGATGATGCAGGGCACGCGCGACACCTACAAGCTGCAGCAGATCATGCGACGCACGCTCGGCGGCTGGGTGGCACGACAGCTGCACCGCAAGCCGATGATCGTCCCCGTCGTCGCCGACATCGCGCAGGACGTGGATGACGCGATGGGACTGAACGCCGCGAAATAAGCCGTAAATTTACCATAAATTGAATCAAGGCGACGTGATCGGCACAACTGATCGCGCCGCCTTCTGTTACCAGAAAGAAGGAGTGACATGCCAGGAGCAAACCTCACCCGAATCGAAGCGGAAGAACGCAAAAGCATCATCGCCGCGCCAATCCATTACACGGTCAAGCTTGACCTGACCCGCGGAGCCAAGGATTTCGGCTCCGAAACCACCATCACCTTCGACGCGAAGCCGGGGGAGTCAAGCTTCCTTGACCTCATCGCCAACGAAGTCAGCGAGATCACCCTCAACGGCGAAACCCTCGACCCGGCCGAAGCATACGCGGACAGCCGCATCGAGCTGAAGGGCCTCAAGGAGCACAACGAGGTCACCGTCAAGGCGATGTGCCAGTACTCCAACACCGGCGAAGGCCTGCACCGCAGCGTCGACCCGTCCGACGGCAACGTCTACCTGTACACCCAGTTCGAAGTGCCGGACGCCCGTCGCGTCTACGCCGTGTTCGACCAGCCTGATCTGAAGGCCGTGTTCGACTTCTCCGTGCTCGCAGCCAAATCCTGGATCGTCACGTCCAACATGCCCACCGCCTCCGTGACCGACAACGAAACCGTCACCGAGGAAGGCACGCTCGGCGATCACGCCGCCGAAACCACCAAGCTGTGGGTGTTCGAACCGACCCCGACCATGAGCTCCTACCTCACCGCCATCTGCGCCGGACCGTACGCCGAATGGCACACCGAATACGCCAATGAGGACGGCCGCACCGTGCCGATGGCCATGTACTGCCGCCAGGCGCTCGCCAAGGCCTTCAGCAAGGACGTCGACTACCTGTTCGACATCACCAAGAAGGGCTTCGCCTTCTACGCCAAGACCTGGGGCGTGCCGTACCCGTACGCCAAGTTCGACCAGATCTACGTGCCGGAGTACAACGCCGGCGCCATGGAGAACATCGGCATGGTCACCATCCGCGACCAGTACGTGTTCGAATCCAAGGTCACCGACGCCTACGCGGAACGCCGTGTGGTCACCGTGCTGCACGAGCTCGCCCACATGTGGTTCGGCGACTACGTGACCATGAAGTGGTGGAACGACCTGTGGCTCAACGAATCCTTCGCCGAGTTCACGTCCACCCTCGCCACCGCCGAAGCCACCGAATGGAAGGACGCCTGGGCAACCTTCAGCTCCGGCGAAAAGAGCTGGGCGCTGCGTCAGGACCAGCTGAGCACCACCCACCCGATCGTCGCCCCGATCAACGACCTCAACGACACCTACGTCAACTTCGACGGCATCACCTACGCCAAGGGCGCCTCCGTGCTGAAGCAGCTCGTGTACTACGTGGGCCGTGAGAAGTTCTTCAAGGGCATCAACAACTACCTCAACAAGCACGCCTACTCCAACGCCACCCTCGCCGACCTGCTCGCCGAACTGGAACTCACTTCCGGCCGCGACCTGAAGGCGTGGAGCGCCCAGTGGCTTGAGGAATCCGGCATCAACACCATCGCCACCGAAGTCGAAGAGAACGAGGACGGCACCATCAAGCGTCTCGCCCTGCGCCAGACCGCTCCGGCCGAGCATCCCGTGCTGCGCGCCCACCGTCTCGCCGTCGGCTTCTACAACGAGGATCCGGAAACCGGCAAGATCGTGCGCACCGACCGTTTCGAACTGGACGTCGACGGCGAACTGACGGTCGTCGATGCTGCCGCCGGCAAGGCACGTCCGTCGCTGATCCTGGTGAACGACGACGACTTGACCTACACGAAGCTGCGTTTCGACGACAAGAGCCTCGCATTCGCGACAAGCAACCTGTACCGCTTCGACGATGCGCTCGCCCGTTCCGTGCTCTGGCTCGCCCTGTGGGACATGACCCGCGACGGCGAACTGCCGGCACGACAGTTCATCGACACCTCGCTGGCCGCGCTCGCCACCGAACACGAGTCCACCACCTTCCGTTACGCGCTGGCACAGGTCAGCACCACCGCATGGCATTACACCGCTCCGGCAGAGCGTGCCGAGATCGTGAAGCACGTGGCCGCCGAACTGTTCAAGCTGGCGGGTTGGGCCAAGGCCGGCTCCGACGAACAGTTCCAGCTCGTCACCGCCTACCTGGGCTACGGCGAGCCGGGCGACGAGGCGTTCGTCGCCAACGCGAAGGGCCTGCTCGACGGTTCCGTGGCATTCGACGGTCTGGAAATCGACAACAACTTCCGCTGGACCATCATCAACGCGCTGAGCACCGTCAACGCGATCGACCAGGCGGGAATCGACGCCGAACTGGCCAAGCGCGAAACCACTGAGAACCGTGAGTTCGCCTATGGCGCACGCGCCGTGGCCGGTACCGCCGAAGCGAAGGCATGGGCTTGGAACGAGGCCCTGCACAACGACGAGCTGACCAACATGCAGCTCGAGGCTGTGGCCGGTGGCTTTGCGGCCACCCCGCGCGCCGATTTGGCCGAACCGTACGCCGAGAAGTATTTCGAGGTCGCCGACTGGATTTGGGAGCACAAGACCTTCCACATGGCTGAAGCGCTGCTCGAAGGCCTGTATCCGGGCTATGCCGATCCGGCGAAGCTCGTGGAGCTGGGTGACGCCTGGCTCGCCTCCCATAAGGACGCGGACAACGCCTTGCAGCGCATTGTGCGTGGCAACGTCGAGGCTTCTCACCGCACGCTGAAAGTGCGCGACTTCAACGCCGCGCTCTGATAGCGCTTTTCTGATGGCGCTTGGAGTATGTGGGGCGATTCGAACGATCTGAACGTTCCGCACACTCCAAGCCGGCATGATTCCGTTTAAGAGTCGGAATGATTCCGTCTGGAAACCGGAACGACCGGAGTGTTCATGCTTAGAGTCCGTCATGTCGTCGCACGACTTTGATTTTGGGTGCGATTTTCAAAGTCATGCGACGGGTATATCGGCATTTATGCCCCCTAATCCTCGGTTTTCGCTTGAAAATAAGGATTAGGGGGCATTTTGCGTCGAAGGCTGTCGCACGAATTTGATTTTGGAGGCATTTTTCAAAGTTGTGCGACAGGCGTGCTGGCTTTCATAACCCCTAACTCTTATTTTTCGCTGATTTTCAACGGAAAATAAGAGTTAGGGGGTATTTCTTTATCAAGTGTTGTCGCACGACTTGATTTTCCGCCTTGAAATCAAAGTCGTGCGACACGAAAAGGGCATTGCGCGCCGTGAAATGCTTTGAATTGTGAAGTGTTATGCGATTGCGTCGTCACCTGCTGGTTTCGGCGGCACGGTTGAGTACGATAGGTCACGGAAATATCGTTTGCAGATAGCGAGGATTTGAGACTCATGCCACGTATGTTCGGAACCGACGGCGTTCGAGGATTGGCGAATAGGGATTTGACGGCACAGCTGGCGCTTGATTTGGGTGACGCCGCGGTGCGCGTGCTGGGCGATGACGAGCGGAGCGAATTCGAAAGCCGTCGCCGTGCGCTGGTCGGTCGTGATACACGAGTTTCCGGCGATTTCCTCGCCGCCGCATTGTCCGCTGGCATGTCCGCTGGCGGCTTCGACGTGATCGACGCCGGCATCATCCCGACGCCGGGCGTCGCATACCTGACGTCCGTGCTCAACGTGGAAATGGGCGCGGTGATCTCCGCATCCCACAATCCGATGCCCGACAACGGCATCAAGTTCTTCGCCCGCGGCGGCTTCAAGCTGCCCGACACCAAGGAAGACGAGATCGAAGCGGTGCTCGGCCAGGATTGGGATCGTCCTACCGGCGCCGGCGTGGGTCGTGTCAGCCATGACACCGCCACCGCAACCAACCTGTACATCGACCATCTGGTTTCCGCCATCGCGCCGGTCGGTCCGGACAAGTCGCAGCCGACGCCGCTGAAGGGCCTGAAGATCGTGGCCGATTGCGCGAACGGCGCCACGTCCGTGGTCGCTCCGGAAGCCTTGCGCCGCGCCGGCGCCGACGTGACCGTCATCAACGCGTCGCCGGACGGCTACAACATCAACAAGAACGCCGGCTCCACCCATCCTGAGCAGCTGCAGGCCATGGTCAAGGCCTCCGGCGCCGTCATGGGCGTTGCCTTCGATGGTGACGCCGACCGTTGCCTTGCCGTGGATGAGGATGGCAACATGGTCAACGGCGATCAGATCATGGGCATTCTGGCACGCGCCAAGAAGAACGCGGGCAAGCTCAACCATGACACCCTCGTCGTGACGGTGATGAGCAACCTCGGTCTGAAGTTGGCCCTGCGTTCCATGGGCATCAAGACCGTGCAGACCAACGTGGGCGACCGTTACGTGCTTGAAGAGATGCTGCGAGGCGATTATTCGCTCGGCGGCGAGCAGTCCGGCCACGTGATCAACCGTGAATTCGCCACCACCGGCGACGGCACCCTGACCGCGCTCACCCTGTGCAACGAGGTCGTCAAATCCGGTAAGAGCCTGAAGGAACTGGCCGCCGACTTCCCGCAGCTGCCGCAGACGCTCATCAACGTGCCGAACGTGGACAAGATGGCCGCCAAGACCAACGCCAAGGTGCAGGCCGCGGTGGAACGCGAAGAGAAGCTGCTGGGCGACACCGGCCGCGTGCTGCTGCGTCCGTCCGGCACCGAGCCGCTCGTGCGCGTCATGGCCGAAGCCGAAACCCAGCAGCAGGCAGACGAAGTGTGCGATCGCCTCGCCAAGGTCGTCGCCGACGAACTCGCCCTGTAAGAGCCCGCAAGGAGATATGCCCCATGTTCGGACACAACTCGAAAGTGGACCTCGAACTCAACCGCGAGGTCGAAAAGCTCATCAAAACCGGCGGCAAAGAGAAAATCATGCCGATCGTGCAGGCCGGCGAACCGGTATTACGCCAGCAGACCATCGCCTACGACGGCCAGTTGAGCCGCAAAACGCTTGACAAGCTCATCGACACCATGCGCACCACCATGCTGGAAGCGCCGGGCGTGGGCCTCGCAGCCACCCAGATCGGTCTCGGTCTGGCTTTGGCCGTCGTCGAAGACCACGTATGCGAAGGCGACGATGGCGATCCGCGCGAAGCCGCGGAATTCCCCTTCCACGCCATCATCAACCCCAGCTACGAGCCGATCGGCACCGAAACCCGCAGCTTCTACGAAGGCTGCCTGAGCTTCGACGGTTACCAGGCCGTACGCAAGCGTTGGCTTGACATCACCGCCCGTTGGCAGGATGAGGACGGCAACAAGCATGAGGAACATCTGCACGGCTGGCCGGCCCGCATCTTCCAGCATGAAACCGACCATTTGAGCGGTGAACTGTACATCGACCAGGCCGAAATCCGAAGCCTGACCACCAATGAGAACCTTGAGGATTTCTGGTGCGAGGATCCGGTACCGACCGAAGCGGCGGCCGAACTCGGCTTCGAACTGTAACCGCGTAAACGAACGAGACAAGAACGATGAATGCCTCCCAGGCGAACACTTGGGAGGCATTCATCATATTCGGGATTATTGGAATGTTCGAAACATGAGTATTCCAAATATTCCAATATTTCAGTATTCCGGATTCACTAGCACATCGTACGTATCCGTGTTCCGCTCGGCGTCCGAACGCAGATCCCAGCCAGGCTTGCGCATTCCATACAACACCAGCGGCGGTAAACCGAGCACAAGCACGACTACAGCCACAAGAATCGCATATGAAACGCTATCCAAACCGGTGAAACCAGCCGGTCTCACGAAAGTCAACACGAATGCCGCGGCGGAAGCGACGAAACCGACGCCCGCGACCAACCGAATCGCAGGAACTCGATACGTGCGGCGGACTTCTGGATGGGTGTTGCGCAGACGAATCGCGGCGGCAAACATCAGCATGTACATCACCAGATACAGCGCGGTCGCCATATCCACCAGCGTCGCGAAAGCCGTGTTGCCATTGGGGATCAACACGAACAGCAACGCCAGCACGGTCACGATAATGCCTTGCGGAATCAGAATGCCTTCCTGCACGTCGTGGGCATTGCGCTTCTGCAGCGCGGGAGGCATCAGTCCCGTGCGGGCGGCCGCTAGCAAACCGCGAGAAGGACCAGCTATCCAAGCCACCACGGAAGCGAACGCGCCTAGCGCGATGAGCAGCGAAATCACTGGAGTGCCCCAACCCATGCCAAAATGGTCGAAGAACTCCCTGAACGCCAGATTGATGCCGTCGATGAGCCCCAGCTCACGATGCGGCACAGCAAAGGCGATTGCCAAAGTCGGCAGCACAAGTACCAGCAGAATCAGCGCGGTCGCTAGTGCAATGGCGCGTGGGAATTGACGTCCCGGATGCTCCAAGTCGTTGGCATGCACGGCATTGACCTCCATACCCGCGTAGGCGAGCACATTGGATACGATTAGCACAATCGATGCGATGCCCGTCCACGGCGGAAGCAGCGCGGATGCGTGCAGGGAGGTCTGCACTGGCTCACCGATCGCCAGCCAGATAATGCCGAAGACGATAAGCAGCAACGCAGGAAACAGCGTGCCGATAAGTCCCGAAATCGACCCGACCTTGGCGAACAGATTGCCGCCGCGCAACGCCACCATCGTGCTTGCCCAATACAACACGATGATCACCGCGGCCACATATACGCCATTATTGCCCAAGCCACCCATGCCGAACACATACGACAGGCTGACGGCGATGAACGCAATCTGTATCGGATACCACACCACATTCTGAATCCACTGCAGCCAAATGGCGAGGAATCCGATGCGATTGCCGAACGCCTCACGCACCCACACATACACGCCACCTTTCCAGCCGGTGGCCAGTTCGGCAGCCACCAGCGCGGTCGGCACCAGGAAAACGACCGCCGGAATGAGATACAGCAGAATGGAAGCGAGACCATAATCGGCCATGGCCGGCAGAGAGCGTAGCGAGGCCACCGCCACCACGGTCAACATCGCCAGTTGGCTGACTGTCATCATGGTTTTGCCGGTTTTATTGGCAACGGTTGCCGTGCTTGCGATTGCGCCGTGCCCGTCAGCGCCGTTCCCTCTATTCGCCCCGGCATGCGCAGGTATGCCCGTACGATTGCGGTTTCCTGCGACGGCAGACGGATTGCATGGCGTTGTTGTCGGTGCCGTCGCAGCGTTCGTCGTGGAACGTGCGGACCCGGGATGTGCAGCTGCGCTTGCATCGTGCGCTACCACAGCAAGCGGCTTTGTCATATGAACTGTCATTGCAGCCAGCTTTCGTAAACATAATCGTTGTGGGAATGAACATGAATTTCCTTAATGCGGGAAACGATGGAATTCGTGGAATGACCGCGAAATATCAGTGGTGGAATCCGGATGCACGAGCCTCGCTTGGCATTGGTGAGCGCAGTCCGTCCAGATATTTCACACACGACTTCAGATCCTTGATGAACGCTTCGGCCATATCGTGGCTGAAACCGTTACGCACCACAATGCGCTGCACGGTCACCTGCGTCAGATCCACCGGCATCGGATAAGCCGGCACCAGCCATCCCTTCATGCGCAGCCGATCCTGCAGATCGTACAGATTCCACTTGCGATCCGGCTTGTCGTTGAGCATCCATGCGAACACCGGAATGTCGGAACCGTCGTTCCACAGCGTGAAATCATCCATCTGCTCGATCTCGCCCGACAGATATTTCGCCACATCATGCGAAGTCTGCTGCACCCTTCGATACCCGTCGAATCCCAAACGCAGGAACATGTAGTACTGCAGCAGTACCTGTGCGCCCGGACGGGAGAAGTTCAGTGCGAAAGTCGGCATTTCGCCGCCGAGATAACTCACCTTGAAAATAAGGCTTTCCGGCAGGTCAGCGGTTTCGCGCCATACGATCCATCCCAAACCGGGGTAGACCAGACCGTACTTGTGACCGGAGGTGCTGATGGAGTAGACGCGCTTGACGCGGAAGTCCCATGCGAGGTCCGGCTGGATGAATGGTGCGATCATACCTCCCGAAGCGCCGTCCACATGGATGCGCACATCAAGTCCGGTGCGCTCCTCGATGCGGTCCAGTGCTTCGCTGATCTGTTCGACCGGCTCATACATACCCGTATAGGTCACGCCCATGATGGCCACCACGCCGATGGTGTTCTCATCGACATACTTGTCGAGATCATGGCCGTCGAGCACTTTGTGGTCCTCGGAAATCGGCACATAGCGTGGTTCCACGTCGAAATAGTCGCAGAACTTCTCCCAGCACACCTGCACGGCGCTGCTCATCACCAGATTCGGACGATCGGTCGGCAGGTCGGCCTTTTCGCGGGCTTCCTTCCAACGGCGCTTCAACGCGAGTCCGCCCAGCATGCAAGCTTCCGACGAGCCGATGGTGGAGGTTCCGATGGCATTCATTGGATCGGGTGCATGCCATAGATCGGCGAGCATGTGCCAGCAGCGCGATTCGACTTCGGCGGTTTTCGGGTACTCGTCTTTGTCGATCATGTTCTTGTCGGCCGCCTCCATGTACAGGCGGTTTGCATGATCGTCCATCCACGTGCTCACAAAAGTTGCAAGATTGAGTCGCGCGTTGCCATCCAGCATGGCCTCGTCATGCACCACTTGGTAGGCGGTTTCCGGCAGACTACCCTTCTGTGGAATAGTAAATTTCGAGAACGCCTGGGCTTCCTTCGGACGGGCGAACAGCGGATTGATTTCCACGCTGTCAGGAACAACGCGGTCGTCGGCATTGCCGCAGGTGTTGTCGCAGCAATGCGAATTGTTGTTTTCAGTGGTGGAATGTGTTTCTGACATTGCACTTCCTTTCGTTGATTTGGAACGTTTATTGCGTTCCGGGATTCAAAAATGAAAGTCGATTCTGGATTTTTGCTGGGAAATGGTCACATTTGCGCTATGTGAAAATTCGTATGACAACCGCTTCGCATGGATGTATCCGTGCGCGGTTTCGTAATGAACACCGTCATTCGAACTCGCATGGTTGTGTTCTCACAAAGAGGAATGCGCACGTTGGTTTGTTGCACATTCTTACACGCTGATGGGTATCGGCTACGATGGGCAGGTATGAACGAATCAACGATGAATCTTTCCTGGCTGGATGACGCGAAGCAGGACATCGAACAATGGTCGGCATCGATGCCGAATGACGCCGACAACCAGCCGATCGACTGGCGATGGGTGTCTTCCCTTGACCTGCGTAACGGCATTGGTGCCGCCACAAGACAGCGCGTTGATTTGTTGGCAATGCTGCGTTCCTCGTCGCCGCAACTTTCCGCCCCGCAGCTGCACGCCCTGTTGAAAGATGATCTTGCGATTCGAGATCGGTTCGAACCGACCATCGCGCAGTGCAACAGCACGTTCATGATGGATTACGACCGACTTATCGCTTCCTATCGGCTGCCGCGCGCGCTTGCTTACGCGAACCGTCGGTTGTGCGACGAAATCGCTGTTCTGCGACAGATTGGCGTGGCGATGGGATTATGGACGGTCACCGAGGAACGACGTGAGCGCGTGACGGTTCCGGTGCTGCTGCCCGGTTCGGCTTTGGCTTCCGGGGGAGTGTCGTTGGATGATATTCAGGATCGAACCGCTGACATCGTTAACGGCCGCGCCGCCCGTCGTGCCGCAGAGAAAAGTCAGAAGCGAGCCAGTGACTATGCCATGTCGCGCGCGAACCTGAGTGGAGTAACCAATCCGGGCGGCTCCACGTTGTTTGATTACGGTTCGGAAACGAAATCCGCTGAATCGGCGCAGTTGCGCCGGATGGCTGAATACCGCAAATCGGATTGGCGTGACGCTTATCTTCCTGGACGCGATGTGGACAATGTCATGGGAATCGACATCGAAACCACCGGTACTGACCCGGCGCGTGTGTACATCATCGACGTCGGCTTTGAATATATGAACATGATTTCCCCTCGCCCTGCTGCCGCACCTACTGGATACCAATACGAGCAGAGTTATTACGAAACGGGCGATGCGTATGGTCAGTCGCGTCTGTCGTTCGGCGTTCCTGCCGAGAACGCGACGCTCGGTAATCCGCTGATTCTCGATTTGACCGGTATCGATGTACGTGATCGTGCGTCCGGCTTCCGCCTGTTCGATGAGTGGCCGGAGGCTCAAATCGGTTTGCTGCAGCGATTGGAACAGCAACCGTACGTAGCGCACAACGCTCGTTTCGAACATAGCTTCTTCATGTTGAATGTGGCTGGATATGCGGAAAGCTACCGTGCGGGCAAGATTACGATTATCGACACGTTGCCGATGAGCCGTCGTTGGGATGAAGGGTCGATTCCGGGCGACGAGCATCCGTATGGCAATAACACGTTGGAAGCATACGCCAAGCGGCAGGGCGCGCTCGATGAAAGCAAGTCGGAGCGCCACCTCGGTTTGGAAGATACGCATATCATGCTGGTTGCCATGAAACATCACTTGGGTGTATTGCATGGCGAAGGCCGCGGTCCGTGGGGTGCGAATGGCAAGTCTGGCATCGGTGGCAAGCATTGCGGGCGCCGTTGGTAGTTTCTGCCATCGTCGGCTATTTTGGTTTGCGAAACTAGATGCGCGTCGATTTGTATTAATTGCGATGAGCGTCTGTTTTGTTTTCGACTGTTCGACACGCCGACGGCTATTGGTTTTGCGTTCACCTGGTTGTGGTTTTCGGGGTCTATTCTGATGGTATCGGCGCTTTCCGGACGCATTTTCCCGGTTTTCGACACGCCGATGGAACGTTGGATTTCCAACGGTTCCGTGCTTCATTGCGCCCTGCGGGTTGCGCGATTGCGGGTTCTCGTGTAAGTTTATCTCTTGCTGCTCAGCACGGCGGCCTCGCTCCTGGAGATTGGGGCGGCTTGCTGGTGCGGTGGTGGTTTGAGAACTCAAGAGCGTATTTGTACTACTTCTTTATAGTCAATGA
>OGKU01000286.1_pt1 | contig 43808 bp, 20 predicted proteins | sample 1572611 | NCBI WGS metagenome assembly OGKU01 (sample SAMEA2581886, study PRJEB24529) | metagenome | biome: Human gut stool | place: China | collected 2011 | reverse complement strand
GAAACGGGGTCGCTGAATCTGCGGAACGGGGCGGTAACACCCGGAGAGCAGACGGCGGCCGAGATAAACTATGAAATCGAAGGACAAGCGACAATTTCACGCACACCGACGAGCTTTTTCCTGGCTGTGAATCCCGTAGAAGCGGGAAAAACGCTGGAAGTGCTGGTCGATTACGGAGAAAAGCATTTATCGCTGGGCTCGGTGGTTGTCCCCGAAAGCGGAATTCCTGGCGGAAAGTTGACCGTATTCTCACTGGGTTACGAATTCCCGCAGCGCATCGCGGAGGACTTGAGCGCCAACGGTACGGCGAATACTTATCTGGTAACCAAGCCTGGGACGACCTATAAATTCCGTGCAATGGTCAAAGGCAACGGCACGCCGCGCACCTATTCGTACTCGGTAAACGGCCGTCCGGTAACCAAATCCTATTCCGAGGCCGATCTGGCGATCAAGCCTGCGGTGGCAAAACTCGTGTGGTACAATTCGCCGAAAACGGCCGACGGTTGGGTACGCGAAAGTCCCGTGATTATCGAATCCGTAGAGTACGACGATTGGGAGGGCAACGTCTACTTCACCACTCCGGCCGAGTTCGTTCCCGGCAATGCCCTGATTGCGGTTTACGATGCCGGCGGCGAGGTCCTCTGGAGCTGGAATATCTGGGCTGTCGAAAATTACGATTGCAACGCCGAAGCGCGTCAGGTCGGCCGTTATATGATGATGGACCGTAATTTGGGCGCCATGGCGGGACGCGAGGCGATGAACTCCTCGGATAAACGCGCTGCGGCCTGGGCTTTGGGCAACTATTATCAGTGGGGGCGCAAGGACCCGTTCCCGGCAGCTGCGGAGTACGACGACACGGGATTCGGCAGCGAGATGTACTGGGGACTTCCAACTTATACGCCTATTGAAGAATTGCAGCAGGATTATTCCTCCGAGAGTTGGGGCGCCCGGAACATGATGTTCGGCAAGATCGGGGCAAATAACGCCTATGCCGTGGGTGACAAGGCTGTTGACGACGCCGTTGCCCTGTCTGTGAAATATCCCTACCGTTGGATGGCCAAAGAGGTCAGCGGCGTTCAGGCCGACAACTGGCACACCCCCTCCTATTCGTGGTTCAATAATACAGGTTCGGCTGAGAATCAGACCGGATGGTTCTGGTTGTGGGGAAGCGAATACGTCGGCGACAATCTGAAGAGCATTTACGACCCGTGTCCCGCGGGCTGGAAAGTGGCGCCGCCCGAAGCCCTCGATTTCGCCCTCGGCAGCGTTGCGGAACTCGATGAAAAACCGTTCGGGCGTTACTCTCGTGCATACGATCTCTATTTCCCCTATACCGGACAGCGGCAGTCGGCCTTCAACGGCAGCCATATCCGTTCGCTCACGAACAAGATGCTCGTGCTGACCAGTTCCAGTGCCAGCGGCAACTATTACCCGGTCCAGGGTAGTCTGGGCGGATATTCGTCCTACAACTCGTATACGGGAGCCGGCTACCAGCTGCGCTGCGTTCGCGAGCAGACGACGGCAATGCCCAAAGGGCGTCTGGAGGGTCCGCGAGCCGTACTGATCGGCAACTCCATTACGGAAGTATGGCAGGGACGTACCGACAACAAGACCTTCTTTTCCGACAACGACTACCTGCCCAAGGGCATCAGCGGTCAGACCTCGCTCCAGATCAGCGCGCGTTTTTACAACGACGTAATTGTCAACGATCCGGCGTGCGTGGTTATCGCCTGCGGGGTCAACGACCTGGCTGAAAACGACGGCCAGCCCTGCTCGATAGAACGAGTTTTCGCAGACATCCGGCTGATGGCCGAAACAGGCGCTGCAAGAGGTTTCAAGATAGTCATTGGCTCGACGCCCCCGGCCAACCGGATCTGGTGGCAGAGCGAGGAGTGGAATGCCGCTCATGCCGATCTTGGACAGCGTGTTGTCGAGTTAAACAGGCTGCTGAAACAGTATGCCGAAGAGAGGGGCTTCGTTTATGCCGACTACCATTCTGCGCTCAAAGACGATCAGAACGGACTGAAACTCGAATACTCCTGGACACCGGACGACCGTGTGCATCCCAGTGCGGCAGGTTATGCCGTAATGGAGAAAATCCTTAAGAAAGCCGTCGACAAAGCACTCTTCGATCCAAATGCAACTGACGGCGACGGACAAATTGATGACCTCGACAAATGGGAAGGCTGGGAGTAACCTTAAAATATTTAGAACACGATGAAACGAAACTATATAATTCTGTTGGCCGCCTTGCTGACGGTCGCATGCGCCGGAAACGGCGACATCATGTCGCCGACACCGCAGGAGGGCGAGATCCTTTTCTCGGGATCAACTGTCGGTCCCAAAGTCCGGACCTCCTATGAGGATACGGAAACAGCGCTCCGGGTGAACTGGGTCAAAAACGATCTGATCGGCCTTTTCGCCGAGTCCGGCGGCAAGAACCTGGGAGCCAATTTCGCCTACAAGGCGGCTGTGTCGGGAGCGACGAGCGATTTTACAGCTGCTTCCCGGCTCAATGTGATCCGCTGGGCTGATGAAACGTCCGATCACGATTTCTATGCCTACTATCCCTATACGGACAGAGCCGCAGTCGATGTAACGGCCGTCCCGGTGTCGGTGCCCGCTGTGCAGACTCGTTCGGAAAGCGATCCGTTGGCGACTTTGGCAGCCCATGATTTTCTCTATGCCGTTACGTGCGGGATCAAAAAGGGTGACAACGCCGTCAACCTGCAATTCAAGCATCTTTTTTCAGCACTCGAAATCCGGCTGACGACCGACCTGCGGGCAAAACTCGAGGGCGTGATTTTCCGTTGCGTCTCGAACGAAAATGCCGCCGTATCGATGGAAAACGCCACGGTCGATCTGCGCACGGGTGAAGTGAACGTCTCCGAAGCTGTGGTTTCCAATGCCGTGCGACTCGACTGTTCAGGCAATACGTCCGACACCGAGGCACTGGTGCTGCATTTGGTCGTAACACCCGGACATGCCGGTGAAACATTCGAAGCCGTCGCTCTCGTCAATGGCAAAGAGTACATCTTCGCCACCGTGAAGGCTCCGTCCGACGGAGGTATTCCCGCAGGCAAAACGGTGGTTGTCGAAGGGGAAGCTACGCTCGACCCTGAGGATGCGCTTCCCGTCATCGATTTGAGCGCAGACGGTACAGCCAACACCTATTATGTCAATGCGGCCAATACGTTCTATCGCTTCCGTGCCGACGTGAAAGGTAACGGCAAGGCGCTGACTTGCGGCGACCTCTCCTACACGGAGGAGGATCTCAAAATCGAACCGAAAGCCGCCCTCGTACTGTGGTACAATTGTTTGCAGACGAGCTATCTGCCGTGGATACAGGCGTCTCCCGTGGTGCTCAACAGTGTGAAACTCAAGAAGGACGGCTATATCCATTTCGATACGCCCGAAACATTCGTCAACGGCAATGTGGTGATTGTGGCCATTGACAAAGAACTTAACTACGACCAGATCGAGGCCGACGCGGATAACCGCATCTTGAATGCAGAAGTTCTTTGGAGCTGGAATATCGTGTTCTCAGAGGGCTATGACCCCGATGCAGCGGAGAATTGCATCGTAAAGGGCGGCTATACCTTCATGGGCCGCAATTTGGGCGCCGTGATCGATTGGTCGCAGGCCGACATCAAGCCTAACCAGCAGCAGGAGTCCGTCAACCTGGCCTGGACCTCGGGCAACTGTTACCAGTGGGGCCGGAAAGATCCGTTCCCGGGTCTGCCGGATTATATGAGAGGCAATGCCTATTACATGACCGGATTGTGGTTCGCTCCGGCCTATACGCCAATTCCCGCGCTGGACAGAGGTACTTTTGAAGCATGGGGCCGAGAGGCGCATCACCAGATTATCGGCAATACGAAGGCGACGGTCGCCATCGACATCAATACCGCGCTCGGAACGGGTTATGTGTCGCAGGATGCATTCGACCTGGGCCGGGCCAACCCCCACCTCTGGCTTTACAAGAATGAAAATTACCTGACCGATAAGGCCGGATTGGCTGCCTGGGGTAATCCGTCGAAGGATGCGCACGGTGTAAAGACGATTTACGACCCGTGTCCCCGGGGCTGGAAGGTGATGAGCAAGCAGGCCTGGATGGCGCTGACCGACAATGAAAAGCCTAACGCTGTGGTCGACGTTTCGAAGACCGGACGCGGTATCTGGCTGGATGGCAAGTGGTTCTTCCCACTGACGGGAGGTGCGCAGCACTGGCACAATTCGGACGGCTCCTGCAACGGAAATACGTGGGGAGGTTCCTGTGCGACCTATTATGTCGATGGGCCGGATTATAACCCATGGGGGCACGTCGGAGCTTTCGTAACGGATGTCGGATTCCCGAGCGATGAGACCAAACGGAGTGTTACCTGCAAATCGCAGAACACCTATTCCGACCGAGGTGCGGCGATCCGCTGTATCCGGATTGACGAGTAGCAGACCTGCAACGAAAAAAGAAGCAGCATCGGAAGATGCTGCTTCTTTCGTATGGATGCCGACCGCCGTTTACAACAGAAATCCGACCGAAAAGAGAAACGTGTCGTTGAGCGGATTGAATTTATCGCCGCCCAAGCGCCATGCGGCGTCGCACCGCACGGGGCCTGCAATGAATCCGCAACCCAACGAAGCGTAATTGCCTGTTCCTTTGTTCTTATGACCGAAGTGGTATCCGCCGCGCACGACACCGTGCCGAAAAAAGGTGTATTCGGCTCCTGCGGCCAAACCGGTGATCCCTCCCCGGAACTGGTGGCTCAAATCAAGAGCGATGCCGAGCACGTGGTTCGAGCGAAAAGGCAGGTGGAGCGAACCTCCGAGCGACCCACGTATCGGCAGGCCACAGCGCTCTCCGTCGGAGGCTTTCACATCGGGGCCGATGTCGGCCAGCCGCAGCCCGACGATCCAGCGGGCACCCTCCACAGCGCGGAGCGTCCCGCGATAGGCCGCACCGATATCGAACGAGACGCCTTGCATCGGTTTCTCCCCGAATCCCTGATCGGAACGGACGTAACGGACCGTCAGCGAAAACGCTAGATTCCGGCCGATCCGACGGCCGTAGCCGACCTCCGCCGAAAGGTCTTGCGGACGGGCTGTTCCGGCGGGAAATCCCTGTTCGTCGGTCAACCCGACCGAAGGTCCGCGGAAATAACGCACTCCGGCCAACAGGGCGTTCCGCGAGTCGGGAGTATAAAATCCCCCCACGCCGTAAAGCACATTGGCGCTGTCGAAAGCCGTATTCCAAGGTCCGGAGAACAGAGTGCCTCCGGCATGTCGTTCGCCGATGAGACTTAACGCGGCATTGGCGTAAACGGCCAACGGATTGTCCGTAACTGCTGTCGCGGCCCCTGCCATACCGGCTGTACGGGCATTGGTTTCCAGGCCGAGGAACGGCATGATCCCGGCATCAGAGGTCTGGGCTTGCGCCGCATAACCGCCTGTCGCGAAAAGAAATGTCGCGGAAAAGTATCTGATTGATTGACAGATAGACATGGTGTTTGCGGTTATCGTTTGATGATATGGCTGTTGAGTTTGCGGCCGCGGCACTCGACCGTGCAGCTGTAAGTCCCGGGAGAAAGCCCGGATACGTCGATGCGCCCCGTGTTACCGTTGTCGCTGGCGCGGATCGAAACCTGCGTAGCGAGCACCTGCTGCCCCGCCGCATTGTGGAACCGGATGGGAAAATCGCCCTCGGCGTCCGGAATGCGTACGTTGAGTACATCACGGCATGGGTTGGGGAAAAGCTCCATCGCAACGCCCGTACCGTCGACGATCACCTGGAATTCCGAAGTCGCCGCGGCGCCGTCGAGGTCTCTTGCCGTTACGGTCAGCGTCGTGCAGCCCGCGGCGCAGGGCCGTACGAGCAGTTCCGAATTCTGTACGCGGCACTCCACGACCTTTTCCGCGGAAGGCGAAACGAAGTAGGAGAGCCGATCGCCCGGAGCATCGGCATCGGCAAAATAAAGTTGAAGATCGATGCTCCTGCCCGCTTTGTCGTCACTTTGCAGAAAGAGGTTCGGAATGGAAGCGGTTGCCTCGGGCGGGGTATTTTCTCCGGTCCGAACGGAGATGACGGCCGGGCGGGACGGAACGCCCGACGGACTTCGGCCGACGATTGCCAAGCAATAAATTTGCCGCGGTTCCAGCCCCTCGATTCGGCAGGCAAAAGTTTCACCGAGACTCGCATCGGAAGCAAAAGTGTGTCTGACGGCCGTAGCAGGAATGTCGTCGACCGTAGCGGCCGAAAATGTCCGGGTGTCGATGTAAACGTCGAATGATGAGACCGGACGCTCCAGATAGCATCGCGGAACACGCCACGACAGTTCCGCATGGGTGCGGTATCCCGAAACCGCAATCGTACGTTCGTCGACCGGATCCGGCCGGGTATCATAGAAAAGAACGTATTCGGCATCGACCAGTCCGTTACCGAGCATTCCGGCATACTCGGGATTGATCGTTTCCGTAAACTGCTTTCGGCCCGAACCCACGAGTATTTCCCGCAATTTCTCGCTGGTGAACCCCGGTCTTTGCACACCGAATGCGGCGACAGCCAAGGCCGCAATGCCCGAAACCTGTGGCGCGGCCATCGAGGTTCCTGCGGAGTAACCGTAACCGCCGTTCGTCGTGGTGCTGAAAACGCGAAATCGTTCGTCGCCGGTAGCATGGCCGCCCAAAGCCGCGAGATCGATCCACGAACCGTAGTTGGACCCGGCGACCTTACGGCCGTCGATGCCCAGCGACGCTACGGCCACCACTTTCTCGTAGGCTCCCGGGAACACCGGGTCGGAAATGCCGTCGTTGCCCGCGGCAAAAATGACGATGCCGCCTTTCATGGGACCTGTCTGATTGCCGTTCTCATCGCACCCGGCATACTTGATAAAATAGTCAATGGCTGCTTTGCCCGACTGCGACAAGTCCGGAAGACCGGGGACATAAGTCCAGCTGTTCTGGCTGATGACGGCCCCATGGTCGGCCGTCCAGACCATGATCTCCTCGATCGTCGCGGCATCGCGTCCCGGTTCGTCGAAAATCTGGCAACTCATCAGCCGCACACCGCTTCCGGGCGTTCCGTCGCCCCCCGCGATGCCGCAGACGCCGATGCCGTTGTTGTTGACGGCGCCGATCGTACCTGCGACATGCGTGCCGTGGCTGCTGGGAGTGATCTCCGTATTATGGCGGCAGAAGTTGTAGCCGCAGGCGCCCTGTCCGTCGCGCCAGATATTCGCTGCCAGATCGGGATGCGTATAGTCGATGCCGCCGTCCACCACGGCGACGACGACGTCTTTATGTCCGGTGCTGACGCTCCATGCCGGAAAAATGTTGAGGTCGGCCACGGCCGTCGATCCGACCGCAGCGCCCACCCGGTGGTAAATCCACTGATTGACCAGCAGCGGATCATCGAATCCGGGGATTGCGACATTGTCCGAACCTGAGGTGCGGCTGAAATCAGCTTGCGAGACCGTCGCCCCGGCGGGAACCATACGCGGAACAGGTTCGATGCACTCGACTTCGTCCACCCGGCCGAAGCGTTCCATGGCCTCGGCGACAGAAATCGCCCCGGAGAAATGAACGTCGTACCACAGATGAAGTCCGGCCCTGCGGCGGCGTTCGCGGAAACGGTCGCCATTGGAAAAGACACGCTGTACGGCAGTTGCCCCGGCACGGGTGGCGGCGGCATCGAATGCAGCGATTCCCGAGCCGGAACCGCTGCGGGTAAAGGCACGGGTGTCGAGTTCGGCTGCTGTTTCGCGCAGCTTAATACGGAATACGCCGGGTATGTAAAACTCCTGCATCGGGGTTTGTCCGACGCCGGGAGCCGGGCCGGATTCCGGGTCTCTGGTACAGGCCGTCAGCAGGAGGAGCGTCAGAAAGAAAGAGAAGTGTTTCATCGGTTTTAAAGGAAAAAGGTCCGGAGCCGGCAGACGGCATCCGGACCGAATAAACATTTCTTAAGGATCACGGAACCAATTTGATGTCGAGAAACGAGTCGGTGCAAACGTAACAATCCGATGCCGAGGTAGGTCCCAATTGCCATTTGAAGGTTTGCACCGTCTGGTTCGGGAGTCCGAACAATTCACCCCGGAACGTGTAGGGGGCGTAAAACTGCATGATGCCGTCCGGCAGATAGATGACGCTGACGGGATCATTGGCTTCGACCGTTTCGTAGACCGGTTTCCCATGTTCGTCCACCTTCGGCCGTCCATAATCGTCGAAGGCCTGTTGGCGATAACTGTAGCGGAACGACCAAACTTTGCTGGCGGCATATTGCCGGAAATTGGTCGTCAGCGTCGCGTTGGGCCGCGTGAGTGTCCCGATTTGTTCGCCATTGGCCATCACCTTGAATTCGGTCTCGGTGATCGCCAATTGGCTGCTGCGGATGGTTTCGAGGTAACTCTCCGGCGTGTATTGTCCCGAAAGCGGCGTCATGCGAATCCGGTTGCCGGTTTTAATGCCCCGCAGAATGATTTCATCGAAAGCCGGAGAGAGCGACATGAACGTGAATTCGTAATCTCCTTTCCATCCTTGGTAGCCGGCGCCGTTGTCTCCGGGAAACGAGAAGAAATGCAGGTAATCGTTATGGGTCGCAAATTTCAGCATGGGACCGGTCGAGAATTCGACCCGATATTCCGATTCCGTCCGCAGCGGGTCGGCTTCGACGAAAGTGCTCCCCTCGAACCAGGCCTTAACCATACGGTCATCCTGGAATTCGCCGATATAAACCCACCCGCCATAACCGAGATTCTCGTCAGGGAAATACTCCATCACCCATGTCTTCCCGGCCTGCAATGCGAATTTGTAGCGTTCAAGCGTCTGCTCGATCCGGGTCGAGGTCGACTCGCTGAAGTTATTTTCCGAATCGTCGCATGCAACGGCTGAGAATAACAGCCCAGCCAGCAGTAATATATTGATTCTCTTTTTCATACATTCAGTTTAATCTTCAAGATTTGTCCAGTCGATGTCTCCGAGTTCGGAAAGACGGCGCAGGTAGATGTCGCTCCACTTCGCAACGTCCACGCCAAAATCGTCGCGGAGCCATGCGATGAGAATCGAGCGCTTCTTCTCGATTTTGGCGCGGCCGTCCGCGCTTTCGATCGAGGAGGAGTGGGAGGCGATGTCCTCTGCGGGACTCGAACGTGCATACTTCGAAACGAAGCCCAGCTCCATGTAGTCATTACCGCTTTGGGCATACTTGTCACCCACGTAATCGCTTTGCGTAATGGTATCGTAGTCGCTCGGTACGGGATATGTACCATCGAGGATATGCATGAACTCGTGAAGCATCGTTCCGGCGATTCGTTCGCTGTCCTTTTCCCGGTCGAAAAATTTTACGCCGAGAACATTGATTTGAAGGCCATTTTCAGCCGATGCCAGCACGGTGTTCCCGGTGCTGCTGATCTCAAAACTGCCCACCAAATAGAGTACCCGCGGGAAATAACTCTTTGCGAAGAGCAATGGATCTTTCTGATCGGACATCAGTTCCGCCATGGCGTCAAGCGTCGAGTATTTGATCAGTTTGGCCACCTCGATCGATTTGTCCACGGGCGGCGGCGAGACCCAGTAGTTGAAGTGGGTTTCGCGGTCAGGCATGCGGTATTCGAAACGAATGTTGTAAGGTTCCGTATAGTGCCGGTCGAGCCAGAAATCGAACTCGGTCTTTTCCTCGGCGGGATCGACAAAGATGCTTTTGCCGTCCGGTTCGTCCTTGTCGCATGAGGTCGTTGCGCCTGCGACAAGCAGAAGCAAGAACAGGGATATGATTGTCGGTTGCATAATTCAATATAAATATTTGGCGAATTGGTTATTGGCAGAACGGATGGTCAGGACGATTCTCATTGCGGGGATTCGCCTCCAATCCGGCTGTGATAACCTCTTGAGGCAGTTGGAGCGCACGTCGAAGATCTTTCTCGCCGAGCGTGGCCGCAACAGTGAATCCGGTTGTATTGTCATCGTTGTAGGCCGAGTCGTCGAAACGATCAATCACGATGCCGTAGCGTTTGATGTCCCCCCAACGCAGTCCGTCGGCGATGGTCTCAATGCGGCGGCAAAAGAGCGTGGTCTGAATAAGGTGCTCCTGTTCACCAGCCTCGACTGTAAAGCCGTGGGGATGGAGCGGCTTGCGCGATGTCGGCTCCAAAGCGGTGTATTCGGCGATGTATCGATCCGATGACGGATCACCGTAGACCTCGGCGATGCGTTCGCGGGTCAGAGATTCGATGCCGTTCTGTCCGACCAGATAGAAAGAGCCGATCCAGGCATTGAGGTCGGCAACTGCCTTGTCGTACTCCTTGAGATGGACATAGGCCTCTGCACGGCTCAACACCGTTTCATTGGTTGTGAACGCCACCATCGTCGAACGACCGATTCCTACGCCGGTTACCGGGTCGGTTACCTCCCACTGGTTGGGCCATTTGGGCATGTAGATCTTGTTGACATCGTTGTCCTGCCAAATGAAAGGAGGATGCTGGTAGACCTTTTCGATGCAGTTGTCCTTCCACCGGTCCCACGGACCGCCCATCGGCCGCTTCGCGCGGTAGGTCTCCCTCTTGGCGACGCGGTAGTTGTGAGTGAAGCGCGCGCCGGAGTTGCTCCAGGCGTTAAAAAGCGATCCGTTACCGGTCACCATGGGAATCATCAGCAGGTTGAACGAGTGTCCGACGCTGATGTAGTCGAGGGTGCGGACCGAGCCGTCCCAGGCCAGCTGCTTGACTGCCGCCCAGTCGCGCATGACGGTCGAAGGGGCACTGCCGAGGACCTCGGAGGCGTATTCGACCACCTTTTCCCACTTCAGATAATAGAGGTTGAAGCGCGTGGCAAAGGCATAGGCGGCGCTGCGGTTGAAGTGGTACTTCGGAACCGCATAGTTGGCATCGCTGACCAGAGGAAGCGCCTCCTCGATATCCCGGTCGATTTTCTCATATACCTCCTTGAGATTGTCCCGGTGATAAACCGGATTGAGCGTCGTTTCGGGAGCTTCCATGTAAGGGACTCCCAGGTATTCGCCACTTTTTTCAGGATGATAAGGGAGACAATAGAGCATCGTGAGGCAAAAATGCGAATAGGCCCGGCAAAGCAGGGCCTCGGCTTTGGCCGGAAGCAATTCTTTGGGCGTACCCTGTTTTTCGATCGCTTCCAGAGCGGTGTTGGCTGCGGCAATCGCGGAGTAGTAGGCCTGCCAGGTATTTTTGTTGCTATCGTTCTCGGCCTCGTTCATGTCCATCCAGTAGCTGTTGTGCTCCAGCAGCAGGCTGGTGTTAGGATTGTTCGCTCCCATGTCGTCGCAGTTGTCCGATGCAATTTCGCACATGCGGGTGAAACTGCGTGAAGGATAGGCCGACACGAGCAGCCGGTTGATTTTGTCCGGCGTATCGAGCTCAGTACGGTTGTCGGGCAGTTCGTCGAGGAAATCGTTGCAGGCAGCGAGTGTGAGCGAACCGGCGCCGAGAAGCATTATGCGTGATATCAGTTGTTTGATTTTCATGGCGGAGCGGGTTTAGAAGCTGACACGAAGCGTCAGCGTGAATTGTTTGGGCATCGGTACTGCAACACCTCCCGTATTGAAAAACTCGGGATCCTGGCCTTGCAGCTTTTTGTCCGAATAGATCAAAAACGGGTTGGTTGCCTGGAATTTGAGCGACAATCCGCTCATGCGCAATTTCGAAGAGACCGATTGCGGAAAATCGTACGAGAGTGAGATCTCTTTCATGCGGATGAAATCGCCTTTGGCGACCCGTACATCAGAGTAATTGTAGGCGCTGTACGCGACGTAGAGATTGGAAATATCGTTATTCTGTCGCGTGCTGGCGATAACCGGGACATTGGTCCGTCGTTCGTCGCCGGGATTGAGGTAGCGATTGGCGAATTCCCGAGGCATGGCCGTCAGATCGGAATAACCGTTCGAGAAAATCGGATCGAGACGGACGACGTTTCCAAAGGAGTAGGTCATGAAGACGTTGAGCGTGAATCCCTTCCACTTAAAGATATTACCCAGGCTGCCCGTGATGGTAGGATCGACAGGACCTTCATAGACGAGGTTGCTCATATTCACAGTCTCCTGGAACTGGATGTTCGTCGAGGTAATGCTGCCGTCAGCGGCGAGGAACGTCGGGATGCCCATCTCGTTAAGTCCCTTGAATTTCAAGGAAAAGAGCGAACCGCGCGGCGTACCTTCCATCGAGTAACCTGTGCCGGTGATATAATCGATCATGCGCGTCATGGTTTTGAGTTTGGTTACCTCGTTGTCCATCCAGGCAAAGATGAAATTGGTCTGCCATTTGAAGTCTTTACGTTCGATATTGCGGGTGAAAAGCGAAAGTTCCACACCCTGCGATTTCATCTCCGCGACGTTACCCTGCTTATCCACGGCACCGCCCAAACCCATTGTTACAACGTTGCCGATCAGGTCGAAATTATTGCGCCGGTAGGCGTCCATCGAAAGAGTGATGCGGTCGTCGAGGAATCCCATGTCGAGGCCGACATTCAACTCATGCTTTTTTTCATAGGTCAGTTCCGAATTCTCAGGAGCTGAAATACTCAATGCAGGTTCTCGGATTTCAGTCGCACCACGCCACGGGTTCAGCGGATAGATCGTAGCCGTGGAGTTATTGACCCATGTGGGGCCCCGGTCGGCAGTGAGGCTGTAAGAGAGTCGCAGCGCAAGGCTGGAGAAGGCCGGACGCAATGGTTCGAAGAACGACTCCTGGTCGATGCTCCACTTGCCGGCGATATTCCAGGTCGGCAACCAGCGCGCCTTACGCGATCGGCCCAACCGGTTGGAACCCTCGTAACGGAGCGTACCGTTGATCGTATAGCGGTAGTCGTAGGAATAGGAGAATGTGCCGGCGAAGGCGGCGTTGCGTTCCCGTGTATTGGACAGGCTGTAATACTGGGTGTTTTCCTCCAGTTGTTTCTTAAACAGATCCAGGATGTAGAACGGCGTTTCGCCCATGTCGTATTGCAGGCCCCAGCCCTGGAACGAGGTGGCGCGGCGGTCGATGGCATTGACTTCCACAATGCCGAACAGATTCAGAATGTGCTTGTCGTTGAACGTGTCGTTGTAGCTGATCGAAGCCCGGAAATCGCGGCTCTTGGCGCGGAAGTCGCTTCGTTTGTAGATACCACCCTGGGGAAGGATCGAGTATTTGTCACGGTTCGGCTCATCGGGATTGTCGTAAAGGTAGGGATTGTTGCTCTGAATGATTGAGGTGGCCATCGAACGGTAGGCCTGCGCCTGGTTCGAACTGTCCTCGATGTGATGCTCGGTGCTCGAAGCCTGATATTTGATTGCCCCAAGGGCCGAAACTTCGACTTTCGGAGTAATCTTCCATTTGAGTTCAGCCTGGAATTTCACGTCGCTCACGTTCAAGTCCATATAGTTCTTGGACAACTCGTCCTTGATGTTGAACGGAGTGTAATTGCGTGTGTAGAATTCATCGGGGTCGAGCGTGCGCGACGAACGCAATGCATAGGAGTAGGGGTTGATGTCGAAATCGCGTTTGACGGTTCCGAACACAGGGTCTACCTCCGACGAGAGCGATCCCGGTGCACGCTGTTCGCGGTACGAAGCGTTGCCGATGAGGTTCAGCGTCAGCTTGTCCTTGAGAATGTGCTGCGTGGTATTGACCAGAAGCGTGTAGCGGTTCACCTTGCTTTGGATGCTCCATCCCGGATCGACCATCGCACCGACGGAAGCGTAATACGAGCCTTTTTCACTGCCCGAGGAGATGCTGGCCGAGTGGCTGTGCTGAATGCTGTTGCGGAAGAGTTCCTTGAACCAGTCGGTATTGCGAAACTCCGCCTGTCGCAGGTAGGCGTTGCGCCCTTCGGGGGTGTTCAGTACGGCGAACTGCCCTGTGGCAGGGTCGTAGGTGTTGATCAGTTGCGACAACTTGCCGTAGACGCCGCTTTCCGAGCGGTAAACGGTATTGGCATAGTTGAGCCATCCCTTGTCGTACATCTCCTGGTAGACGGCCATCTGCTCTTGCGAATTCATGATGTTGAAGTTCGAGTAGCTGGGAACCATACGCATCGTGAATTCGCCGGTGTAACTGACTTTCGTAATACCGGGCGTGCCTTTCTTCGTGGTGATGACGATGACTCCGGCCATGGCGCGGGCGCCGTAGATCGAGGTTGCCGAACCATCCTTGAGAATCTGGAAACTCTCGATGTCATCGGCGTTAAGTCCGGCGATGGCCGAACTGATGAGCGTCGTGGCGTCGCCCGACGACAAGGAATTGGCGTCGACGTTGATCACATCCTCCATGATCACACCGTCCACCACCCACAACGGCTTGGAGTCTCCGAAGATCGACGTAGCGCCGCGAATGCGGATTTTCGGGGCGGCGCCGAAAGTTCCGGAAACGTTTTGCACGGACACGCCGGCAGAACGGCCTTCAAGACCGCGGCTGATTTCACTGATGCCGTCCAGTTTGACATCCGAGGCCAATAGTTGGTCCGTGGCTCCGGTGAAGATACGCTTGTCCATCTTTTGCATACCGGTCACTACGACCGATGCGATTTCTTGTGCGCTCGCTTTGAGTATGAAATCCATGCGGTCGGCATCGACCTTCTTCTCGACCGGATCGTATCCCAGAAAGGAGACACGCAGTACGGCTCCGGAGGGGACATTTTTGAGTGTATAAAGCCCGTCGATCGCTGCCGTGGCGGCATTGTTCGTGCCGACGACCTGGACGACGGCGCCCGTCAGCGGCGTACCGTCCTCTTCGGATACCGTGCCTGTTACCACGCGGTTCTGTGCCGAAGCCCGGCACACCACTGCCATGGCGAGCAGAATGAGTATGGTCAGTTTTTTCATTGGTCAGTCATTGAAATTCTTGGTTCCGGGGCGCAGGCAGGGCCGCGGTCGGCAAAAGTCGCGGCCTGCCCGCTGCATTCGGAGTCGGTTAGTAGTTTTTGGAAAGTTCCAGTGCGTTGGTTAAACAGAGCTGCCCGGTAAACGACCAATACCGGTCGTTGTTCTCCCAGAAACAGAGCGTCTTGGCCTCCCGGCCATTGCCCTGGCCGTTATCGCTGAACACGAGCTGGATCGTGCCTGCATTTTCATCGAAGACAGGTTCCGCCGCCCAGGCGACCACGCCCGCCTGTGACCAGATATAGTTGCCTTGCCCGTTATTCGGGCCATTGAAATGGAGGGTGTAGAACTTTGTTCCCGAAAAACCCAGTTCCTGACCGGTCTGAATGACCACTTTGCCATCGGCGAACTCCGCCGTAAAGGGATAATCCTTGAGTGCGGGATCGTTGATGGTGACCTTGTACGAATATTGATTTTCCTTGGCGGAGAATGTGACCGACGAGAGATTCTGGATGCTCCCGGCAAAAATATCGGTTTTGGTTACGTTCCACGTGCCGAGCAGGAAATCATAGGTGCTCTTTTTAGGTTGTATAAGCGTAACGATCACCGGATCGCCTTCTTCAGGTGTAAACTCCGCGCGCCCCTTCACCTCGACACGGCTCGACGCCTTGTTCGATGTGAAACTGACGCTCGCGCCGTCTTCGCTCTTCGAGAACGAGAATGCGTTATTCGGGTTCTCCGTGAGTTTTACATCGTAGACTCCGGAGCAGGTTACCGCAACGGAGAGCGTGCGGTCCGTATCGGAGAAGATGAGCGTCGAGGGTACAACGACAAGCCCCCTGAATTTATCCTGAACAACGTTGATCAGCAACGGCTTGAGTCCTTCCGCCTTCACGGTGACCGTGGCTGAACGCTCCTCTGAGCCCGTATACGCAAGAACGTTGAAATTGACGATCGAGCCGATGACTGCAGTACGACACCACGATTCGCTCGACTCCGCCGTTACATCCCGGCCACCGGCATCTACAATAGCACTGGCAAGACCGCCCTTGTAGTCGAATTTTTCACGCGTAATACTTCGGAGTGAAACAGATGTAGGATCGTCATCCTTCTCGCATCCGGTCAACAAGGCCAAGGAAGCCAGCAAGAAAAGTAAGTAATGTTTCATATGGGTAATTTTGGGTTGGTTGATTCCGCATTGTCAATCCTGGCCGGCTGATACTGCGACCTGCCGAATTCAATGTAAAATTACTGAATCCGGGATTCCGTGTTGAAAAATATCGTTCACTTTTACGATAAAATCGGCTCGGAGGCCCCGGGAGTTGAGAAATGGCTCATTCTGCCCCTGGCTACTGCGTTCCGGGGTCCTGCTTTTCGAGGAATTCCGTCGGAAGAACCCCGAACTGCTTGGCAAAACATTTGGCGAAATAGGACGACGAACTGAAACCGGTAAGAAATCCGATTTCGGTAATGCGGTATCGGCCTTCAATGATCATCCGTTTCGCCTCGTTCAAACGAATGAGTTTCATAAAATCGTTTGGCGTCAAGCCCGTAACGGCTTTCAGTTTTCGGAAAATCAGCGTGCGGCCCATCGCCAACTCACGAGCAAGAAGTCCCACGGACAAATCCGGATTCCGCATATGGGCGATGATCACGTCGCGGCATTTAAGGATGAACTCTTCGTCCAACCGGTTCTGTTGAGAACCCGTATCGAATTCGGTCATGAATTTGCCTGCATAGAAGCGCCGGATTTCATCACGCGTACGAAGCAGGCTGGAAATCTGCGCTTTGAGCTGGTCAGGCGAGAACGGTTTCTCGATATAGGCGTCAGCGCCGCATTCGAAACCCTCGATTTTAGAGCTTATGCCAGTCCGAGCCGTGAGTAAGATCACAGGGATATGGCTTGTGGAAATGTCGTTTTTGATACGCCGACAGAGCTCTATTCCATCGATATCGGCCATCATGATGTCGCTTACGACCAAATCGGGATCGTTGTTTCGAAGCAGGTTGAGCGCCTGGCTCCCGCTATCCGTTGAGATAACAAAATAATCGTTTCCGAGCACCTTGACCAAAAAATCGAGGATATTGCTGTCATCATCTACAACCATGACTGTATGGCGGACCGTCATATCGGAGGGCCGTTGTATCGCCAGGTCCGTTCCGGGTTCTTTCTGAAGCTGCGATTGCCCGACGGTTTCCGTATTGAGACGTGTCTCCACACGAATATCCATCTTTTCGCTCGCAGGTTCAGGGATGAATGCCGTCAGCAGCGCTCCGGATTTGCCGTCCGGACGTTCTGTCGCCGTAATTGTTCCGCCCATCAGGCGGATGAAGATTCGGCACAGATGCAAGCCAATTCCGACTCCGGACGCGAATCCGTTGTTCCGAGTTTGGTAAAAAGCTTCGAAAACCTTTTCCCGCTCTTCAGCCGGGATACCGGGACCGTCGTCCCACACTTTCATCACAAGACCGTCGTCTCTGCGATCGATGCAAATGTGGATTTCTTCTGCGGCGAAACGCAGAGCGTTAGACAACAGGTTGCTTATGATTTTGGTCAGCGCCTCTCGGTCGGTGATTTGCATCAGGCGATCAGGGATCTCTTCGATCAAACGGATGCGCCGCTGTTGTGCCGTGGGACCAAACATAGCCAATTGTTCTCGGACGAGTCGGCCGACATCGCAGATATCGTAGCGGAGTTTGTATTTGTTCGAATCGATCTTTCGGAAATCGAGCAGTTGGTTGACCAGCGAATGAAGCCGGTGGTAATTTTGCTTGATAACAGCCAGATACTCTCCGTCCTCCTCGGAAATCCGATGCGATTTCATGACTTGTTCCAGCGGCCCAATAATCAGGCTCAAAGGAGTTCGGATCTCATGGGTAATATTGGTAAAGAAACTGATGCGTTGCTCGTAGAGATTCCGTTCGTTCTCGCGTTTGACCGATTCGATCTTCTCTCGCTGCTGTTGCTCGGTACGCCGCATCCAGTAATACAGACCGACAGCGATTACGATAAGCGTCAGTACCACGTAACCTGCCAAAGCACCTTTTGACCGGAAAAACGACGGCTGGATACGAATCCAGAGTTTCGTCTCATCAGAATTCCATTGCATGTCGCCGTTGCCAACCTGCACCCGAAAACAATATTCTCCGGGACGCAGGTTATTGTAGTTGACCGAAGCGTTCCGGCTATCGGTCATGGACCAATGATCGTCGAGTCCGTCGAGTCGGTAACGGTAGCGGCAATCTCCCGGAAAGAGGTAGGTTGGCGAAACGAAACGGAATCCCACCGAGGTCTGGCGGTGCGACAGCGTGATCTTCCGGGTGTATTCGACAGGAACCGAAAGCGGCGAGCTTCCGTCTTCCGCATGGGATACAGGCAGTCCGTTAAGCGAAAATCGGGTGATTATGACCGGATAGAGGTTCAAGTTGCCCATGATGTCATGGGGGGGGGTGAACGTACATATACCATCGGTCGTACCCAGCACGATGCGCCCGTCGGAAGTGAGGATACCCGAATTGGACATAAATTGTTCGGTGTGAAGCCCGTCGGCGCGCGAATAACGTTTCAATTGTCCAGTTGCGGGATAAAAGACGATCAGCCCCCTGTCCGTCGTGATCCAGAGTCTGTCGTTTTCAGGGATGATCCGCTGAATGATCTTACTGGGCAGAGGCAAGGTTTCATGGCGAACGAAACCGTCCTTTTCGTTATAACTGCAAAGTCCGTAACCGTTGGTTCCGATCCACAACCGGTTCGTGCGGTCGACGGCAAGCGTGTTGACCGCATTGCGGCTGATCGTCGCAGGGTCGTCGGGATCGTACCGGTAGTGCTGCAGGAGGTCGGTACGGGCATCGTAGGAGTAGAGGCCGTCTTCGTTCGTCGCGATCCAAAGACGGCCAGCATGATCCTCCGTAATGTCTGAAATACGCACCTTGGGGTCGCGTGTCACAAAACGATCTTCAAACCGGTCGTAATAAAAAAGCCCCACGGAAGTTCCGGCCCAAATGCGGCCGCTGCTGCTCCGGAATAGGACGAAGACACGAGAACTGGGATCCGACGGATCTGCAAGATAGGATTTCACGGTTCGGCTTTTCAAGTCCACGGCTTCGATACCCCGTTGGAAAGCGGCGATCCAGAGCGTTTGGTCATCGACAAGCATTGAAAAGACGTTGTAAATGGCAGTCCCAACGTTTTGAGCCGTGCGGTACGGAACGACCATGCCGGCATGTCTGTCGAAGAGCAGGATGCCGTCATTTTCGTTTCCCAATAGATACTGCCCGTCTTTCAGTTCACAGACCGCGCTGACGACCTTACCCCGGTCGGAACTATCGTTCTTTCGTGTGGCATAGCAAGTGAAGCTGTTACGGGCCGGGTGAAATTCTACACCCTCATAACAAGATCCGAACCAGAAATTTCCTTCGCGGTCGTATAGAAAAGAGAAGATGTTGCAACACTTGGTACGCATGAAGGGAACTTCAGTGTCCTCTATGGGACGAAGTTCCGATTCAGAAATACGGTAGAGTGTCGCACCACTGTTCGCACAGACAAGCAATTCGCCCGGCGCCCGCTCTGCCAGGCAGTGGATACGTTGCAATCGGCCCTCCCCATTCCTATCGTCATAATTGGTGAAACGGCCTGTGCTCCGGTCGAAGCGATCAAGACCGAAACTTACCGTCCCGAGCCACAACGTGCCGTATGAATCTTCTGTGATGGCATCGATCGAATTATCCGAAATGCAATTCCGTCCGTCTGTTTCCTTCCGGTAATGAGTGAAGCATCCTGTCTGCTTGGAAAAAGCGCACAACCCTTCGCTGTAAGTTCCAATCCATATGGTTCCATCCTTGCTTTCGTAAATGGTAGAGATATAATCCTGCGCGATGGAGGTGTCATCACCGGGAACATGGCGGTAAACCGTAAGGCATTCCGTTACAGGATTCCAGCGAAAAAGCCCCGAATTGACAGTCGCAATCCAAATTTCACCTTCCCTGTCCTCAATGACTTCGGTCGTCTGTCCCGTAACGCATGCTCCGTCGGAAGTTCTGACATCGAAATGTCGGAAACGGTCGGTCGCGGGTGTGTAAATGTCCACGCCGTTATCAAGTGCGAGCCAGATCTGCCCGTGGCTGTCGAGCATCAGCCGGCGGATATTGTTGCTCGAAATGCTCGACCGGTCGCCATCGGTATGGGTGTAACTGCGGAACTCACAGCCGTCGAAACGGCACAATCCGTTGTCGGTTCCGAACCAGATGAATCCTATCGAGTCCTGAACGATGCCATAGACGTGATTGGATGACAGGCCGTCATCCACAGTATAGTTACGCAGATTATGATAAACAGAGGCGTTCGCCGATTCGGCACGCCCCGGCAGAAACAAGATATAGAGTAGAAACAAAAATGCAGCAATACAGCGGAAAATTCGTTTCATGGAAATTTGGATTATTGACAAATGTAATAAATGCAGGACTTTCTACAAAGATAATATGATACAGAAAAAGGCCAATTTCGTACATCTCGGTGTTGCAAGACGACGTTTCATGACGCGACAATTCGATTTTTCCTTTCCATTCAGATTATTGGCCTCGATATGTACTATTTTATCGTACAGCGGAAAACTTTTCATCTATTTTTACTTCGCGAGACGAGATAAAGAATTACTACTTAAATTTCTATCTTAATGAAATCGAACCCAAGCCGCACCCTGTTCCGCACGCTCTTCGCGACGGGACTCATCGCAGCCAGCCTCTGCTCCTGCTGCCCCAAACACAACACCCTCACCCAGGCCGAAATCGCCGACGGCTGGCAGCTGCTCTTCGACGGCAAAAGCCTCGACCAGTGGAAAGACTTCAACGGAGACTCGCTCACGATGCCCTGGCACGTGGTGGACGGCTGCATCCAGGCCGCCGGCGACGGCAGCGACCTGTCGGGATACATCGTCACCAAAAAGCAGTATGAGAACTTCATCCTCGACTGGGACTGGAAGCTCTCCTACGGCGGCAACAGCGGCATGCTCTACCACGTGGTCGAGAACCCCTATTTCAAGGTTCCCTATGTCACCGGGCCGGAGTACCAGCTGATCGACAACGAAGGCTGGGAGGCCACGAACGCCCCGACCCGGCTCGAGGAGTGGCAGAAACTGGGCGTGGACTACGCCATGCACCTGCCGAATCCCGATTCGCTGCTGGTCAACCCGCAGGGCGAGTGGAACTCGTCGCGCATCGTCTGCGACAACGGCCACGTGGAGCATTGGCTCAACGGCCGCAAGATCCTCGAATTCGAAGCCTGGACCGACGACTGGTTCGCCCGCAAGAACAGCGGCAAATGGGAGACGGCTCCCGAATACGGACTGGCGCACCGCGGCGTGCTGTGCCTCCAGGACCACGGCTACCCCGCTTCGTTCCGCAACCTGAAAATCAAGGAGCTGCCCCGCAAGGCCGGCCGGGAGGTCGAACTCTTCAACGGCCGCGACCTCACGGGATGGGAAGCCTACGGAACCGAGAAATGGTATGTCGACAAGGACGGCCTGCTGGTCTGCGAGAGCGGTCCCGACAAAAAATACGGTTACCTCGCCACGCGCGAATACTACGATGATTTCGACCTGACGGTGGAGTTCAAGCAGCTCGCCAACGGCAACTCCGGCGTCTTTTTCCGCTCGTTCGTCGAGCCGCCGGTGAAGGTCCACGGCTGGCAGTGCGAAGTGGCTCCGAAGAACCACGACACGGCGGGCATCTACGAGTCCTACGGCCGCGGATGGCTGGTGCAGATTCCCGACGAGAAGGAGTCGATTCTCAAGGAGGGGGATTGGAACACGCTGCGGCTGAAGGTCCAGGGCGACCGCGTGCAGACGTGGCTCAACGGCGAGGAGATGGTGGACATCACCGACGCGAAGATCGGCGCCGCGCAGGGACGCATCGCCTTGCAGATTCACGACGGAGGAGGCATCAAGGTCCTCTGGCGCAACATCCGGCTGACGACCCTGTAAACAAACGGCGGTTCCCATCCGACGGAACCGCTGTTTTCTCTACCTATTTTATTGACTGCATCCAAAAAAAAATACAACCTGAAATACTATGAGTAACCGCAGAGATTTTCTGAAAAAGGCAGGCGGGCTGGCGCTGCTGACCATCGTGCCGCGCAGCGTGCTCGGAGGCACCAAATTCGTCGCCCCGAGCGACCAGCTCACGAAGGGCATCATCGGCGTGGGCGGCATCGGCAAGAGCAGCTATCATTTCACCTCCAACGATGCATGCCGCCTGGTGGCGGTCTGCGACGTCGACCGCAAACACCTCGAAAGCGCCATCGCGCTGGGCCGCAAGAAGTTCGACAAGACCCTCGAAAGCTATCACGACTACCGGGATCTGATCACCGACCCCAACGTCGACATCGTACACATCGCCACCCCGCCCCACTGGCACGGCATCATGGCCGTCGAGGCTGCCAAGGCCGGCAAGGACATCTGGTGCGAGAAGCCGATGACGCGCACCATCGGCGAGGGCAAGCGCGTGGTGGAGGCCGTCCGGCAGAACGGACGCATCTTCCGCCTGAACACCTGGTTCCGCTTCAAGGACACCTTCTACGGACTGGGCACGACGGTCGAACCGCTCAAGAAACTCGTCGACAGCGGCCTGCTGGGATGGCCCCTCAAGGTGACCATCTCCGGAGCCACGGGATTCACCTGGAAATTCTTCTGGGTGGGGCAGGAGAACCTCAAGCCCCAATCCGTCCCGGAAGAGCTGGACTACGACATGTGGCTCGGCCCGGCGCCCTACAAACCCTACAACAAACACCGCGTGCACGCCACGTTCCGCGGCTACTGGGACTACGACGGCGGCGGACTCACGGATATGGGACAGCACTACATGGACCCCGTGCAGTACCTGTTGGGCAAGGACGACACCTCGCCCGTGAAGATCGAGGTCGACGCTCCGCAGCAGCATCCCGACGCCGTGGGCATCTGGCGCAAGATCGTATACACCTACGACGACGGCTGTCAGATCGTCCTCGAAGGCGAGGGCTACGAAAGCAAGGGCAAGGTCCCCTACATCGAAGGTCCGCTGGGCAAGGTGTATCAGGGTTTCGAGTGCACGATTCCCGACGTCATGGAGAAGATCGCCGAAATGCCCGACCCCGAACCGCAGAACACCGATTTCCTGGCATGCGTGCGCAACCGCGAGCCTTTCGCCCTCGACGAGCTCAAGGGACACCGCAGCTCCACGCTCGTGAACCTCGGGGCATGCGCCCTGCGCCTGAACCGCACGCTGCATTTCGATCCCGACAAGCAGCTCTTCGTCGGAGACGAGGCCGCAAACCGGCTCATCGACCAGCCGATGCGCACGCCGTGGAAAATCTGATAACGTCCAAAACCTGAAAAAAACATGAAAAAGATATTTATCACCATACTCCTCGCCGCCCTGATGCCCTTCGCAGCCGGTGCGCAGGACGCGCGCCAGCGCACCGCCGAAACGATCGTTGCGGACGCCCTGGCCCAACTCCCGGCCCAGACGCCCAAGGCGTTCGACAGCCTGATGCAGGAACTCGCGGCGACCGGAGCCGACGGAATCCGGATGATGGCCGCCATGCTCGTGCCCGCAGCGGAAGGCAAGAACGCCCCCGTGGAATACGCCATCAACGGGGTGGTGAGCTACGTGACCGCCGCAGGCCGCGAAGAGCTGGCGCGGGAGATCCGCGCCGGACTGACGGACGCCGTCGCCGCCTCGACGGACAAACCCAACCAGGCATTCCTGCTCTCGCAGCTGCAACTATGCGCAACGGCGGCCGAAGCCCCCGTATTCGTGAAATACGCCGCGGACGAATACCTCGCCGACTACGCCGTGCGCGGACTGATCTCCACGCCCGGAACCGACGGGGAGATCCTCGCACTGATCGACGCAAGCCCGGCCCCGGACGCCCTGCTGGCCTATGCCGCCGCGGAGAAGCGCCTTGCGGCCGCAGAGCCCGCGCTGCTGAAATGGGCCGCAGACCCCAAGGCCGGCACGCCGACGAAAGAGGCTGTCTATAACGCGCTGGCCAAGTGCGGCACAGCCGCCTCGATCGCGCCGCTCGCAGCAGCCGCAAAGGCCGACGGATACGCCTTCACGAAAACGGACGCAACGGGCGCCTACGTCGCCCTGCTCGCACGGCTCGCGGCAGCAGGAAACAGCAAGGCCGTCGCCGCCGCCAAGGCCCTGCGCAAAACCGGCATGCCGCAGAACGTCCGGGCCGCAGGTCTGGGAATAGTCCTCGGCACGGACGCCAAAAAACAGACGCCGGAACTGCTCGCCGCGCTGAAAGACGCCGACCGCGAATACCGCTGCGCCGCGCTCGACTTCGCCGGCGATTTCGCCGACGACGCCCTCTACGCCGCAGTCGTGAAGAAAATGCCGTCGCTCTCCGACGCCGCGAAAACCGACATCGTGAGCTGGCTCGGCGCCCGCCACGCCGCATCGCAGGCCAACGCCGTGATCGCGGCCATTTCCTCGGCCGACGAGGAACTGGCCCTGGCCGCCATCCGCGCCGCCGGGAAAATCGGAGGACAGGAGGCGCTCAACGCGCTCGTCGCACAGCTCGGAGGCGCACATGCCAAAGAGGCCTCGGCAGCTCTCGCGGCATTCAACGGAAAGCCCAACGCAGCGTTCGTCGCAGCTCTCGACGGCACGCCCGCCACGCAGGCCAACGCCCTGAAACTCGTGGCAAAAAGGCGCATCACCTCCGCAGCCGACAAGGTGTTCGCGCTGCTGAACTCCCCTGACAGGGCGGTGCGCACGGCAGCCTACGGCGCGCTGGCCGGCGTCACGACCCCCGCGGACTTCAACCGTCTGTGCGGCCTGCTGAACCAGGCGCAGGAGGACGACGTGAAGGCCCTTCAGGCCGGATTGAAGAACGCACTGGCCAAAGAGTCCTCCGACATGCAGTACAAGATGGTGGCAGGGCAGATGGCCGCCGCCCCCGAAAAGGCCCGCTACTATCCCCTGCTGGCGCAGGCAGCCAGCAAAGAGGCGATCGACGCCCTGCTGGCCGCCGACGACCGCCAGGCCGCATTCGCGGCCCTGCTGACGGTTCAAAACCCCGCGATGGTCGACGTGTTGTATGATCTCGCCCGGCAGAACCCCGCATGGACCGACGCCGCAATTTCGCGCTACACGGACTTCGTCTCGAAGTCGCGCAATACGCCCATGCGCAAATACCAGCTATACCGCCGCGGACTGGAGGCGAAACCCTCGCCCAAGGTGCAGAACAAACTGCTCAAAGCGCTCTCCAAAACCCCGGTATTCCCGGCGCTGACGCTTGCCGTGAACTACATGGACGCACCCGCGACGGCCGAAACCGCCGCAATGGTCGTGAAGACCGTCGCTGCGAAGAACCCCGCGCTGGGAGGAGAAACGGTAGCAGCAGCCCTGAAAAAGGCCCAGGAGGTATATGCCGGACTGGCCAAATCCGACGCCGACGCAGGTTACGCCGTCGACGAGATCAAGGGACTCCTGGCCAAACTCCCCGCAGAGGGATACCTCCCGGTATCGCTCGAACCGAGCGGATGGGAAGCCGTGGTCGGCGATCCCGAGACCCGCAAGGCGATGAAGGCCAAGGCGCTGGCGAAAGCGCAAACAGAGGCCCGGGCCGCGATGGCGAAGAACTGGATCGCAGAAAACGGCGTCCTGACCGGGGCCGCTGACGGAGGAACGATCGGATCGGCGAAAAATTACGAAAACTTCGAACTGATCCTCGACTGGAAGACCGAAGGCGAGGCCGCGATGGGCATCCGCTCGATCCCGCAGATCGCACTCGGAGGAAAGAACTCCGGAGCCTTGACGGGCAACATGCTCCACGACAACGCCGCACCCAAAGCGGCCGCGAACGGCCCGCAGGAGTGGAACACGATGCAGGTGAAGGTGGTCAGCGACCGCGTGACGGTCGTACTCAACGGCGTCACGACCGCCGAGAACGTAATCCTCGAAAACGCATGCAACCGGGAGATTCCCGCCTACGCAGAGGGACAGATCCTGCTCATCGCGGGAAATGCGCCCCTCAACGTCCGCGAAATGTACATCCGCGAACTGCCCGCCACGCCGCGCTTCGAACTCTCGGAGGAAGAGGCTGCCGACGGCTTCGAGGTGCTCTTCGACGGTACGTCGATGCACAAGTGGACCGGGAACACCACCAACTACGTCCCCGTCGACGGAACGATCTACGTGACGGCGCAGTACGGCGGATCGGGCAACCTCTACACCAAGAAGGAGTACGGTGATTTCGTCCTGCGATTCGAATTCGCCTTCGACAGAGAGGGCGTCAACAACGGCATCGGCATACGCACCCCCATGGGCGTCGACGCCGCCTATCACGGCATGGAGATTCAGGTGCTCGACCACGACGCTCCGATCTACAAGAACCTGCGCGTATACCAGCAGCACGGATCGGTCTACGGAATTATCCCGGCCAAACGCGTGAAATTCCCGCCCCTGGGAACATGGAACGTCGAGGAGATACGCGCCGTGGGAGACCGAATCACCGTGACGGTAAACGGAGAGGTGATTCTCGACGGAGACATCCGGCAGGCCTGCCAGGGACACAACGTGGCCCCCGACGGCGGGAAAAACAACCCCTACACCGTGGACCACAAGAACCATCCCGGACTCTTCAACGCCTCGGGACACATCGGACTGCTCGGACACGGAGCCGGAATCAAGTTCCGAAACATACGAATCAAGGAACTGCCTGCGGCGAAAACCAAAAAATAGCCCTGACCCTCTGAAAGCGAACCCGCCCGAATTTCGGGCGGGTTTTTGCGAACAGCAGGCCCGAATATCGCAAAAATTGTGTTATATTTGCAAAGAATAGGCCGGAGCGCAGCCTCCGCGCCGCCGAGTTCAGAATAAAAACCTAAAAGAAAAAACCATGCTTATCCCTTGTGCAATCGGTTACGGGCAGATCATCGTAATCTTATTCGTAGTCATCCTGCTCTTCGGAGGCAAGAAAATCCCCGAACTGATGCGCGGACTGGGCCGCGGCGTCAAAGAATTCAAGGATGCCGTCAACAAAGACTATACGGCCGAAGACAACAAACCCGGAGACAAATCCGACTCCGGAAAGACCGAGTAATCACACCTGTTCCGCGGCGGCAAACAAATGAACATGAAAAAAAAGGATCCGGAGTCGACGGAGATGACTTTTTTCGAGCACATCGACGCCCTGCGCCCGCATCTGGTGCGAGGGGTGATGGCAATCGGAGTCATCGGACTGGTGGCCTTCTTCTGCAAGAGTTTCATTATCGACACGGTGCTGTTCGGGCCACAAAGCCCGGACTTCCCCACCAACCGCATGCTGACATGGGTGGGCGCCCAGTGGGCGCATATGGCCGAATGGCTCAACAGCGTGCTCGGCACGTCGTTCGACACCGATCCGGAGACCTTCCGCATCGCCAACGACCGTTTCTCGATCATCAACACCTCGCTGTCCGGGCAGTTCAACCTCCACATGAAGATCTCGCTCCTGACGGGACTGGCAATGGCCATGCCCTACACGCTGTGGGAGTTCTGGCGCTTCGTGCGCCCGGCGCTCACGCCGAAGGAGATTCAGGGAACCCACCTGTTCGTATTCTGGGTGTCGCTCTGTTTCTTCGGAGGGCTGCTGTTCGGTTATTTCGTCATGGCGCCGCTGTCGATCAACTTCTTCGCCAACTACCAGGCCAGCGAGTTCATCACCAACATGTTCGACATCAGCGACTACCTGACCACCGTCATCATCGTCTCGATAGCCTGCGCCTTCATGTTCGAACTGCCGCTGCTGATCTACTTCCTGACCCGCATGGGGCTGGTTTCGGCCGGATTCCTCCGCAAATACCGACGCCATGCGTTCGTCATACTGCTCGTCGTCGCGGCAATCATAACCCCGCCCGACATATTCAGCCTCATTCTGGTGATCCTGCCGCTATACGGGCTGTATGAATTGAGCATCAAACTCGCGGAGCGGACCGAGCGCAAGCACGCCGCCGAAGAGGAACAAACGACGGAAATGACGGAAACGACGGAATAGCAGAAGACATATGGAGCGAACAAGCGAAACGAAGCCCGTCACGATTGTAGCCATCGGGGCGGGCAACCGTACCAACAAATACCTCGAATACGCGATCCGGAATCCCGACCGGCTGAAACTGGTCGGCGTAGCGGAGCTCAACGACATCCGCCGCCACGCAGTCGCCTCCAAATTCGGACTGAAGCCCGAAGAGTGCTTCGCCGACTACGAACGCTTTTTCGAAAACCCCGTCCCGGCCGACGCCATCCTGATCGGAACGCCCGAGAACATGCACTTCGAGCCTTGCATGAAGGCCATCGAGGCGGGTTACAACGTCCTGCTCGAAAAACCGATCGCGCAGTCGCTGCCCGAATGCTGCCGCATCGCCGAAGCGGCGCGGCGCAAAGGGGTCATCGTCGGCGTCTGCCACGTCCTGCGATACCATCCCTATTTCATCAAGATCAAGGAGATCGTCGACTCGGGCCAGCTGGGAGAGATCATATCAATCAGCCACCTCGCAGCCGTGGGGCTCGACCGAACCACACACGGATTCGTCCGCGGCATGTGGCGCCGCGAGGAGATCACCAACCCGATGCTGATTTCGAAATGCTGCCACGACATCGACTTCCTGCTGTGGCTCACCGAGGCGCGCTGCCGCAAACTATCGTCGTTCGGATCCCTGCGCTGGTTCCGGGCCGAGAACGCCCCGAAGGGAAGCACGCCCCGGTGCATCGACTGCCCGCTGGAAAAGGAGTGCCCCTACTCGGCAGTGGACCTCTACTACAACCGGCGCGACTGGATTTCGAATTTCGACGTCCCGGAAGGCGCGACGCTCGACGAGGTCATACTCCGACAGTTGCGCACGGGCGATTACGGCCGATGCGTGTTCCGCTGCGACAACGACGTGGTGGACCACCAGATCGTATCCATGGAAATGGAAAACGACGTCACGATCTCCTTCTCGATGGATGCCTTCACCCTCGGCGACCAGCGAGAGACACACATACGGCTGACTCACGGCGAAATCGACGGTGACGAACGCATCCTGCGCGTGCGCCGATTCCGGGGCGGGGAAGAGCAGGTCTACGACTTCTCCGGCATACTCGGCAAGCCGTTCCACGCCGGAGCCGACCTAAATCTGGTCGAGGATTTCGTCGACACGATCAGCCGCAGGGAGCACCGCTTCCGCACATCAATCGGAAAATCGGTCGAAAGCCACCGGATATGCTTCGAAGCCGAGCGAAGCAGGCTATCCGGACAGACCGTAATTCTCGACCAAACGCGCTGATCGCCCCGGGCACAACCAAGCAGGCTGCAACCTCTCGGTTGCAGCCTGCTTGTTTGTCAGCGTCATTCGACCGCCAGCTCCCGGTCGATCCGGTCGGCCATGTAGCGGCAGAAACTGCGCGTATCGGCCAAGGGAGCCGACGCAGCGCCCCGCCGGTACATCGCCTTCATGTCGAGCAGCAGTCCGTAGAACAGATGCTCCCGGAAGGCGGGAATCACCCGCGGCGTCCGGTAGCCGTAGGCGGCGCCCTGCACCTCGCCGGCGCCCAACGGCGTGAAATCGTCGGCCCGGCGCTCCGCCGGCATGTCCGGAAGCGCCCCGGCGTCAGTCGCCGGGAACAGATCGCCGCCGTCGGACAGCGAACCGGACCCGTCAAACAGCGCGAAGGCGCTTCCCGAACCCGACGAAGGCTTATCTTTGACGTTGGCCGCGGCGACGGTCGATTTGAGCAGCGACTGTTGCAGATTACGGACATGGTCCGTCAGCGGTTCGCGCGAACGGAGCCGCTCCTCGAACCACGCCACGAGGTCCTTCGCCATGAGGTCGGCCGTATAAGGATCGTCGGCCTTCGAAGCCGCGAGGCCCAGCGTTCCGAGCTTTTCAAGAAGCGTGCGCGCAATCCGGCGCTGGAGGTATTCGCATGCCTGCACGCGGTTGTAAACGTTCTTCGACACCCCCTGCCGGTCGATCCAGCCGAGGTCGGCGGTCAGGGCGAGCGCCTCGCGCAGGGCGCGTCGCTGCACTTCGCGCGGCACGGCCGTGCAGGCGGGCCGGGCCGTTCCCTCGTAGACCGGATTCATATAGACGCCCCCGATGTAGCGCATCAGCTGCAAGGCGAGGGAGTTGACGCGCAGAACCATCTCCGTGAGCAGCTCCTCGCGGAACTTGTAGTCGCCGTCGCGGCCCGAAAGCCACCCGTCGCCGTGCTCGGCGACATATTTCAGATTGGCCGATTGCAGCGCCACGCTCCGGAACAGGTCGTCGCCCAGGTCTCCGGCCCCCACGCGGGGATCGTAAGTCCCGGAGGCGTACTGCGCGAAGAAACAGCGGGGGTCTCCCTCCTTCGAGGCGAGCAGGCGGCGCAGCTCCGGAACCTCGTCGTGCGGCGTCACAGCCCCCGGAACGGGCTTGTAGAGCCACTCGACGGCCAGGTAATCGTAAGGACCCAGCGCATCGGCCACGAGCTTCACACCGCGCTCCCTGTCGCCCGGCTGCGCGACGATGTTGTAGAACACGTCGTCGGTGATCGACGCCGCCAGGCCGTTTTCCCGCGTAAACGACGGCGAACGGAGCGAGTCGGTCAGATAGGCCGACGAGGCGGCGTAGTTGGGCATCACGCCGAAAGCCGAGGCCGCACGGCGGGCCACCATGGCCGTTAGGGCGTCGGCGATCTGACGCGCCGAAGGCTGCGTGGTGCGCGCCTCGGGGTCGGCGGCCGACAACGTCAGGAGCAGCTTCTTCTGAATGGCGGCCGTGAAATTGAAGGGCACGAAGATGTCGGTCCCGAGGATTTCACCGCTGCGCGGATCGACCCACGAGGCGGTGTAGAGTTCCGAATTGGAGGTTCCCGTGCGCCGCACGCAGTTGTTATAGAGGCTGTTGTCGTTGAAAGCCGGATCAGCCGGAAAAGGCTCTACCCGCACGACATCCTTGCAGCCGATCTTCGCGAAGGCATCGTTCCACAGCAGAAGCCCCCGCTCGACGGCGGCATAGGCCGAAGCGTCGAAAGCCGTGTCGACGTAAAACACCACGGGACGCACCTTCCCCGCGCTGTCGAGGATCGAACGGCGGCAGACGTAATAATCGGTTTTGGGCTCCTGCTCCCGGTCCGAGAAGCGTTTGAACGCCTTGGCCGCCAGCCCGAGCCGCTGGTCGCAGAGCCGCATCCGCCGTTCGGGATCGCCCAGCACGCGGAGCGTGCGGCGGGCGACGATCGACTGGGGCTTGTCTTTCCACAGGTCGAGCAGGCCGAGGAAGCTGACCGTCGTGCCGTAGGAAAGCTCTCCCACCACCGAAACGCACCCTTTTCCGCCCGTCACGCCGGTCAGCATCGAACGGTCCTTCTTGTAATCGGCCTTGGCCGTCATCCAGCCGCCGTAGGTGTTGCCGCCCTCGGGGTCGATCGGACGCAGGCGTTTGACGTCCCCGACGAAAAGCGCCGTGACGTCGACGACGGACGATTTCCCGTCGGGCGTGCGGGCCTTCACGGCATACGAGGCCACGATCGGACCGATGTTGCTCCGCCCGACGGCCTCACGCATCGCCGGGCTGCCGTCGACGATCACCACCGGAGCGAACTCCCGCATGCAGAGGAGCGTGTCGCTCTTCCCGCGGCCGAACTCGACCATGTAGGGCGGCACGGGCTGCTGGTGGGCCAGTCCGTCGCCGGGATCGCCCGTCCACTCGATCGTCGTGGTGATCATCAGCCCCCGGCCGAGCAGCGAATCGGGGAGTTCGAGGTAGAGTTTGTCCGCAGTCAGGTGCAGGGTCAGCCCGCCGCCGCGGACAGTCTCCACCCGCTTGTCCTTGAACAGTTTCTCGTAGGGAGTCGCCTTGGCGGCGGTATCGGCCTCCTGCTTCTTTTTCTTGTCGCGCTTCCTGTCCCCGGCTCCGGCTTCCACGGCGGCCGAACCGGCCGCCCGGACGGGCCGAGACGCCGCCGGCAGCAGCAAGATTCCCGCCAGCAGCGGAAGGAAAGCTATTTTAAACAGTTTCATCATGGTCCGGAAGATTTATTTTTTCAACGCTTTCTCGATGTTGCGCAGCAACAACTCGTAGTGCAGGCGCGCTTCGCCCGTCGCCGAAGCGCTCTTCGTGCGGAGCATCGCACGCAGTTTGAGCAGCGCGGCATAATCCCCGGCCTCGGTGTTGCGCGGGTCGTAGTAGTTCAGGCGCGGAGAGCCGTAGCCCAGCAGCGGCGCGGTGTCGACGCGGTGCGCGGCGGAGAAGGTTTCGAAGGGGTCGTGGCCGCAGCGTTCCCCGCAGGCGGTGAGCGCCGCGGTGCGGGCCGCATGCTCCCCAAGGAAGGCGGGAACGGGCATCAGTCCCTCGTCGGAGACCAGCTTCTTCTCCTCCCGCGCCCCCGTCCCGGTGTATTTCAGCCCGGCCGAAAGGCTGAGACTGCGGACGTATTCGCGCTGGAGCATCATCTCCAGTGCATCGGGCGTGCGGCCCTTCAGCGTCGAAGCCCACACGAATTCATAGACATCCCTGCGGCACTCCTCGGGCGTGTAGGCCTCCTTTTCGGCCAGCGCGGCGCTCAAAGCCACACGCGCCGGGGCGGCCACGACGACCGACACCAGCGAAGCCATGATCGACTCGGCGGGCGAACCCAGCAGCGGCATGTCGCGGATCAGTTCGGCGTTGTCCAGCCACTTCATGTCCTTGAGCTGCGCGAGACAGAACAGCAGGGCTTCGCGCTGGCGTTCGCGCGGCACGCTGCGGTAGGCTTCCACGGGGTCGCCCTCCATCTTCTCGGCGAAGTAGATGCCGCCGACGTTGGCCAGCACGTGGTTCAGGTAGCGGATATACTGCGTGAGCACCTCGTCGTAGAGGGTGCGCCGCTGGGAGAAATCGGGGTCCTGGGCGCTGATCCAGGCGTTCATGTTGCCGAGAATGTATTTCAGATTGGCGATGCCGTAGCCCGAGGCCTTCACGGCGTCGTCGCCCAGATCCTCCGACTGCGAACGGGGATCGATCGAGCGGCTGAACTGCTGCTTGCCGAAACGGTAGACCGAATCGGCGGCGGCCCCGGTTATCCATTTCGAAGTGACGGCATATTCGTCGGCAGCCGTCGCAGCGTCGGGCACGGGCGTGTAGAGCCATTTCACGGCATAGTAGTCGTAGAGGCCGAAACGCGGCGGGGTGAGCTTCACGCCGCGCTCCCTATCCCCGGGCCGGGCCACGTAGTTGAAGCGAGCGTAGTCCATGATCGAGGTGGTCGTGCCGTACTTCTGCGTGAACGACGGCGAGCGGAGCGAATCGACAGGAATCACCGCCGAGGCGCTCATGTTGTGCATGTAACCCAGGCAATGGCCGACCTCGTGGGCCACGACGTAGCGCAGTCCGTCGCCGATCACCTCCTCGGGAATCGTCACGGCGCGCACGCGCTCGTCGGCCTGCGCCGTCTGGACGAACAGCCAGTTGTTCAGCAGTTTCATCACGTCGTGGTAGACATAGACCGAAGCGTTGAGTATCTCGCCGCTGCGCGGATCGACCCACGAAGGCCCCATGGCGTTGGCGATGGCGATCGGCGCGTAGCGAATGCACGAATACTTGATGTTGTCGGGATCGAATTCGGGATCGTCCTTCGGATAGGGCTTTGCGGCGATGGCGTTTTTAAATCCGATGCGCCCGAAAGGCTCGTTCCACTGGTCGACGGCCTCGAAAATATGCTTTTTCCACATCTCCGGGAATCCGTCGTCGACGTAGAAAACGATCTGTTTCTTCGGCGCGACCCGCTCGCCGCGCTTCCAGGCATCCATGTCCGACGGCTCCAGCCGCCAGCGGTGGGCGTAGTAGATCACCTTGGCACGCTGCTCGCGCTCGCTGAAAAGCACCTTGCCGGTCGGGAACACCGACATGCGGCTGTCGGTGATGCGCGGACGGTAAGGCTCGCGGGGCAGCAACACCAGCGAACGGGTCATCACGGCCGTCAGCGGCTGGTCCTTGACCAGCGTCGTGCGGCCGCGGGTGAGCGTGAAAATATAGCTCAACGTACTGCGCACCACCACATTGTCGCTGAAAGCCTTGATTTCGCCCAGCATCGAACGCTCCTTCTGAAAGGTCTTCTTCAGCTCGAAAGCCGTATAAAGTCCGTACTTCGAGAAGGGCGACATCTCCTCCACGTCGGCCACGAACAGGTCCGTGACGTTGACCACCACGGCCGTGCTGTCCCGGTTCCAGGCCTCGATCTTGTAATTGCGCAGGATGGGATCGGCCGTGTTCCGCTTCACCGCCTCAGCCAGCGCGCGGGAAGCCCCCGTCTCGTCGGTGATGTTCTCGCAGTTGACCGTACGCAGTTGGACCGAACGGTCGTTGCGCGTGAAAACCACGTGCAGCGGATAGTCCGACTTGGAGCCGGTCGTCGCCGCAGCGTTGTCCGAAACCTCCGAAATGGTCGATCCGAGCAGCATTTCGCGCCCGAAAAGCGAATCGGGAATCTCGAAATAGAGCTTCCCCTTGACGTCGTGCAGGCGGAACATGCCGTCGGCCACCGTATGTTTCTCCTTGAAGAGTTTGTCGTAATCGCTTTCCTTCGGTTTTTCGGCCGAACTCTCCGCCTTCTTCGAAGCGGAGGATTTGGGCTTCTTCGCCGTCGCCGTCGCCGCCGTGAGGCAGAGCAACAGCACCAATAGTTTTCGGATCATCTGCTGAAATTTAGAATTGTGTTCGAGGTTCTTTTCGTCCCGGTTCCTGCGACCGTTCCATAATAAAGAGGGAATTTTGCCGGAAACGACATACACGAAGGCCGAAAAAAATGGGCCGCGTCGTGTGACGCGGCCCGCTCATCCCTGATTTTCAGCGGATCAGTACATATACTCGGTTTTGGATGGGTTGCCTCCCTGCTGCGACCACGACGCGGCGCAGCCCTCGGCCGCACCCTTCACCGCGAAGACGGTGGGCTTGTCATCCTTCATGCCGTTGACGTAGATCGTGCCGTCGTAGGAGATCGTCGGCGACGAACGCAGCTCGTCGGCCAGCTTGATCTCCGCCACGCGCGAGCCGTCCTCCGGGCGGAGTTTCACCAGCTTGCCCGTAGTCCGGTCGTTGTAATAGACGAAGCCCTGATCGTCAACGGCCGGAACGCCGTTGATGTCGCCGTCGGCGGCGTGCTCCCAGCGTTTCACGCCCTGCGCGGAGATGGCCGTGACGTGGGCCGCCACGCTGCCGGTCTTCTGCGTCGCGGCGTAGACCGTGCCGTCCTCGCCCAGCGCCACGCCCATGCCCGACTGGGCGCAATCGCCCTTGACGGGACAGTACCAGTCCGGTTCGGGCGTCTGCCCGTAGACGGTCTTTGCCGGATCATAACAGTAGACGACACCCCCGCCCAGACTCTTGTCCGCACGCACGCCCTGGTTCTGGAACAGGATGTAGACCTTGCCGCCGGGACCCGACGCAGGCTGCGTGCCGTTCGGCGCCTCGCACGTAGCATCCTTGCCGCTGCCGCCGTAGTTGTGCTCGCGGCCGTTCGACTTCACGCAGGAGAATTTCCACTTGCCCGCGCCGTCGGGGAAGAAGACGCGCATGCCGTGACTGCCGCCCGTACCGGCGATCACCATGCCGTTTTTGAGCGGCAGCACGCCGCCGTAGGAGCCGCCGTTGACGTGTCGCTCGTCCACCAGGTCGCCCGACGATTTGTCGTAGACCTGGAAATTCTGATGCCCCGAAGGCACGTTGCGCGCCACAATGAAGAGATATTTCTCGGTGACGGCCGGCGAGAGTAACCGGAAGCTGGTGTTCACGCCCGTATTCACATGCCAGACCTGCGAGCCGCCCCCGGCGCCGCCGCTGACGGCGTAGAACGCGCTGCCTCCCGCACCCTTGTTCGGCTCGTTGAAGCCCGCCAGCGCGTAGACCGTGCCGTCCTCGTCGACCGAAGGCGTCGGCGACTGCACCTTGATCGAACCGCTGTTGTTCTCGGCCGACGCACCGTCCTTGCCGATGTCGAAGGCCCAGCGCCGCTCCCCGGCCTTCGTGAAGCAGACCAGCGAATAACCCGTCGAAGTCACATAGACATACTCGCCGTCGGGGCTGACCGCGGGCGACGTGCCGAACACATAGGCGTCCTTCGTGTCGTCGTAGGGGTACGACCAGAGCAGGTCGAGGCTGATGGCGCCGCGGCCCACGTCGATGGTCACCGTCTTGGTGTTCCTGCCTTTCTTGTTGTCGGTCACGGTCAGCGAGACCTCCGTAGCCCCCTGCGCCGCGAAGGTGAATTCGGGGTTCTGCTTGTCGGAGGTCGTGGTTCCGAATTTCCACTCCCAGGCCACCACCTCGCCGTCCTCGTCGGTCGAACGGTCGGTGAACTGCACCGGTTCGCCCGCCACGACCTTCTCGGGCGACCACGTGAAGTCGGCCACGGGCCGGATGTTGTTGTCCACGACCCGAATGGTCTTCTCGAACGACGACTTCTTCGCCCCGCGGTCGGAGGTAACGGTCAGCTTGATGACATACTCTCCGGCCTGATCGTAGGAGATGTTCTCCGGAGTGGTTTCGTAGGAGACGACGCCCTTGCCCAGCTCCCATTTGCAGATGGCGATCAGGGCGTTTTCGGCCGTCGAAGTGTTGGTGAGCACCACCGGATCGCCCACATCGTAGGACTCCTTGTCGGTGGTGAACGAGGCGTGGACCGCCACTTCCTCGTCCGGCTGGCAGGAGACGGCCCCCATGAGGGCGAAAGCGGCCAGCATATAGATAAATCGTTTCATTTCAATCGGTTTTGAGCTTTGGTTGCAGGATTACTTGAACTCTAACACGGCCGCGATGGGATAGTGGTCCGAAATGTAGGGGACCTTCTCGTAACGCTGGTCGACGGTGGCGAAGCGCAGGGGCGTGAAGCCCGAGCTGAAGATGTGGTCGATGCGCGGGTAGTTGGTCGCCCCGCCGAAGTTGTTGAACGACGCCTTGTTGTCGGTCACGGGAGCGGTCGTGCGCGCGTCGGCCATGAACTTCTTCACGCCGTCGAAAATCGGGCTGTCGAGCATCTTGTTGAAGTCGGCGGTCAGCACCGTCGGCTGGTTGTCGGGGTTGAGCGACCGGATCTTCGCCTCGATCAGCTCCATCGACTTCTGGGCCGCCACCTGCCCCACATGGTCGATGTGAGTGTTGACGTAGAAGAACTTGCGGCCCGACTTGTAGTGGGTGAACAAGGCCCACGTGGCCGTGCGGTAGGTCGAGGCGTCCCAGCCGACCGACGGGACGTCGGGGGTGTCGGAGAGCCAGAAGGTCCCCCACTTTTCGAGCTTCACGGCATCGGCGAGATAGTAGATGGCCATGAACTCACCGGCATTCTGGCCGTCGGTGCGGCCCACGCCGACGCTCTTGTAGCCCGCGCAGTTCTCGTCCATGTAGGTCTTCTGGTCGAGCCGCGCCTCCTGCACGCCGAGCACCGTCGGCTGCTGGTCGGCGAACATCGCCGGAACGGCCTTCTTGCGGTTGTCCCAACTGTTCGCACCGTCGTCACCCGAGCTGTAACGCACATTGAACGACATGACTTTCAGCTGATTGTCCTCAAGTCCGGGATTGACCGGCTCCTCCGGTTCGTCACCGGGCTGGGGTTTGTAGAATTCCGAGTAATCGGGCTTCGGATCGCTGCACCCGGCGGCGAAAACGAAGGCGAAACTCAACGAAAAAGTCAGTAAATAACGGAATATTCTCATGGTCTTGCTTTTTATTTATTCGTTGTCCCACTCGGGATTCTGCGAGATCGTATAGCCCGCGTTCCTGTAATCGCGGATCACCTTGGCGGGAATCGGATAGAGGTACTGGCGCCCGTCGGGATACCAGTAGCGGTCGCCCGCACCGGTCTTGTAGACCAGATCGTAACCCGACACGGGATTCGCCTCGGCATAAAGCCCCACGCCGTCCTGATTGACGCGGACGGCGATGTTCTTGTAAGCCGCCGGAGCCGACGCAACCTCGCCCTCGGTGAAGTAGTAGTCGTTCACGCCGTCGCCGTTGACATCGACGGGCTGCTCCAACCCGGGGATGTGAATGCCGCTCCACCGCAGGGTCTCCATCAGCGATCCGCACTTCCAGCGGCGCAGGTCGTCGAAGCGCATGCCTTCGGCGACGAGTTCGATGGCCCGCTCGCGGCGGATTTCGAGCAGCACGGGGCTGGTCACGTCCGGATAAAAAGTGCTTTGCAGATAGCTGTCGACGGTCGTGGGCAGCGTCTCCGTGCCGCCCGTGATACCCGCGCGCTTACGCAGCGCACCGACCGTGAGCGCCCATTCGGAGTCGGTGATCACCCCCAGTTCGGCCTGCGCCTCGGCGTAGTTGAGCAGCACCTCGGCATAGCGGATCAGCGGAATGCTGTTGATGTTCTTCGCACCGCCGTCGTACTTCGATTCGTCGAGCGTATACTTGATCACCTGGTAGCCCGTGAGCGAAAGGTTTTTGATGTCGGCGACCGCCGTCTTGCCGTCCCACAGGAAGTTGCGGCCGCGCACGGTCTGCTCCAGGCGCAGGTCGCGCCCCTCCATCTCCTCGGCGAAGGATTTCACGGCGTAGTCGGCGGCGGCGGTGAAGGGCGTGCCGTCCTGCTTGAGGTAGGTGTGGACGAACGAGCGGACGAGGCTCCAGCACAGTCCGTACGAGCGGGCGTTGAACCACCAGTTCTGCTCGCCGAAGATGCCGGATTTCTCGTTGGCGCAGACGGCGAGGATCACCTCCTGCGTCAGCGGCGTCTCGCTGTAAAACAGATCGCGATAGGCGCCCTTCTTGCCCGCGGCGGTGTTGAGCGAGCAGCCGCTGTTGTCGATCACCAGCTTGGCGGCCTTGGCGGCCTCGCGATACAGCTCCTCGGGGGTTATCTCAAGCCCCGTGAGGTTGTGGTAACGGCGGTAAGCCGCTTCGAAGAGGCAGACGCGCGACTTGAGCGCGGCGGCGGCCCAGCGCGTGAGCGTCGCGCTGCCGGTCGACGAGGTGGCCTGGATGTGCTCGTAGGCGAAATCGAGGTCGGCGATCAGGTTGCGGATGATCACGTCGCGGCTGTCGCGGTCCTTGTACATCACGTCGTTCTGGTAGGACTGGATGTCGTTGGGGAACCAGGGAACTTCGCCGTAGGTGGTCAGCTTGTCGTAGTAGAACCACGCACGGAACCAACGGGCGATGCCCAGGTAGTTGTCGCGCGTTTCGGCTTCGACGGTGCAGTATTTCGGATCATTGCAGCCGTCGATGAAGTAGTTCACGTTCTTGAGCGCGCCCCAGCTCCAGCTGGTCGCCGTCTCGGTGTTGTAGGCCCCCCGCTTGATGAAGGTGTCGGTGTTGCTGACGGCCCCCACGTCGCACATCTTGTCCTGCATGAAGCCGTTCTTGAGCGTCGGCAGGGCCTTGTAAAACGAATTGGAGTAGAGTTCGAGACCCGATTTCGATCCGAAGATCATCGACTTGTCGGCTTTCACCTGCACGTTCTCCGTCAAGTCGCACGACGTGGCGAACGCAACGCAGCCCACGAGCAGACTCCATATATAGGTTGATCTTTTCATAGCACGTAAACAGTTTAATAGGTGATCGAGATGCCGAAGCTGAAGCTGCGCATCACGGGATAGTTATGTCCGTCGCCCTTGCTGTTGGAAATATCCGAGTCGGATTTCTTGCTGGCCACCGTCACGTCGAAATCCTTCGTGTGGCGGTAGAGCGGCGACCAGCTCCAGAGGTTCTCGCCCGAGAAGTAGACCGAGACCTTCGAAAGACCGATCTTCGAGATCCACCGCTTGGGCAGCTCGTAGCCGAACTGAAGATTCTTCAGCCGGATGTACGACACGTCCTGCAGGTAGCGCGTATTGACGTTGACCGTATTGGCGTTCATCGGGCCGTAGTAGCCCACGTAGCGCGGCAGGTAGGCGTTCGGACGCTCCTCGGTCCAGTAGTTTTGCAGATGCCACGTCGGAACCTGGTTGTAGGGACGGTTGTACATGCCCCAGAAAAGGCTCTCGTCGCTGGGGAACCACTGCTGTCTGCCCACGCCGTCGAACAGCGCCGAGAGGAAGAAACCGTTCCAGTCGGCATTGAGCGAAATGGTGTAGAGGTAGCGCGGCTCGGAGTTGCCGATGATCTTCCGGTCGCCCGGATCGTCGACCGTGCTGCTGCCGCGGTCGATGGCGTCGTTACCGTTCAGGTCCTCGAAGCGCATGTCGCCCGGATAGGTGATGTACTTCTCGGAGGTCTGCATGATGTCATTCTTGTAGCCCTTGCCGCCGAACGCCGCGTCGATTTCGGCCTGCGACTGGAACAGTCCGTTGCAGACGAAACCCCAGATCTCGCCCAGACGCTGCCCCTCGTAGTAATCGGAGAGCTTGCGCGAGGCGTTGTTATAGCGGTCGATTATGGAATAATAGTCGGCCAGCGTCGCCTTGATCCCGAAATTGAAGGGCTTGCCCGCCAGCTTGAACGAGTCGTTGTAGCTCAACGCGATTTCATAGCCGTAGGTGCTCATGTCGGCGTAGTTTCCCTTGGGGGCCGTCGCTCCGAAGGTGTCGGGAAGCGTCGGGCCGACGGTGTACATGTCCACCGTCTTGCGGATGTAGTAGTCGGCCGTGAGGTTCAGCCGTCCGTTCAGGAAACCGGCGTCCAGTCCCACGTCGAAGGTTTTGGAGGTCTCCCAGCCGATGTTGTCGGGAATCTGGCCCGGGAGGCTCGTGTAGCGCAGCTTGGCCTGACCGAAGAGGTAGCGGGCCGCGTCGCCCGAACCGGTTCCGAAGGTCGACAGGCCGAAGGTTTCGAGGTAGGTGTAGGGATCGACGTTGCTGTTGCCCAGCGCACCGTACGAGGCGCGCAGCTTGAGGTTCGAAACGGCCTTGGGGCTGACGTCCCAGAACTTCTCCTGCGAAACGCGCCAGGCGGCCGAAGCCGAGGGGAAGAAGCCCCATTGGGAGTTGTTCGGAAATTTCGACGAGCCGTCGTAGCGGCCGTTGACTTCGAGCAGGTAGCGGTCGTCGTAGGCGTAATTGAAGCGGAAGAAAGCGCCCACGTAACGCCAGCGGCTGCCGCCGGCGGTGATCGACATGACGTCGCCCAGCGCGAAGTTGATGTTGTCGGCGTCGGGCATCAGAAGACCGTTGCGCTCGGAGTAGGTCGACTTGTAGTCCTGCTGCTCGTAGTTGTAACCGGCCAGCGCCTTGAAATAGTGTTTCTCGGCGAAGGTGTCCTCGAACTCAGCGTAGGCGTTGGTGGCGATATAGGTCGTCAGTTGCAGCGACTCCTTCATCACGTCGTCGGTCTCGGGCGTGCCGAGGTAGACGATTTCGCCCTCGTAGGCGCTGTAAGGAATGGCCGTGGTCTTTTTGGTCTCGGTGTAGTCCTTGGTGCGGAACGAGAAGTCGCCCGTCAGGCGCAGGCGGTTCTCCAGCATCGTGACGTTGAGCGTGGTGGTGTTCTTGAGCGTCTTGGTCGTGCGGTCGAGCCAGTTGTTGCCCGTCACCAGGCCGCCGATGGCGTAGGCGCCCGACTTGGTGAGCGTACCGTCGGGATTGAAGATCGGCGACGAAGGGTGCCCCTGGTCGTTGAGCGAACGCCACAGCACGCCTCCGCCCTCCTTCGAATAACCCATCGGCTGACGGTAGTGGTCGTGCGTATAGTCGAAGTTATTGCTGATCTTCAGCCATTTGAACACCTGCGAGGAGACCTTCGAACGGAGGTTCATCGTGCGGTAGGTGTCGGGCGTGAAGTTGAACAGGCCGTTGTAGTCGTACAGACGCCCCGAAAGGTAGTGGCTGATCTTGCCGTTCGAACCGCTGACCGAGATGTTGTGCGTCTGGGCGATCACCGTATCCTTGTAAAGTGCGTCGTAGTAGTCCGTATTGCCGTAGTAGACATACTTGCCGTCGGGTTCGACCGTCGTTTCGAGCTTGTTGCCCGCGAGTTTGCGCTGGCGGAAGGTGTCGAGCCACGCACGCGAAAAGTCCTGCGAGTTGTTGAAGCCCGTCGGCTCGTTGAAGCGGTAGTTGTACCATGCGTCGTAGAAGAGGCGCGAATAGACGTAACCGTCGTCCACGACGTCGGGAATGGCCGTGGGCTGCTGGATGGAGACGTTGCCCGTGTAGTTGATCGTGAACTTGTCGGTGAGTTTGCCCGGGTCCTTGGTGGTGATGAGCACCACGCCGTAGGGTGCGCGCGAACCGTAGATGGCGGCCGAAGCTGCGTCCTTGAGCACCGAGACCGACTCGATGTCGTTGGGGTTGAGCATCGCGGGGTCGCCCTCGACGCCGTCGATCAGCACCAGAGCCGATCCGCCCGCGCCGATCGACGTCTTGCCGCGGATGTTGTACGACGCCGAGCGGTTGGGCTTGCCGTCGGCCAGCGAAATATTGAGGTTGGGCACGGCGCCCTGCAACATCTGCGTGACGTTGGCCACGGGACGATTCTCCAGAAGTTCCGAGGAGACCTGGTCGACGGCGCCCGTCAGGTTGGCCTTCTTCTGCGTGCCGTAGCCCACGACCACCACCTCGTCGACGAGCGTGGCGTCCTCCTTCAGCTCCACGGCGACGAACGAACGGTTGCCGACCGGGATTTCGGCAGTGGCGTAGCCCAGCGCCGAGACTTGCAGCACGGCGCCGTCAGCCAGACCCTCGAACGAGAACGAGCCGTCGGTCCCGGAACTCACGCCGCGGGTGGTTCCCTTGACGATCACCGCGGCCCCGACAACGGGCTGGCCCGCGGCATCCCGGACGACGCCCTTAACGGATTGCGGCACAGCGGTACTCTGCCGGGGGGGGGAAAGGTAAATCTTGCCGTCGCGGATCTCGATTTCGACCTTGTCGTCCGCCAGCAGCTGTTTCAGCGCCGCACGCACGTCGACATCCGCGACGGCGATGCTGACAACCTTGTCGGGATTGACCGTCGGACGCGCATAGTAGAACGTGTAGCCCGTCTGCTCGGTAATCCGCCCGAACACCTGTTCGAGCTTGGCATTCCGGAAATTCAACGTCACTTTCTGCGCCCGGGCCGTCAGGGCCGTCCCGGCTACACAAAGCAGCATCAGAAAGAGTAGTCTGATTCGTTTCATACAGATTAGTTTAGGTAGTTGTTTACTAAAAAGCCCGTTTGCGCGCTTTTCACAGAATAGACACGCAAACGGGAAAAAACGATGAGCCGAAACTCTTTTTTTTATCTGAAACTTACCTTTATTTCTGTTTTGGTGCGTTCGAAACGCACCGGAGAGATCAGTTCCATTTCACGCAAAACATTATCCAGCAGCGTATTGTCGGTCGCAAAGGTGTAGGATATGGGGCGATCGGGCTGTCCGTCGGTTTCGAAGCGCACGTCGTACCACCGCGAAAGGGTTTCGAGCACCTCTGCAAGGGGCGTGTCGCGGAACGAGATCACGTCGTCCTTCCAGATCGAATAACGCATGGCGTCGGCTCCGCGGACGATCCGCCCCTCGCCCGAGCGGCGGTCGTAGAGCAGCTGTTCGGAGGGCGACAGCTCGAAACGACCGCCGCGACGGTCGTCGAGCACCACGCGCCCCTCGTCGAGCGTTACGGCGACGATGTCGTCGTCGCGGTAGGCCTTGACGTTGAACGACGTGCCGAGCACCTGGATCTCTCCGCCCTCGAACTCCACGACGAACGGCCGCCGGGGATTGTGGGTCACCTCGAAGTAGGCTTCGCCTTCGAGCCGGATGCGGCGCTCGAAAAGCCCGAACTTCACGGGATAGTGGATTTTCGACTCGGAATTGAGGTGGGCGACCGTGCCGTCCTGAAACAGGCACTGCGTACGCCGCCCCCGGTCGACGACGAATTCGCCGTACTCCGCATCCGAAAAGATGCCCCCTACCTGACGGTCGAGACGCAGGGCGACGCCCAGCACCAGCGCGACGGGAATCACGACGGCGGCGACGCGAAAAAGAATGCGGCGGCGCCGGCTGCGCGTGAGGGCGGTTTTGATCCGCGCGAAGATGCGCTCCGAGGCGACCTCCTCCCGCTCGTAGTCGCCGCAGGACTCCTGCCGGTCGAAGTCGCGGCCGATGTAGCGGCTGGCCC